>Ga0315903_10003194_pt1 | contig 22994 bp, 20 predicted proteins | sample LakEriMetagenome_7_FD_203524 | JGI IMG/M metagenome (GOLD analysis project Ga0315903, IMG submission 203524) | Freshwater fungal communities from buoy surface, Lake Erie, Ohio, United States - Buoy 2 MA119 | ecosystem: Environmental > Aquatic > Freshwater > Lake | place: USA: Lake Erie, Ohio... | reverse complement strand
TGACTTGGCTACATTAACATCTGTTGTGACCTGATACGCCTTACCCGATTTAGGGTCAATGCCACCCGTCCAATCAAAAAGAACTGAAGATACGTGAGATGGATTAGAAAGCTGTGCCTCCACAATAAGCTTTTCTGTTTCTATGTATTTATCAATAGCTTGTTGTCCTTCTTGACTAAGTCCTTTTCTTTTAGTAGGGTCAGTTACTTTGGTAAGAAATCCTGTTTGAGTGGAACTACCTGTAGAAGAAACAACCTCAGTTACAACGTCTCCTAATAATTTTGATTCTCCTTCAAGAGCTTCATTAAGTTGATACTTGTCAATCTTTTCTTTTATACGATTGCGCAATTGGTTAACCGTCATATAATTGTCGGGACCTTCAGCAAGAGTCTTAACACCATTTTTATCTACCATCTTACCAATGCTGATAGCACCGGTAGTTGGATTAATTAAAGCTTTAGTTTGACCAAGATTTGCAAACCCCTCAACCATTGCCATAAACTGCGTTTCAGCAGCAGAGCTTTGGTCTTTTTGTCTACGCTCTGTCTTTACAGAAAACTCATCTTGATATTCTTTAGCAAGATCAAACATTCTCTTAGTGCCATCCTTGCTGTTCTGACGAATAAGGGCATAGTCTTTTGGCTTAAGCTGACCCGACTTTAGAAGTCTGTCTGTAAGAAGCCTATACTGCTGCATATCACCTGCATAGTCTGTGATGTATTTATTCACATCATCAGACATTCCTTGTGGTGCGTTCTCAAGCTCCTCACCAAATTGGCGAGACGCATCATCGAGCGCTTTCTTTTTTGCCTCACGAAGTAAAGCCTCTTGCTTTAAGGTATTCGTCAATTGACTACCAACCTCTGACCAATCTATCTGATTCTTGGCTTCCCGTTCAGCGTATTTGTAATATGTTGCCATTCGTATTTATCTTTTATTCTACAGGACCAATAGCTCCTACGCCCGGTATAGATTGAGTATATATTCCTGTTGGGTTAAATGATTTCATCAAACTTTTCAAATAGTCAGGACTAAGACCTCCCATAAATGCTTGAAATTCCACAGGGTTCATTCCACCTACGCCTGCTAAATTTCCGAATGTTGGATTTTTTGAACCAAAATCACTAAGTTGTTTTTGAAAAGCTTCTTGTGTAAGACCTGCTTTCTCAGCGCCTGCTGCTAACTTACCAAATTCCTTTGCTCCTGCAGACTTAGAATATAATGGAGCCATACTCGCTACCTGACCCGCTGCACTTACCACTCCTTCCATTGCTTGTTGTGTTGCTAATTGTGCTCTCGTTTCTGCTTCTCTTGCTTTTAACTGAGCTCCTTCAACTTCTGCAAGATCAAGACCCATTCCTATATCACGAAGTCTGCTTTCTTCAGCGGCTTCAAGTTTGTCAAGAGCTTGCATCTCACCACCCATTTGAGTAGCAATATCACGCTGTGCTTTTTCAGCACCTAAGAACACACGACCTGCAGTAGCTGCAGAGCCACGCTCACTTTCTTGACCTGCCTCAATTGCTTGCGCTGCGGTAGATGTTACTGCTTCACGTGCAAGCTCATAGGGTTCCTTCTGAATACCCAACTGCTCGTAAAAGTTTACGTCAAGTTTTTTACGGGCATCAGCCATAAATTTCTTTGCATCTGCTTCAGCTTTTTTCTGAATCTTTTTTTGTTTTGATGCCTGCGAAAATGATGCCGCAGTAGTTCCTGCAGTAGCTGCTAAGCCTATACCTGCTGCAATGGTTGTGAAAGCTGCCATATTACAATACTTTTATTAGTTCACCTATGTACCCATCTCCTAAGATATACCCTAATTCTTTATAGGTATCCTTAAGACCCGGGTGTTTAATCAAAGCATAACTATATCTATGCCCTGTATTTCTACAAATATTAGTCAATGTTTCGACTAACAATTTTATTGCTTCTCCCCTCTCCGGTTTCTTTCTGTACTCCTTGTTGGATATTATCCAATCAACCCACGCCACCTTTGAGTTTGTAGTATATATAAACCCTGCACACACCGGCTCTTCTCCATCAAGCACCATTATACCGCCCTTGCCATCATCAGGCAGGAAATCTCGTTGAGCAGGCTCCCATCCCCATTCCTTCCACCACCCTACTAACGTAGAATCATAATCATTTTCGTTCAATGGTCGTACAATAAATGCCATCTATACAAAGATATTGAAAAATTAAGGATAACTTTTCATCACTTCTGACTCTACGGCAAAGAGTTCTACCTGACTAACACTATTGTTTTCAAGGTTGAAAACGCAGTAGTGCCCGAGGACACCGTGCGATTCTGCCACAGCGTTTTTGATAAACATTATGTACGGGTTCTGTATAGCCGGGATGGTAGCTCCGGGTATGGTCGTATCCACCGTAATTCTGTTAAGGTTAGATGGATAGTTCTGCTGAATATTGGTCACCCTCCCGAATAACAAAGGTGTATTGTAAGTTGGGGGCAGGCTGTAGTATAGCATATCCCCAATACTTATGATACTGCCAATAGATATAGGGCTTGCCCCAATCGCAAAGTTGACCTGAACGGCAGCACCTGTACCTGTAATAGTTGTGCTCCTGCCTATCCCATTGGTAAGCCTAAGAGCGTACTCAGATGGCTGTGCCGGTGTAGTACCTGCGTTGCGGACAAAGGCAAAGAAAGAGGCTTCCTTCTTCTCGAAGTATCCGCTTTGGATAAACCCATCGTCCATTAAGTCGGTCACCATTGTTACGGACCAAGGAGCATCACCTTCTAAGTTGATGGTCTTGAACAGCTTGTTCTCAAGCGGAGACTCATTGAATACGCTTTGAAGGCGAGAAGGGTACTGAACTCCATAGAAATTATTGCGAGTGTTATTCACGTTATGGCGATACAGGTTTCCCCCCTTGAAAGTATAGAAATAGTTATTCATCCCGATCATCCAATCAGGCAAAAAGGAATAGAAGGATGCCCATCCTTCTACCCCTTCACTATATGTTAGCGTATATGCTGCCATAGTTTAACATTGTATTGATGAGTAAGCTACAATTATACCATTCCCATCCATATCCCAATTGGCGTTAGCAAACACAAACAACTCTGTAACAGGAGACTGTAATGCTGCATCCCAATATAATCCGCAACCTGCCGCAAGAGATAATGCAGGGCAATCTGAGTAAAGTGTTTTTGGATTACTTGCTGCATCAGAACAAGAAGCTGAAATACTACTACCAACACCGCATCCACCGATAGCGTAAGATGGCGTACAAGTAATACATATACCCGTAACCGTTGCTACAGGGTTTCCATTAGTTACGCTTACTTCAAGACTATATCCACCAAAAGAGACGTAGTAAGTTCCGGTTGCGGCTGCAGAGAATATAGCCCCCGATAAAGTAGTGCAATCGCAGAACGTAGGGTCGTCACCCGTAACTGTTCCTGAAGCTAAGAAGTTACAAGCATCTTCAGCAGAACCGCCAAAGCCTACTAAAAACTCGTTGTTACAAGATGGGCACGAGACTTGCGGAAGCAGTGCCCCCGAAGATTGTTCACGTGAGATTACTCCGTCAGAGTAAAAGCCATCAGCCGCAACCGTTGTAAGGTTGGCATCGTCATAAATCACCGAAGCTGCGCTGAGCGATGGTGCATCTAAATAATAAGTTCCTTGTGTTGCCATTTTATTTTATTTTATAGTAGTAAGCATCCGCAACAAGAGTCAAAAGCACTTGTATTGGAATAACAAAGTGATACCAATGTGCCGCATCCTGAGCAGGCTGATTCTGTTTGTAGCACTCCTAACACTTGTTCACGAACAATACTGCCGTTTCCATAGAAGCCGTCAGGCGCAAGTGTTGTAAGACCTGCGTCTGTGTAAACAGCAGTTGCCAATGTGAGTGTAGCAGCGTCTAAATAATAATTTCCTTGTGTTGCCATTTTATTTTATTTTAACCTATTGGACAATTACAGCACACATCTAATGCGCTAATATCTGAATAACATAGTGATGTCACAGGAGCATCGCACCCACAACAAGAGTTCCAAATGTCCATATCCGAATAGCAAAGATTGATTTCAAATCCGCATCCGGGACAACTATCTTGCTCTTGTAATACCCCACCAATCTGCTGACGGACAATACCATTTTGTGAGTAGTATCCATTTGGCGCAGCTACATCAAGTTGGGCATCTGTATACACTCCAAGTGCTGATGCAAATGTTGCTCCATCCAAGTAATATACCGCTTGAGTTGTGCAATCACAACAAGAACCTGATTCGTCTACACTTGAATAACATAACTCTTCTTGAGTAGGTAAACACCCACAACAAGAGTTTTGTAAATCAACATCAGAATAACACAAATCAAGAGGCAAAGAACTTCTATAATCCCATATTAAATATAGGTATTGTCCGCTACTTGGAACAGTAAAACTTCCTGTGTAATAGCCTGCTGCCCCTGTAGGCGCAACAACTGTAGCCGCAGCAAGTAAGTTGTTCATACCTACTTGCGTATTTGGATACAATGTATTGCTTCTTAAGTATCTAAATTTGTTTGTAGCCGGGTTGAAATTAAATGTATCAAATCCCTCCTTATTTGAAATCAATTCCATTGTTGCCCCTGAAGGAGGAAATCCTCCTGTGCCTTGCGGTCCAATAATTATATTGTACTCTGAAACCACAGGACTTTGAGAAGAGGAATCAAATGTTACAAGTGTAGATTGAAGCGGTGATACAAATGCTCCATCTGTATATCTGTACTCGTTATGTATAAACTCTCCTGCATTGGGGTTGCTTGTTAAACAAACATTTACAATTCCTATCTCTGTTACATCAACACAGTTTACTATAACACTTACATTAACTGCATCAGTGGCAATGATATTTACGCTTAACTGATTAATGCTATTGCTGTTTTTGTCTATTATTAATGTACCTGATGTAGTTACTGTGCCTGATGAAACAACAACAATTCCATAAGTTACAATTACTTCAAACTCTGCTGTTGAAGATGGGTCTACAGTATATGCTACAATACAATCTCCAACTGCAGTATCCTCAAATACCACATCGTACTCTCTGCTTGAGCTTGCTTCAATAGTAAAGTCTTGCTCAATACCGCAGCTATAAATAATGGGAGGAATAGGCACAGACCTGTCGTTGGTGGTGAGTACGTACTCATTCATATATGGGTCAAACCCACCAAGCTTTTGAGTATTAAAGGACTCAATAAAGTTGTCTCTAAACCAAGTCCGCATCCCCTGCTCCGACACCACTCTTAATTGATCCGAACTATATGAGTTCCCAATAAGTTGCAGTACAGCCCCACGCTTTACGTCTGTAAAATATCTGTAGTACCCCCACTGCACATAGCTCTCAGGATGAAAACTAATACCATACTTTTCAACTCTTGCAATCTGCGTACCTAATACTTCAGGAACTGAAGTGATGGCACCACCGGCTGCAGCATCTGAGAGTAAGTTCTTACCTGCAAGTACGTATGAAATCTTATCTTCTTGTAGCGTAAGCACGTCAGTCTCTCGTCCATCTAACTTATAGATAGGACCGAACGACACCTCTAAATACTTATAGTTAAGTAACCCTAAATTGAACTCATTTAATTTATTAACATTTGACTCAAAGTTATACACACCGCTGTATGTGATGTCGGCAAAGCGCCTTGTTCTCTTGTATTGCTGTACCGATATGGACGTTACACGGTTGCCAAGATTAAAAGTTTTACCAATAATTGAGTCACGAATCTTATAGCTTTCAGCACCATTACCAAAACAGAAACAGTTAAAGAACTCTGTATCTATTATTGCCGGTAAAGATGCAGTTTGGTTTTGTATGTTACCCAAGTGTCTACCATTGGCATCAATGCCAAAAGATAAATGATTTTCAAAAAATACATCAGGCAATGAATCAACAGGTTGTGTCTCAAATATCAAAGTGGTCTCAGCCCTAAACACCTCAATGTTTACAGTAATTGAAGACCTACGTTTTTCTCTTGAAAGAACTCCACCGCAACGAAGCGTACCACTGACAATAAGTGTCAATTGATTGTTAGCACCATTGCGATAGAACCTATAATAGTTTGTACATAAAGCAGTTGAAATATCTGTATTGTTTGATGCAAGGGTTGGTATAAATTCATTTTCAATAGGACATTCGTTACCACCTACCTCTTGGTCTCCATCATCAAGTATCTGCTCTACATTATCCCCAACCCACCAATCCTGCATATTATCATAGTTAGCGGAAGCAACAAGCGTTTTCTCTAAAGTATAAATACGCTTTTCGCAAGCACCATTACCCTGACCAACACCAAGACGCTGAAATTTGAAGCTCATCTTAATACGGCTACCTGCAGGTACAGTATAATCAACCCAAGCATTTGTTGCCGTATCAAACCTGTTCATTGGATAATTCAAAATAGGATACTCTCCTGCTTCGTTTTGATCTACTTGTTGCGTACCGGGAGCAATAATAGATAGCTCATCCTGAACAACTGCAAAGCTGTTAGGATTAATTTTCATATATACTCCTGAAGGAACAGGGATATTTACAGCAGGGTCAAGCACACTTGGTATCTCAATGAATCCTGCTTGCTTCGCTTCTTTCTCAAGCACTGTTGCATATACGCAATTATTTGTAGGTCCACTTGTGTCAGCCTTTACAATAAGCCTGTCACCTTGCTGTATCTTACGTGCGTTCTCGCCTTCAAGTAAAAAGTATGCGTTAACGCTTTGAGGGTCATCAAAGAAGATACTACTATATATGGTATCGTAGTTTTCCTCGTCAGGCTTAATAACAAACTTATATCTCTTTGCCCAAGCCGGAGCTCTTTGAGTAGTAGGAATAGTTACTCTAATTGAGTTCTTGGTATCGGATGCAGAACAAGGTACGTGTACTGTGTTTCTTGGGCTAACTAATGCTGTAGTAGAACGACCAAAGTCATCCATATACACAATACCAATCTCATACCCACGATTGCTATGCAAGCTGCGTGGTGAATTTATTTTTTGATAGAAAGCTTCTGCAAAGTTTACTGAGTAATACTCGTACACATTTATTGTTGGTGTAACAGTATTGTCAACATATCTCATTGCAGGAAACTGAAGACCAATTATCTGACTTGCCGGTGTAGTAACAATACTTATTGGCTGACCTGCAGCAGAAATACCACTCTGAAACTTTATTAGTGCATCTAAGTTATTTGGTAAAGCGCAGTTGAACTGATCAGTAAATGTCGTGCCATTGCAAGAGTTTGCTACAGGTTGAATGTTTGCAATTGTTCCAATAACATCTTGAAATGCTACGCTTGTAGCCATCTGATAAACAGAAGTATATGTTGTTGGAAGTGTAAACGTAAAAGTGAGATTAATATTCTCACTTGTTTCTGTAGGGAATGGAGTGCTTCCGGCAAAGGTATTATGCGTAAGCCTTACCTCTAACGTAATTGAAGAACCTGCAATAAGCTGTACACCCGTGAGGTTAATGTTTACAGTTGCATTTGGAATAGTTTGGCTACTTCCAAAAGTATATATTCCTGAAGATGTAGTATCGGGTAAACTTGTAGTGCCAACTAATTCAGAAACTAAAGAGGCAACATATTCAAGTTTTGTAAAATTTCCATTCAAATCAACTAAGTCATATCCCTCAACATAGTTACCATACATTAAACGATTACCCATAATGGTTTGAGCTCTCGCAAGAAGTGGTACATTGTCGTACAACCTGAGTAACTCTGACTCAGGAAGCACTGTAAATATCTTACTATTTGTAAACGTGTATGTGTAGTTGGTATTGTTTGCAAGACCAAGCTCAGCTTTGTCAAGCTTTTCAATAACTTTTACAATACTTGTTCCTGCCTCCTTAAATAACAAGTCAATACCAACAACAAGCGCACCGCCTGTATTGTATGTAATGATAGCAGTATTGTTTATGTTGACCATCCCCTCATTGAGGTAGCTATTAATACTGAACTCAAATGGGTTTGGTGAAAATGCAGGAGCAGACCACTGAGATGTTGCTGAATATTCACCATCTTGATAACGATAACGATATGCAAAGCAGATAAACCTGTCTTCCATAAAGTTATCTTGCTGACCTGTTCTTATCTCACGAATAGCAGGAGCTGCAATTGGCGGCTTCTTAATAACAAGAAGTGACTCTGCGCTAAATTGGTCTATGTTCCCAACAGGGTTGGCATAGTTTCTTGTTATATTAAATACCCTTGGAGGGTTGTAATTGTCAGTAAAAAATATCAACTGATCAATAAGGTCAACACCTGTAATTAAAAACTCAGGATTAAAGTTTAGTGTAGTATTTACACCACCTCCATCGTTGATGCTTATTACGTGATAAGTAAGTGCACTTTGTGTTGTGTTGTATGACACAATCATATCGAGCTTACCGGTTGCCCCTACAGGAAATGTGGGGTCGTGCACAAACCAAAAGATTCTTTCATTTGCGCTATCTTCAATAGCTCCAATACATTTTGCGTTTGCGCTAAGTGGTGTACTATTGATATACCGCAGTTGAGTCAGCGCTACATTACCTTTTGTATTTTCTATTACACCAATTTCAGCCTGCTCAGTAGACCCCATACGGACGTTGAGCGCATCAATATACTCTCCGTTTGGAACAAGTCGCTCGTCCACGACCTTGTTCATCCTACCTGATATGAAGTTCCTTGTTATGTTTGGCATATTATTTCAACCACTTGTCCATACCACGCAGGTTCATAAGAAGTCTGCCCGGATGAATGTTACTCATTCTAATTTTTGCGTTGCGAAGTAAAGCCGCTTTTTCTTTACGAGCACGAGCAATAATGTACTCTTGTACACCAAGCTTTGAATTAAGTATCTCGTATTGAATATATGCGTATATATACTTCTCAAATAATTTATTAACGCTGACAATTGAATCATCACCATTCTCCATACCATCAGAGATGTATTCGAGAATGACAGATTGATTATACATATCAGAGTTAAAGTTGATAACCCCCATTCTCTGATCAATAGCAAACGTAGGGTTGAAGTTTGCGGTCTCTGTATTAAGACCATAGCGCTCACCGAGGCTATAATCAAAATACCAAACCCCATCTATATCCCATCCATACTGCCCGTAGTATGGACCGGGATTTAAGTAGATACTTTTTTTGATTCCATCTAATCGCTGCAAGTCAATCTGTGAAAACTGAGGAGACAGCGCATTACCATTTTGGTCAAATAATATTTTTCCTGTTTGGTCTTGCAAGTATGCAAGAGATGACAGGATTTGAATGTTCTCTGTAAGTGGTCTTAGGTATCCGTCTTTGTAAAGATTAACCCTTACCCAATTCACATAGTCGGATGGAAGAATATAACGAAGCGTATCATCAACTGTAAGCTGCAATACTTTTATCTGCTTGAACGCATCGTAGTTGAGCTCCTGTATGGCACGCTTTGCGTGAAATAATATTTTGTAACGCTCTTCATTATTTACAAGAGAATGATTGCCTGCATACATCAACATAAAGTTGTTGACAATATCGAACAGGCTTACGTATTGGTACGAACCCCAATTGACATCTGTTGGTGGTACACCATTATTCTCGTAATATTTATATTGAGTAATGTATGCCATAATTATTGCGATTGTTTTTGTTCTTCAGCAGCACCGAATTGAACAGCCATTATCTCACGAATAGACATACCTGCGTATTGAAGAATCTTTGTTACAAGCTTGAACTCATCTTCTGCAGGAACTTCAAAGTCTTGATAGTCGGGCTGCGATTGGTCAAATACCGGCTCGCCACCTGTTAAAGAAACGAATGTCCATTTAGGGTCTTTCGGATACCTAAAATAATTTGCATCAACTTCATTCGGTAGGTTGATGGTAGATGGAAATACTGTAAGTACGCCACCCTCCTGCGTATATGCAGGATACTGTTCTGTTGGAGCCGTAAGATTTGACGTAGTAAGCATTGTGATTTTATTATGCGTTACCTTCTCTGCCTCTCCCTTGAATACACGTGGAGATACAGATGCGTCATAGCACATAATCTTATTAATCATAAAATAGTCAAATCCTGTAGTAGTAATAGACGGAAGAAAAAATCTGTTTGTTGCAGGCGCAACTTGCGTAAGCGTTGAGGTTAAAGCAAAAACTTCCATCGCCTCTTCTATAGGCTTTCTTTGATCAGCGTAATCTATACCGGACTTTCTTAGGTTCTCTAAATTAACTACGTTGTTGTATTCAGAAAAGTATTCTTCAAATACTTCAAGCTGAGACTGCTTGGCAAACAGGTTAAAGTCTGCCGGTGATATATACCCGTAGTTATTTTTATTGAGAATGGAAAGTACCGTATTTCTGACGGAATTTATCATTATAGTCTTTTTACAAATATAAACAAAAAAAGAGGGTATAGAAATACCCTCTCTACCTAAACACTATGAAACCATTAACCTATGCTAAGTTACTTTCAAGCATCTTAAGGGCATCAATTCCTTCATCGGTCTTCAGGAACTCCGCAACGGTAAAGTAGGGGTCTTGCGCATACGGAATGGTCAACATCTTCTTCTTATTGGACCCCGTATTAAACCATACTTCCTTCTGTCCGTTCCTGAATGTCAATAATTTATTCTCAAAGAACACGTGTACGTTTGACTGTAGCTTCAGCATTGGGTCCCCGAGTACGTTTAAGAACCCTTGGGGGTCACGCTTGGCATAAATCAGTACATCTCTTTTAAGCTCAGACGTTGTAAACCTCGATGGGTCTTTCCCAAAGAGCACTCTTGATACGCTCTCAAGCTGCTCCAAAGAGAGCTGACGAGCTTGAATCAAGGCATCCACCTCCGCACTTAAACTCTCTACCTCTTTCGCAGCATCTTTCTCGTGGTCTACCTCAACAAATGTCCTACCATTTAACGGGTGGTAGTACAAGAACTCCTGTAGAACAGGATTACTCTTAGGAACCCTAAGAAACCCGTTCTCGAATATAACAGGTTCGACAATGGCATTACCGTCTTGCTCGTCTTCAAAAGCGGTCTTTTGGTTGATAGCGTATCGCAAGGGGCGGTTGACATTGTTTTCTTCATCGAACCAAAGTAATGGGTAACGTCTTGTATTTCTTGAAGGTAGCGTATACGAAAGGGGGGCTACGTCCCCTTTAAGCTTGTAAATCCTGTCGGCAGGAACCAATTTCTTTTTCATTAGATTTTAATTTGATTAGATTAAAAATAAGGGGGAGTGTCTTTGAAGACACCCCACCCTTTATTGTTTTTCTTCGGATTATGAACCGTAACGGAACAATACGAAGTTGTTAGCACCCAAGGTACAAACGCAACGCTCAGAGAGGAAGTTTACCTCCATTGCATCGAGGTCGCTTGTTTGAGCACCACCGGCAGAACCTGTGATCCAAGTCTTGTATCTACGGTCTTCTGTTTCAGAAGCACGGTAGCGTACGTGTAAGAATGGACGCTTAGCGTTCTTGCCAAGGATTTGGTCGTACACGGTAGTAGAACCGGCAGGAACCAACAGACCTGTTACAGTGCCTGCTGCTTGAGCACCTGTAGGAAGACCACCACGCATAGTAGGATCGTTCAGGTACTTCCAATCAGACTTGTAGAAGTCATAACCTCTGCGGAAACCGCTGAAGCCAAGGTTCAAAGCCATATCCTTGTCGTTGTCAAACAAACCGTAAGATGTACCGTTTGCTCCGTAGCTGTTCTGAGCAGCGAGCATATCGTCAATGTCAAAGCTGAAGGCACGGTTAACGAAGATTACGTTCTCTTCGATAGAACCTTGCTTGTCAAGACGAGAGATGATGCTGTCGAAATCAGCAAGTGTGGTTGGGTTTCCACCGCCCCATACGTTACCACGGCTGTTTACTACGTAGAAGATTCCCTCAGAACCTTTGTTACCGTAGATTGGGTTCAAAGAAGCGTTAGCAACACCTGAACCTGTCTCAGCAGGAACAGCCTCAATCATCGCAGTCTCAAGGTAGTCCTCAAAACGCAGACGAGTTTCGTGCTCGCTCTTCAAATACCAAAGATATCCGGTAGCACCGTTCTCAGTGGTTACTTCAACCCATCCAATCTGAGCCATATCAGAACCGCTTACAGCGTACTTGTCCTTGATGATGATTGGAGAGTTATCGAAGATTTCATCTTCTGCTTCCAAAGAACCGATCATTCCAACAGTTCCTTTCTTGAACTCAGAACCATAAATCCATACAGACAAGGTTGCAGAGCTACCAAAAGTTTGACCACCGGCTTCGTAGTAAGCAACATCGAAAGTACCTGCAGTGGTGTTCACAGCAGTAACGATGCCCTTGTTAGAAAGACCGTTAGCGTTGTCAGAAATAAATACAGTCTGACCGGCACGGATAGCGATACCACTTACGTTAGGGTCGCTTACAGTGATGGTTGCAGAATCTGCAGCAGCAGCCGCAGAAGAGGCGCAATCTACATACTTAGTATGCAAACGTCCTTGTTCAGCCCACTTAATCATATCAGAGTTAGAAGGCATTTCAGCTCCTACCAAACGAAGGAAAGAAGCTACAGTACGATTACCGTAACGCTCAAACTCCTTCTCATAAGTATCAGGAAGATACTGATTCAAGAAGTTGAAGTTGGTAATGTAGTTAGTCGAAAGGGGCACTTGCTCCGCACTTGGCTGAAGCTGATACCCGGGTGATGGTAATACTGCCATTGTTGTAAATTTTTAATTTATATTTTTTTAATGCTGCGGATTTTTAGACTCCTTCCGGAATCCGGTGCTACCGCCTTCACCTGCATCCCCCCTTTATTTACAACTTCAGGCGCTCTACGCTCTGACATATTTATATTTTTAGTCTTACGCATTACGTCCTCTGTTGCGTCTGCCTGTCCTTGTTCATAGAAGTACTTGGCAAACCTATCAGGGTTCATCGCTATGGCTAAAGCCTTATGGTATCCTGCAGCGTCTTTAATCAGTCCGCTCTCATCCAAATACTTGTTGATAAAGTTTAGTGGAGTCGATTGAGACTTCTTTAACTCTACAGCAGACCCGGGAGAAAACACAATCTTCTTGTCGTCAATGGCGAACTCAAAACCTTTGAAGTCTTTACTAAAGACCTCTTCGGACTTTTGGTCAAACCATTTGCGCTTACGCTCGTTTTCCTCCTGCAAGGTTTTTGCCTGTTGTGTATACTGACGGTACGCCTCAAACTCTTCATTGTCCTCGGGAGATAAGCCATTTGCTCTTGACTCAAGAGGCAGCTTGTATTTCTCCTTTTGTTCATTGAAGAAGCTCTTAGCTTCCGCAACAGCCTTTTTACGTGCTATCCTTACCTTCTTAATTTTAGACTCATCATCGATGTCCTCATCGTATTTGTAGTCCTCCATCAACACATCAATGTCTTCTTTGTCAAGACCTTTCTGTGTAGAGGCAAGATATTCACGAAGAACTTGATCAGGGTCCATTGAATCGTAGTCCTTGTTAACCTTAACAAAGTCATCGAATCCACGCCCTGTCTCCTTCTTAAATTTCATATAAGCAGCCACATCTTCGGGAAGGGGCTCAGACTCTTGGCGTTCTGATACCAAATCATCGAAGGAGTTAATCTGCTTATTGTAGCGTTTTCCAATATATGAAAGAACTTGCTCCTCTGTTAGCTCAGGCTCCTGTGCCGGAGGCTCTTCTGTTTTCTCAGCAGGAGGCTCTATGTTTGACGTGTCAATCTTGACATCATCTACAACCTCACCATTCAACTGCTTCTCGTGCTTCTCAAGAAGTTCTTTTTCAACTTCCTGTACACTTTTGCCCTCTGTCGTATCAAGTGCTCTTACTTTAATTTCCATTAGATTAGATTTAATTTGTTACAAATTTATACAAAAATTGCGAAAGTTTTAGCGAGGTTCAAATTCAGCTAAGTCAAACCCATCAAGGCTGTCCTCATTGGACTCAAAGTCCATAGGGGGCAGATTGTTCTTTCTTTGGTTTATGAGCTTAGACTGTTCGCTATTCTGTTGACTTATACGTCTTGCCTTCTCCTTTTCCTTCATATCCTCCCTGCTCATTAAAGCGGACTCCTTGAGACCACCTAACTGCATTTGGTATTGGAACTCCTCGTTCATTAGCATCCGCTTCATATCAGCCTCAGCCTTGAGTCTCTCAATATCAAAAGCCACCTCAGCCTGCTTGATTTGCATCTTAGCCTGAGCCTCGAGTTGTATCTTTTGCATAGCTGTTTGAGCAGCAATCTGTTGCGATTGCAATTGTTGCTGAGCCATCATAGCCTGCTTCTGCATTTCCATCTTTTCCTCACGTTCCTGCTTCTTCATTCGCTTGACCTTCAGAAGCTGATTGGCAAGCTTAATGTTTTTAAGCTCACGTATGTCGATGGCATCCTCAAGATTGATGTCGCCCTTAGAAAGAGCCATTTGAATGTTCGCCTCAAGCTGAGCCTTCTGCTCTTCGTCAGGAGATACCTCTACAAATATGCCAAAGTCATATATGTACAAGTCGCTAATATCATTTAAGATGGACACGTTATACTTGCCAATCTTATTGGCAAAGTCGTCCTTGAAGTCAGCGTACTCTAAAATGTCTGCAATCCGGTAGGTAAGGGCTTCAGCAAGCGACCTGTAGATGAATAAGCCTCCCTCAAGAATGTGGCGTGTAGCCGTATTGGAGTTAAGTGCAGCGAGCTTTTGGACCCCTACCAATGCGTTAGGATCAGGCGTAGACCCATCCCTTGCCTCGTTAAGTCCGGTCACAGACCGAATCATATCAAGGTAATGGTTGTAGTTTGCTATTAGCATCTGTGTTTTAGAAGCTCCTGAGTTGGAGGTTAGCTGCGTAATAGGAACTCTTGCATTGTTGAAGTCACCCTCTTGGGTATAACTACGTCCGATAACACTACCTGTTTGGAAGTATAGCCTCAAGGCATCTTCCGGGTTATAGGCTTGCCCTGTTCCAAGGTCAACCTCATTGAGACCATCGGCATCAATGAACACACCATCAGGTACAGTGCGTGCAATAACCTGCTGTAGCTTTAAGTGGGTTAGCTGAATCAAATCTGCGAATGGAACCATTCTACGGACAAGAGACTCAATCACACCCTTATACATACGAGGCGCTACTGCCACGTAATTTGGTAATGCGTGTTGAGAAGTTGATTTAGGGCGAACCATATTTTCAGCCATCTGCCACTTGAGCAAGATGTTGGTTCCCATCACCATCACACCCTCATACCACACATCAATAGTCTTTTCAATTTTTTCAAACTTTCCTTCCTCCATCATTTCAACAGGAGGATTAAACTGATCATCTTTTTCAATTACACGAGAGCCACCTGCTTCAAGAATCTTTTTCTTGTAGACCATTTTCTTTGTGGTCTTGTAATTGAAGTAAAGGATAGTTGCAGTATCACGATAGAACAAACTGTTCTCATAGAAACGTGCTACGTTATAGTAGTCGTACCAACTCTGAGAGTACATTGAAATTTCCTGCAACTGCTCACGAGTAAGCGTTGGGTCAATCTTTACAAGCTCAGTAATTGGAAGCGTTTTAATTTCTCCCCAATAAAAACAATCTTGGAAGAATGGGTCTTCAGTATAACTGTATACCACATTCGCAGGATCAACGTATGACACTTGCACTCCTGCACCGGGAAGAAACTCGTGCTTTGCTACGCCAATACCAATAACAGCTAAATCGTAATCTATTCGTTTACGTGTGTCTTGATAATGGTTTTCATCAAGTATAGTATTGATAGCTTCCTCTTCTGCAATTTCAATAGCAGGCTTATAGTTAAGCTGCATATACAATGAAAGCTCTTCGTCTGTTTCCGGAAGCTCATCAGGGTCCATAATAAAAGGGTCAACACCTGTTGACTCTTGTATCTGTGTAAGTACATCTTTAGCTGCCATCTGCCCCTCAATCATATCTTGATACTTACTTCTCTTTGCTTGCGACATTGCATCTTGTGCATACGTCTTTACCTTGAATAATCGGTCAGACATACCATTCACAACAATATCAACAAACTTTGGAAGAATAGGAACGGGTGTCCAATCTAAGTTCAAATAGGAAAGGTCACCATCTATAGCAAGCTCATTCTTATACTTCTGCACAGACTGCTCTCCACGAGCATATAGACGAAGTCTATTAAAGTCACGCCATTGACTGTAATACCTGCATTGATTACCATCTTTGCGGAACCACTCGTATTGGATGGCTTGACCTACCTGTAGACCAAACGCATCAGAGGCTTTCTCTGCGTCAGATACAAACTGACCCGGAAAACCTGCTGCGGATATATTAACTTTTACATCTTTCATTTAATAAGTTCACTTAGTGTTCCACTATTAGTGTACCTTGCGAAATTAATACTAATTTTCGACTCTTTTTTGTCAGGTAAATATACATTTTTTTGATTTGCCATTATCGCTAACCCCGAACTAATTGTTGCGTCAAACTTTGTTCTGTCACTTATATCAAATCTCGCCCAATCCTCGAGCGTTCTTGTGAATGGCATTGTCCCTATCTCATCAGCCGGTCTATAGGTACTCGTTAGGTCGAAACCTATAAACTTTTCAATGTATGTCTCAATAGCTGAAGCGTGCGCCTGCTTCACCTCTTCAGAGGAGTTAGGGATACCGCCAAGCTCACGCTCGGTCTTGCTCAGCTTATTGAGTGTACGATCAGGGCGGTTCATACAGAAGTGTCGATACCCCCTGTTTTTGAAGTGGTATAGTAGTCTTGGTTTATTGTTCTCCGCAAGCACCGGCATACCATAGAACACGCAAGCCATCAGCACCTCCTCAAAGAATATCTCAGCCGTTTGAGGACGGGCTATGTATTCTAAGAAAAACTGATTGGTTGGCGCATCGTCCAAATGATATTTGGTCATACCGTGCAAAGACCCATTTGACCCCCTACCCCCAACTACCGCTGAGATGTCGTATGGGTCACAGCCAAAGGACCCGAGGTGTTCATTGCCGGGGTACTTAGCTCCGCTCCTATTGATGACGTTGTTCTGCATATTAGTGGGTGGAACCCAACTGATTAAGAACCTTCCCCTCGGGTCAGGACTCCATATCACTCGGCTATCTTTTTCACCATCCTTCCAATGAAATGTTCCACGTGAAACATTATGCGCCTGAATCTGTGAATCATTGTAGTCAATCTGATGATATATCTTGGTCAGGTTAAATAGCGCCTGCTTGCTCTCATCCCTAAAGGCGTGGCTTTCGGTACGAGGGAACTGCCGGTAAAACTCATTGAGCGCATCGGCATCGTTTTTAAGCGACTCAACCTCAGCCTCCCAATAGTCAATGGCTCCGTTGCGGATAGTGCCGCCATCTACCCCTCTTATAGACTCAGTAGGCTTACGTAGCACCGGCATCCCATAGATGTCGATGAACCCTTCCATATTCCATTCCATAGGAATAAACAAAGAATATAGTCCGCTTTTAGTTTGTCCATTAGCGTTTCGACTATCCAATGCCGAATCTTCGTACAATTTCTTATAGTTATCGCCACCCTTGCTTAGTGCATTGGAAGTGGAGCCCATCATACACTTACCGATAATCTTGCTACCTACCCTAAGACAGGTCTTGGTTACCCTCCAATTGTTCAGTATATTGTTTGGCTTTACCCACTTTGCGCTCTCATCGTGCGCAAGAAACAGCAGCTTTTCACCGTCATAAGAGTTCTCCTCAGTGTTCTTCCAATCTATCGTGGTATCGAGACCATCTACAGTCTGAGCATCAGACTGCGACATATTCTTCTTTGTAATCTTAGAAGCCGGTACACGGTAGGCAAGCTCAGTCTTTGGCTTGTCCATTCCATCCATTACCGGACGGAAGAAGAATGGCAGCCTGCTGTTAATGGGTACAACCTTATCGGTAAACATCTTCTTGGCATCAGCACCCGTCTTAGACAGGATACCAACCCTTGAATCCCTTGCAAGCGTGGCTATGTTTACGCACTCTGAGGATGCCATAAAGGAGAATCCTGAACGCCTGATCTTGAGGTATATCATCCCAAAGCACCGGTGGTCAGCCTTACAAGCCTCCCAAAATATAAAGAAGATACGGTTGGCTTCCCTGAAGTCAGGATAGCCTACGTCAATACTTGACCATTGTAAGTACATATAGTGAGCCCCCGTGATGTAGGTAGGTGTGCCGTTATTCATAAACCACATACCCCCTTCCCGGTAATCAAACTCCTGTTCAATGTAATCTACCCACCGGTTCTTAAACTCGGTAGGCATATCGTTCCATTGGAATATAGACTGAATCTTGGCGAGCTCCTTGGGTAAATCTCTGCGCTCCCAATACTGCTCAGCCTTAGAGTTGTGTCTTTGAAGACACTCTTTAGGCGTTGCCGGTAGGGCAATAACTAACCCTGCGATATTGATAATCTCCCCAATCTGTCCCGTCTTGGAGATGACCACCATATCGTACTGCTCATTGTAACCATACTTCCAAGACCGAACTCCGTTCTTTTTGGATATGGCGTTCTGAGGCACATAGTCGTTAACGACCCGATATAGACCTTCGTTCTGCAAATCCTTGTTTTGTATCTACTCTATTTGTTCCACTCTCAAGCATCTCAAGTGCTTCTCTCTCTGCCTCGATTCGGTTAAGAATCTCAAAGGCATCGAAGATGGCAAGCTTCTTGGTAGCTGCTGCGTTCTTCAGCCTGTCTGCCGCAAGCTCATCATCAGGATCAGGCTTGATAATCTCCTCCTTAGCCACCTTGATGAGCTGCTCTACGGCTTGATGACCGGCTTCAATAATTTTTAATTTAATGTCCTTCATTACTTCTCTCTTAAAAATGCGACCTGAATTAGACGAGAATTATCGTCTTGCCCAAAGTTCTCAAAAATATTTCTACTATGCGGAACCTTTGACTCAAATACAACCATACGGTTAAACTTTGAGTACATAACGCAAACCTTACGACCATCATCGTCATAGATGGTAGTGCCATCATCGTCAGGATGCGTATGGCTCAAATACAGGATAGCTGTAATGTCGCCCATCATCTCATCCGTATGGATGAAGTTTGGCTCCTCCTGACCTTCAGGAGACCTACGTACAAAGTTCCAAGCTACCTCATAGGTTGGACCGACAAAGTCAATTACCATTTGCGCAAACTCATCATCGTGGTCACGAGGCTGAATATTTTGAAACACATTGACACCATCGTAGATGTCTACGAAATCGTTATCGAGTATGTCAGACACGTAGCCAATAGGTTCGTGGATAACATTATCCATTATGATCAGGTTCATAGTACTATGGTTATTTGGTGGTCATACATTCTATATAGCTTCTCTCCGTCTACCTCAAATTCATATTCGCTATCAGGCTTAAAGCAAACCTTGTCTCCCTGACGCACACCCTGTTCTATAAGGTAAGCGTTAGGGTAGACCATCTCACCCATAAGGGGCTCGTTGGTAAACGGCTTTTTGATATAAGACTCAGTAGCCGGTATGGGCTTGACAAAGCAATACCTGTCGTAGGTATGCCATTTGCCATCTTGCTTGTACAGAAAGAACTGATCTTCGTCTATCAAGAATACGTCATCACGAAAAAATGATCGACCGCTTTTTTGGCGACCTCTCATATCATTATAGAACTTAAAGACGTTGTGATGCACGAGAAGTGTATCACCTTTTCTGATTGGACCATCGTACTTATAGGGGATCTCCTCAACAATGGCATACCGGTTAGAGAACTTGTGGTCCTCCTCCGATGTGTTGACGATAAGGTCAATACCACCTACTTGCTTGGTATTAGAATACCTTGTCCCTGCCTGTGGCTTTACAATGAAGTTAAATGGGGATTGCATTAGTAGTGAATATTGTACTCAATGGATACAGGAATAGTGTGGCTAAACTCTTTCCACAACATCACCTCACTTTTATCGTTGATGATATATATTTTTATTGAACCTGTTTGAGGCTCAAACTTTATGAGGTGTATCTTATGCGTATTATCAAGTATGTCCTGTCCTACAAGGTAGTGCATAGCGCCATTCTTGTAGTCGGGACCTATTGATATTTTCCTTATATCCATATTTAATTAAATTTAATTTCATTAGAAGAACTATTAGTACACTACTCCCAACTGCCCTGTACCCGTAATACGGTACACTCGCCCTACAACCAACCCCCCTGCAATAGCTGCAGCATTGTTTGGATATACAGGTACATTTGGTAATGGCAGAGCGAGAATGTCGCCTACTGTAAAGTTCTTGGTTTTGTTCTGATCTTCAGCGTCAGTACCAATGAGTTTGTCGTTGTACGTTACGTTGTTGTCTGTTGCGTAGGAATTAATGTTTGGCATTTTATTTAATTTTTATATACAGTCTCCTGATGTTGTACAAGAACCTCCTAATGATTGTAATGAAAAAGATGGAGTAGCTGTATCACCGCATCCCGATCCATAACTAACAGTATAGTTAGTATGTTGACCGTCTTGTATACAGAGGTATATTGATCCTCCTGCAGGACAGAGATTACAAACAAGACCACTTTGACAATCATAGAAGCTAATTGAGATGTCATAGCTGTCCTCATTGTTGTAAAGAATAAAGCAAGTACAAGTAACAGGGCAAGCTGTAAGATTACCTACAACAGAGTTACCCCCTGCGTAAGTAAATGTATACTTGTTGTTGCCTCCTCCAATATTTGTCCTATAGTACTGACCACAGCCCCCCTCGTCTCCGTACCAAGCCGCATCACAAGCTGAGTCATAAAACAGTTTCATCCCGTTTTGAAAAGTTGATACAGGACTATAGAGTGTTATTGAAAGTGTATTACTACAAGCAGCAGTAGCATTTGCTGCACCTCCTTCGATATAGAAACCATCATAATAACAAGCCTCTTCGTAATAAATAGTATAGGCATAACTTATCGGTCTCAGATTGCTTCTAACCACAAGCTGATTGCTTGCTTTGTTTGCAAACGGAGCATAAGATGTATCAAGATACACCTTTGCATCTGCATCAGCCTTTGTAATCTGCTCGTTACTGTCAGGTATAGCTGCTTTTTGAACAAAATAGCCATTGGCTACAGCATCGGCTAAGTTGCTGAAAGATACAGTCTGATTATTTGCTACAGTTGCCCAAGACATAATTAATTAGGAGTTACCCAAGGAAGAGGAAGTGATACCTGCGTTGGGTTGATTAATAAATTAATGCTCTCTTGAAGGCTTGCATCAATAGTCGGAACATCAAGACCTGCATTCAACCACGCAATAACATCATCCTCTGTGAGGTCAGCATAAGGAATGAAATCAGCAGGATCAGGAGCAGGAACAGACAAAGCTCCAAAGGTGTCTGTAAAATAAGTTTTGTCATCAACTATCTCTGTTGCATTTCTTCTCCAATTTACTTGGAATACAACATCAGTTAAGTTGTCGGGAGTGGTGGGGTATTCAATCATTGATGAAATTACCCAATTGTAAACAGTTGCCATTTTATTTGTTTTTAAGTTGTTCTTTTAATTCTCTAACTTCTTTTTCAAGCGCAGCAATCTTTGCTGTATGCACCTGAGTATATGATAAATTTAGTAAACCTTTCTCATCTTTATGTATTGCACTTGGAAGTATTTGTTCAAAATCCTGTGCAAAGTATCCAAGCTCTTGCACTCCATTCTTCTCATAATACCTTGCTTCTACATCTGCTATAAGCAAGTAGTCTATGCTGTTATTCAACAGTTTCTTTATTCTACTATCAGAAGATTCAAAGAAAGAAGTTGCTGTACAACTTCCTGTGAATGTAGCATTACCGTTATTAGCAAATATTGCTGTTGCAGCACCGCTCGTTGGGTTAAATGTAATTGAAGCATCTGCAACATTATAGTTTAACGAACGAGGGTTTCCACTTGCATTATTCTTAAATATAATTTGGGAATCTGAAGCACCTGTTTCAATTCTGAGATAACCCGTAGTAAATAAGTTGCCTTCTACACTAAGTTTATATGAACCGTAATATGTTGATGTGCCGACCGTGGTGTTTCCATTTGGATAGATAACCACATTTGTCTGTACTGCAGTTGTGCTTACTGCGTTGTAAAACTCTGTTCTTTGAGGAGCGTATGTATTTGCTGTACCAAAAGCATCCTCTTTTACAAACCTCATACCTGCACCAAACTTTGCATTGTTTGGTCCTGAGCCGTGGAAAGCCCAACCTTCCATAGAGAATATAGTGTCTCCATTGTTCACTGAAACAGGAAGAGCAACAGTGCCTCTTGATTTATATCCTTTAAGACCTGCACCTACTGCATCATCGCTTGCCCTAAACATTGCAATAGGCGTGTCAGATGTTTGAGTAAGCACCATAGTCAATGGATTGGATGGTCCATAGCTATAGCCGCCCGTTGTGCCAATCTCTCTTGCTACACCTGTCTCTCTTGTTGTAAAGAAAATACTACGAGCGTATGTAGAAGTAGTATTTGTTTCAAAGTCAATACCATTAGCAGCCCCATTAACTGACAACTGATATGAAGGAGTTGTTCTAATTCCAACAAAACCACCTGTAGTAATAGTCATTGCAGTGGCAGTGTCACTTTCAAATATGAAACTGCCTGCTCCGTGATTCATAAAGAAGTTAACACTGTTGTGGTATAAGTAACCCTTCAATACATCTGCTACACCAAATGAAAGAATTGCATTTGACGCTCCATTCAATGTGAGATTTGCCCTATTAGAAGAACCTGCAAGAGCTGTACCTGTATGACCAACAACAACATTGCACTGATTAGTTACTACAGGCTTAAGCGTAAGGAGCTGAACATTATTAGCCCCCATCTGTATTTCACCGTTTGCAACATTATATAGCTGCATTGCGGTATTGTTGTGATACAAGTACCCTTTTTCACTACTACCAACAGTAAAGTTTAATATTGAAGTAGAAGTACCATTGATGGTTAAATTACCACGTCCTGCTGTATTGTTTACCGCAGTAGTACCACCTATTACAACATTACTTCTGTCGGTTACATTATCAATTGATA
>Ga0315903_10003193_pt1 | contig 23000 bp, 15 predicted proteins | sample LakEriMetagenome_7_FD_203524 | JGI IMG/M metagenome (GOLD analysis project Ga0315903, IMG submission 203524) | Freshwater fungal communities from buoy surface, Lake Erie, Ohio, United States - Buoy 2 MA119 | ecosystem: Environmental > Aquatic > Freshwater > Lake | place: USA: Lake Erie, Ohio... | reverse complement strand
ATTAGTCTTGCAGTATATGTTCCATTTGTTGTATAAGTATGATCCCAAGTTGTATAGGAAGGATTGTTTGTTCCAGTAGGCCATTCAATGTTTTCTATTACTCCATCACCAAAATCTATTCCATATGATCTTGGATAAGAGGCGTATCCTGAAGGATATGAGTCTCCAGTAATTGAAAATCTTACCGTTTGTGGGGCATTGCCAGGATTATAATTATTAGCAGACAATACGCTTTGCGTATGTGAATGAATATATATTGCACCTCCGCTAGATCCATACAAATATGTTGGAATTAGAGTAGAATTGCCATGATTAGAAAATACTGATCCCGTATAATAAGATGGAGATCCACCAGGCTTTGTAGCACTTAATCTAAACTCAAACCAATATTTTGCTTGGCCGCCTCCGTATGTTGGAGATCCAGTTAAAAAGTTTGAATTTATATAAGTTCTCCATATAACAGTAGCGGTTGTTCCAGATTGTGATACAGAATACGGAGAAACGTCTACAGGAAATCCATTTGATGCTGTAGCACCGCTATCGTAATTTAAATAAACCCCTGTGTCAGCTTTGTAAATTCTTGGCTCAAAATTAAAAGTTGTGCCAGATTCATAGTCCGCTACCTGAGCAACTATTTCAAAATAAGCTTGAGATACAATTCTGGGATCAGACTGATTGTCCATTACGGTGTCTACTTGACCATCGTAGGTTCTTAAACTTACGCTTGTTAAGCTAGGGGCCGACCCAGTAGAACCCCAATAGCTAACTGGGGAAGCATAATGTGCTGTATAAGAATTTTCTAAATAAAGTTCAGCAACAATATATTCCCCCGCTTGAAGCGGGGTAAGGCCTACACCATAATTATTATATATTGTTAAAACGTTTGAAGTATTTGTATCAGAAGTATAATTAGGGTCAACTGATTGAGAAACATAATCGTACCCAGTTTCAATATTAATTGATTTTAATAATGTACCCCCAGGAGATTTACTGGTATTTTTCCACCATCTTAGTAGTGGAGTTCCTCCTAAATACCCTCCTGGCTTTATCCACCAGCCCCATCTTATTTGAGCATTAATTTCAATAACATCAAGCGAACCAAATCCGCTTTGTCCTTGTAGGACCCCACCTGTTTCAGAAAAAACTGTATAGCTTAGCAGGGCTGGTTTTCTTTTAATAACTTTAATTGGTGGAGAGTAAGCTTCTAACACACCGTCTACGTTTGTAGCACGTAACTGATAAAAAATATAATATCCTTCGGCAAGATCTCTGGTGGCTTGACTTACCGTTGCAAAATCTATCGTATCATTTCCAGTTAAAGTAAATCTTTCTACCTGACCATCAATGTTATCTGAACATAACATTCTTCTATTAGAAATAGTAATTGGAGTTACTCCATCAAAAGATCCGTCGTTTCCCCACAATTTTAAAAATGTTCCAGATGTTCCAGCATCCGTACTTGCAAACAATTGTGGGCTAGTTGCTACAGTTCCGTTATATCCGCCAAGTCTTATGTTTATTGGGTCTGACGCTCTAACGGATGGAGCATTTCCTGGCCACATTTTTACCCAGCCACTTATTGTTTTTGCAAAAACACCCGTAGCTGCTACCCATCCAGAGTTTATTTTAGCCCATACTTTTTTTGTAGTTCTCCAGTCTGTCGAAGAACCAGTGCTAGCTACTTTAGAAAAAATTCCCATTTATTTCCTAATACGTAATCATGATATCGCCGACATGACCTGTTGTAGGAGATGGGTTATTTGTTGTGTTTTTAATATAAATGTTTCTAACGTATGCTCCAGTACTTCCGCTAGGGTATGTTAATGGAGCACCTCTTCTTAAACGCATTCTTGCGTCTACTGTAACGTAAGGAGTAGAATGGTTTTGTATCTCAGAACTTGAAGATGTATTTGGATTTCCTAAATATAGTCCAGTAGAAAATATTAAAGAAGATTTGGTTGAATCAAATATTGCAGACTGTGTTCCTCCAGAAAGTATCTCTGTATAACTTTGGCCTTCTAATTTTAGTATGCTAGTTGAAGAAATTTTTCCATTAGCTAAGGTAAGGGTTGGGGTAAATGTTGTATTTCCAACAGTTGTTTGAGTTCCTCCAGAAGTAGAATCGTCATCTCCTAATCCAGAATCACTTGCTACTGTTAAACCACTTGAAGTAAATGAATCAGAAACAGTAATTGTTGCTCCACCAATAGTTCCGCTAGTTATGCTTGGAGAAGATATTGATATTCCAGCATATAAAGTTCCTCTAAATTGAGCTGTTCCGTCAGATCCAATATAAAATTGAGGAGTAATAATAGATCCATTAGCTAAATCAATTAATGTTCCTGAGCCAGAAAATGGAAGCTGAGAAACGTTTCCAACTGTATGGTTAGCAGATTTTATTTGTCCCGTAGTTATTTTTGCGCCATCAATAACGGTTACGTTACTCATATCTGTTTTTGCAAGCCCAGCTATTGAGCCTTCAGAAGCATATCCAGTAATAACAGCTGATTTCATTACAACTGTTCCGTTTGCTGTTACATAAAAATTAGAAGAAGTACTTCTAGGACCGCCTGCCCAAATAACAATATCCGCTTCGTTATTTAAATCTGGAGCGGCAATTCCTGCAGTGTAACTAGCACTTGAAGCTCTTATTTGAGCATTAGAAGAGTCTAAGGTTATTGTTCCTTGATTAGAAGTTTTACTAACAGATGAAGAATTAACATTCCATCCACCAATATTAGCGCTGGATGTTGTAAATAATCCTGTTGATGCATCTATTGTTGTTATACCATTTGTTGTTGATGAGTTAAAAGTAAGCCCTAAATTGTTTAATATATATCCAGAACCGCTAAGCGCCCCTTGGGTGGTAAGAGTTCCTGAATATAAAGAACCTCCAGATGCAATACTTACATTACCGCTAAATGTTCCTTGTCTTGCTGTAATGTTTCCATCTATAGCAAACGTAGCTCCGTCCCAATATAGATAGTTGCTGTTTGATCCTCCAACCTTAAGCCTTGCGCTATTAGATGCATTTAAATACCAATAGTTACTATCGTCAAAGTATAGACCCTTATTCCCAGTAGTTGAGTTAATTATGTTTATTTGACCATACATTGCTGGATGAAATTCGCACTGATAGTAAAGTGTATCTGGTGCATTTTGAGGAACTTGAAATGTAATTACCCCCGAAGATCTTGTGCCAGAAGTCAAAGAAACTCCGCTAGAAAATACGTTTAAAGCGTTGTATCCGTTTCCTGTTGTTTGAATATAAAAGGGATGACCTGGGGCATTAATATTAAATGTATAGGTAACCCCACGAGACAAAGTTAATGTTAGTGATGGTGTGCCATTTATTGAATATGAGCCTGTTCCATTATTTGTTACAGTAAATTGTGTAGTTGTTATTGGAGCACCGACTCCTACTCCAAATTGGAACGGTCCTCCAGTAATATAATTAGTAACTGCTGGAGTTCCAGTAACTAAAACATCTGGGCCAGCAACATATGCGGAAGATGTATTGTTATATTCATCGTATGTAGCAACTGCAATCTTGTAAGCTGCGCCTATCGCAAGACCGCCGAGCCTATATGTAGTGCCAGATCCTGGAGAATCTACATAAGAAAATGTTGTATTATTATCATTGCTAAATCTAATTCTATATCCACGTAATCCGCCACCTGTAACAGCTGGCCAAGATATATCTGCGTAAGCATTAAAACCTAAATATCCGCTTGTATCAATTCCACTTACTGCTGATACTGACGCAACGTTGTCTGGGCCAGTATTATCTACAACAACTGGATTTGTTGGCTCAACTTGGACTGCGTCTCCATAGGATCCGAATGCCTCTGTGTCATCCATAAACCTAGCACGAACCCACCGCTTGTTTGTATTTGGAACAATTACAACTGCTGGATTACTTGATCCAGTAAATACAGTTGAAAATCCAGTAGTTGGTGCTGTTGTTGCAGATGACTCAACTTCCTGTATTTCTATTTTAGAAAAATTTGCATTAGCTGGAATTGTATAAAAAACACTATACCCATTGCTTATTGGAGAAGCAGTAATTACTGCGGCTGGAAGAGAAGATGCATAAATTGCTGTTGGAAAAGATACTGGAGACCCTTCGTTGCCATATATATTTACAATTTTTATTGTGGCTGATATATTTCTTTGAACTAAACCAAACATTGCTTTATTTTGAGATAAGCTAAGAACATATGATTGATTAGATACTCCTGATGTTGGAACAACTTCTATTACTTTTGTAGTATTGCCACTTGTTGAAGTTAATGATATTCTATAGTAGCTAAAAAATTCTTCGGCTGGATCATGAGTCCAGGTTAATTTAAAATCTGAGCCTATCCACTGTGCTCCTAGTGCTGTAGGAAGAGTGTTTGGAACAAGCTTTGGGGTTTCAAATTGCGCTTCGCTAAAAAGAGATTCAGTTCCATCTACTGATACAACAGTTAACTTTACGCTATGGGCTCTAGGGGGAACCGCTACACGAATAGTTCCTGCAGATTTTAAAAACCCAACTAACCTATATGGAGAACCTATTAACGTTTCATCTTTTATATATACATTTATTCTGTCAAAGGCTTTTGTGTAAGGATTACCGTTAGCATCTAATCCATTCCACGTAATAATTAATTGACCGTTAAAATAACTTAAATCTGTATTTAAAAATTTAGGGGGCACTAAACTAGGAAGATTAGCGGTTGTTAAAGATAGCCCATCTGACCAAGGACTTAGTCTGCCGTCTGGGTAAGCCCATTGAAAATTAAAAGAATATGTCTGATTAATTTTTAAATTAACAACAGGAATTGTAAAGTAATCTTGATCAGTTTTTACCTGATTGTTTTTATTTAAATCGTTTGGATAGTCAGATGTTCCCCCGCCACCATCAATTAATATTCCTCTATATACCATTTAAAAATCCAACTGTAACTTATATTCTATATCTACTGGTCTACCAGGTTTCTTAATTAATGGTGTTGACAAAACAGATCTGCTAATTAATCCATATCCTGGGTCAAAAGTATCCTCGTCATTTATTCTAATAGCATCAAAGTAAACTGTTGTGGCGCCGCCAGTTGCAGTTGTTGCTATACCAATTTTTATAATTGAAGATGGGTCTGGTAAATTTGGAGAAGCAGTATAATTTGAAAAAAGATTGTTAAGAGATAGCTCTTGTATTTTATCCCCTGTTCCAGACTCTGGAGTAAAATCTACGTAATAATATGCCAGCTCAGAACTATAAAACTTTACTCTAATCTTAGATACATTATTATCTGCTTTCTTATAAGCAATAGCAATTGTGTCATTTATACTGTATCCAGATATATCGTCAGATATTAAAGAATTTATGTATTCTTTTGTTTGTCCAGAAGCAACATCTACTCTTACCATACTATCACTAACCTTTGATAAAAATGTATACGCTCCATTAGAATCTTGTGTATTAGATTGAGAAGTGGGGTTAGTAGAGCCATCAAACCAATTAAACTCATTTGTAAAAGATGTAATAAATTTACTATCAAAGTTATTAAATGATTGTCTTTCTGCTGGATATAGTCCTATTTCAGAAATTACTCCAGACACATCTTGCGGTATTGTTGATTTATAAGTAACAGAATAATTATATACTGGATCTCCATCGCCATCAACGCCGTTTTGTACAACATTAAAACTTGACAGCTCTACTGGCACCCTATAAAATTCAAAATTAAGTCTAGTATCGTTACCTTTAACATTGGGAGTAGTAGAGCCAATTCCAAAAGCTAATTCTTTAGATGAAAACGATCTGCCACCAGAAAGGTAGCTTGTTAAAAATCTTTTACCAAATTTTGTTATCATTTTTTCTCCACTCTTACGTTTATTGCTTTTAATTCTACTCCACTGCTGTTTTTAACTTTAAAAATTACTGTTGCTGTAGGATTATTTGCTGCGTCAAAAACTACTTTGTTTGAAACTACTTCAATATCTGAGAGGCTTGGTCGACCATCGTTTTCCTCTTCTTCCTCTTCTTCGGTCTCTTCTTCTTCTTCGATCTCTTCTTCTTCGGACAAATTGTCATCTATGTCGTCGCTTCCAAGGCCACCAGAGTTTCTTGCTGCTGCAAACTGAGGCAGCTCTTTTGCTAGATAATTAGTGTTAGTAAAAAAATCAAGCTCCGAGCCATCTACTGTAACAATAGCGGCAGCGTGTGGTTGGCTACTTATCGAGGGCTTGCTTTTATCTTGAGTTCCCATTTTTTTATTATACCATTTATAGACTATAAATAGATCTAGTCGTTATCTTGGTAGTTAGCCCCCCATCAAATGAATTATTAACACCAGAAACCATAAACTTTTGTGTGCCGTTTAGACCATTAGCAGGATAATTAATTGTAACAATGTCTCCTACGGAAATTAAGGGATTTGAAAATACTTCTAGTTCGCAAACAGACTGTTTTTTTGACCATTGATCTTTAATAAATTTAGAAAGGCTTTTTGCGTCTTCTTCTCTTTGAATCCATATTGATTCAAAGGTCACCTGCTCTGGAACGGTAAATTCATTTATTGTTTTATCTAAATATTCATTTTGGCCAGACTGAACTATTGTATTTCCAATAACGCTAAATGAGGCAAACCTGGAATCGTCTAAGGGCACGAATGTTCCAGCATTATTTAAAACATAAACCTCTGCGCCAAATGACGTAAGCCTGTATCCAATTAACTCTACAAATTGATTTAGTCCAAGACTGGTTATTATAGGGAAGGCAGGCCTTGAGTCATATTTAATATTTACTTTTAAAAGTTCTCTTGCAACTGTTCCAAACTCGTCTAATATGCCGCTAGGTATAGCGCTATTATCAGATCCACTTGATAATTTTTCACCGTATAAAAAGTCTAAAGTAGTAGATCCAAATCTTCCAGAATATTGATCTGATATTATTCCTTCTGAATATTGTTTTTCGTTAAGGGGAATAGCGTGTACGTAGTCAAAGAATGTAGAATTAGAGTTTGAAAAAACAGCAATGTTGCTTGTTTTAGAAAGTGCGTTTACTGAATCAACTGCTGTTACTTTAAAGTTATTTATACGGGCATCTATCACAACAGCGGACTCTTTGACCTGCACACGAACATCAACTTTATAGGATACCCCTTGTGCTAGATATGCCAAAGTCTTGGTTTTATCTGTTTGACTATCCTGTAAATTAGTTATTACTCCATTTTTTACTTTAAATATTGATAGTGGTTTATCAGATCCACTTTCTGGTTGATTGCTTGTTGTCTCTAGTTTAATATAATATCCATCTAATCCGTTTGCACTTGTAAAGAATGCTATACCACCAGACCCTCTTGTATTATTTTGTGATCCTTTAAAAAATAAACCCGTTCCAAAATTATAATAGCTTCCTGAAGTATTTATTCCCATGTTTTTTACTGCAACAGAGTACTGCTTGCTTTGTTGGCTTGTTGAACCCAGTGCAGTTATTTGCAATAAAGACTTTTGAATTAATTTAGTTCCAACATCTGGATCTTTAGATTCTGATTCAGGTGGCATTTTGTCTAACGAAGGAAGTGATGCTGTATTATTAGTAACACTTGAAGGTGTGCTTGTGCCTTGTAAATTTTCACCACTAGCTCTAAGAGTATTCTCAAATCCGCTCCAGCCAGTTATTGATCCAGTTTTTGCATGAGCAACCGCACTAGTTCCAAATGCTCCTCTGGTTTTTACTCTAACCTTTCCAGTTTGTGCAATTATTTTATCAGCAGATGCTGAAGCATATAAATCATTTGCTATTTTTTGTAGATCAGAAACTTGAGTAATCCATAATTTTTTTAATGTATTTTGAGTGTCTAAGTATTGATACTCTATTGCGTCATATTCTATAATTTCAGAATCTATAACTAGGTATCCAGAAAAGTTGTATACAATCTGTTTAACATCTTGTACTGTTATTGGGAATAATGTAATTTCTGTATTAGCACCTCCGCCGCTTGTGCTAGCTGGAATATCTTGAACTAAAGAATATGCTCCTAGGTATGATGTTCCAGATTTCCATATTGGTTGACCATCTCCAATTAGTTGGCTAGATGTTACTGGATTCCACAAAATTTTTACTTGATTTACTGCTGGCAGATCTCTTTTTTGAAAAGACATAATGTCTGGCAATATGTTACCATTTTTTGCATAGTTAAAATTCCAGTGTGTGGTTGTCTGCTTAAACAAATAGTCTCTTGTGTAAAATTGCAATATGTTATTTTCATCAAATGTGGCAACCATTTGAGAATCTCTGCACAGCTCTTGAATAGCATTCCATACGGTTTCGCCGTCATCTGTCCACCAATAAATTGGGTTTAAAATTGAGTCATCTTTTATAACTGTTTTTCCATTTTCAATTTCTGTTCTATAGTTTAAGTTATAATTAGTAAATCCAACATTGTCTAAAAGTCTTCTAATAATTCCTGCAACACTTGTATCTTTACAAACCATTCCAGGACAAATTATATCCTGTAAATACTTTGCTCCATCTAGTGCATCTAAAGATATGTCTCCAAACTCTGATGTGTTCCAGTTATCAATATAAAATGTTCCTTGCTTTACTCTTTCATGTAATCCTTTTGAATCTGTATACGGAGCTCCTGAGTAATATACTTTAATGTAAGGTTTTAATTCTGCTGATTTATACATATATAGCTTAGTAGCATCAAACGCCGTTCCCTTTTCATATGTAATAATTTTTCTAGTTGCTTCGTATGAAACTAATCCCATAGAAATTGAATTTGCTGAAACCTTGCCTACTGGCAAAATATCGTCAGCGCTTGTAGAAGATTCTTTTGATATAGAGAAATCTACGATATGTTCTGTTAAGTCTGTTATCCATCTAGGAGATAATTCAATAACTCCAATATGTGCACCACTTACTGCTCCCGTTGTTAGCTTTAAAGATGTTATTGATATAGGAGCTGATATTGTTGAAGGTTCAGTTGTTGCCCATGATGTTCCATTATAATAAAGAGTCAATGTTCCAGAGTCATAATTTTTTGTTCCGCTGGTTGTAAAAGGCTTTATGGCAGAACTTGTGCCTGTTGCAAGAACTGCGTCTCCTTCTTTATATACAGTCCATGTGGCTGGTATAGAGTGAGATATTTCAAACCTGACAACAATCTTATTAGTTAAAACTGCTTGAGGGTATGTAATTGTTATGTTTGCCCCTACGCTTTTTTGAGATAGCCAGTATTTGTAATACGTATCTATACCAGGATAATAGGTTCTAAAATTTAATGGGTAATCTATATTCTTAGGATTTTTCCAAGTGTGCTCGCCTACATCTCCAAATACAGCATACTTAACTCCAGCTCCTACTGGCCTAAATGATTTAATAACAGAAGATGCTGGAAATAATTTTTTGTAAGGTTTAGCATTATCTGAAGATCTAACATAATCTGTTCCTACAACAGTAATATTGTCAACCATTGAATTCATATTGTATTCAATAGTGCAACCCACATTAGTTTGTATTGTAGTATATTCTTCTAATAAAGTTTCAACAGCTGGATACGAAATCATTATACCTCTTCCAGTTCAATCGAAACATTCCAGTGTGGCTGTAGACCACGTTTTACAACTGAAAAATTACAGCCTCCAAATACCACCGTATATAATTCTGACGATGTTTTTGCCATAGTTGGCGTATATGTTGCACCAGATGAAGATGTGTCTGTTCCGCCTTTTGCCAAGTTAATTCTTACATTAAATTCTTTTTTGCCGTCATCGCTTAGATAGAAAGATCTTAGGTCTTCTGCTCCCCAGCCTCCGTCAACAGTTAATGATCGATATGAAGGAAGCATTGTCCAAGACATTGAAAACCTTCTCTTGTCTGCTATGTGGTTTTTTCTCAACGTTCCGTTAGATGTTCTTACAGCCTTTTCAATTCTTTCTACAGATATACTAATGTCTGAACGGTTATGCTCAGTAATTTTATTCCAAATTTTTGTAGTTCCTTCTGGGGTGGCAAGAAGATCTTTTGCCTCTATATTTAAAACGGAACCTCTAGGTAAGTATGTTGTCATAATTAGACCCTTCTATTTATTCCTTCTTTTGCGTTAACCAATGCCATTTCTCTCTTCATCTGAATTATAACATCTTCTGCCGTAACATTAGTTCCATTTAGAACAATATTTATATCATACACATTATTGCTACTTGGGCTATTTGATATATTTACTCCATAACCTTTTTGACCAGTAGGAATATTATATGTAGGCATTGTAGCCGCATTTGGATATACTGTTCCAGAGAAATTAGGAGATATTGCAATACCCTCTATTTGGGTTCCTAAAGCATTCTTTCTATCATTTATTAATAGATTATCTCCTGCCGCAAATTGTCCTCCAAGGGATTTCTTTTCGTAAGGATTTTTTACTCTTTTAATATTTCCATCTTCATCTGTTACCTTAAATACGGATACAAGCCCTTTGTCGTCTTCTGCTGAAAAGTAATCTCCCATTACTAAACCTTGTTTGTATGCAAAATTCTTAAGCTTTTGCCCAATGCCAGTTTCACCAAAATCTTTTAGAACGTTTCCATAATTTTTTAGTGATGCTCCTTGAATTTCACCCTTAGTTCCAATTCCTTGTTGACCTAAACTATAAGGACTTGAAAATGTTCCTGCGCCAGTTATGCTTCCGTCTCTAATTTTGCCTGTTAATATATTAACCTGATTTGCTACAATTTGATTTTTAGAAAGAGCTGCACCAATTTGATCTAAAACCTGTTGTGGAGTAGTTTTTATTCCTAGGTTTTTGCCCAATGTTTCAAGTGCCGTCATAGTGGTAGTAAACTCTTTAGTTAATTTAAACTTATCTCCTTCTATTTGAAGCTTTGTCATTAAGTTAGTTAAGTTAGTTGTATATTGAGTTAAGTTAGAATTGTAATCATCTGCTTTAGTTCTCATTGCTGCCAAGCTGTCTCCTGCAAGGGCTGCTTTTTTTGCAACCGCTTCTTGCTTATTTGCTATGGCATCTAGTGCGTCTTGAAGAGGCTTAATATCAATTTCTGCTTTAGCTATAATTGCTTCTTCTGCGTCTTTACGATTAGCCTCATTCATCAACTGCTCAATAGTCATCTGCTCTTCAGCATATGCAGTCATGTTGCCTTGGATAAGCGCTTGCTGGGCTCTTAATTGAGCTTTTTGAATTTCTAGCTGAGTATTTTCTGCCTCAGTTGCTTTACGGATTCCTTCAATTTTTTCTTGAGCAGCTTTTTTAATATCTGCAATTTGCTCTTGTAGCCTTTTAGATTCTTCTTTAGCATTATATTGAGCTTTAACGGATTGACCTTTTTGTGCTTTTTCAAGATCTTTAATCCTGGCTGTCATTTTTCCGTATTCTGCGTTTGCTGATTTTACTGCTGGATTAAGTTGAACTTGAGCCTTTACAATTTCATTTAATTCATTTGCAGCAATTGCTGCCTCTCCACTCATAAACTGAAAATTCATTGTAACTCCGCTAAGAGTTAGTCTATATTTAGCCCATGCACTATTTAAAGTATCTGTATCATTTAACATTTCAGCCAGTAACGGGTTGGCTTTTCCAATTTCAGAAATAACATCTTCAGTTAAAGTTGCCTGTGTTCCAAATAGCCTATTTATTTCTGCAACCTTAGATTTTATTGCGCCAGCTACTCTTTCTGCAGCCTCTTCTCCCGTTCCGCCTAGCTTTTTTTGCTCTTCAACAACTGAAGCAATACTGGCATCCATTGCCATAAACACTGTGTGTAAAGCTTTTGCTTGAGATTCAGCATCTCCAGTTTTCGTTGCTGCTTCATATGTTTTTACTGTTTGAGCAGAAGCTTGCTCTATGTTTTGAATGCTTTGGAAGGCGCTAGCGCTAATTGCTTGAGCAGCCGCACTAGCATTTTTAGATTCTTTAATCATTGTAAATATTTTTGCAGTAGCAACTTCTGCTGTATCTCCAGCGGCCATAAACTGCGCCTTTAGCTGAACGGCAACGTTGCCAACATCTTTTCTATTTGTTTGATCAAACAATTGAATGTAGCTTCCCATAGTTTCTTTTACTTGTTCTTTAAGTTTTTTATATTGCTCAATTGTTAAATTTATTGGAACGTTAGCTTTTGTCATGCTTTCGTAAATCATAACATTTCTTTCTTTTAAAGCTTGAGCGTTTGAAATTGCTTCTTTAATTTTAGCATTATAGTCTGTGTATGTAAATCCAGCTTTTTTTGCAGCTTCTGCATCCATACCGAATGCTTGTCTTCCTATTTCTAGTGCAGCAGCCTTCTCTTTTTGAGCTTTTACAAAAAATCCAATAGCGGCAGTTACTCCAGTAATTGCTATTCCTAAAGGACTAGTAAGTTTTAGTAGTGTTGAAAATCCTCTTAATACAGGACCAAAAATTTTAGCAATTCCGCCAAGATTTCCTGCAAGGCCTTTGCTGGCCGTAGATAAACTATTTAATGGTCCAATTGGCTTAGTTAAATTTGGATCAAGTTTTTGCATTTGCTTGCCAATAAATCCAGAACCCTTTTCATCTCCCCTACTTCCAATTCCGCCAAATCCTATCATAGATCCCAAAATAGAAGAGCCGTATGATATAGCAGTTCCAAGTCCTCCGCCAATGCTGTTTCCTAGCATTTGTCCGCCCATACCAATTGCTGCGCCTCCGAGCATGCCTTTTAAGAAACCGCCTCGTTGCATATACTGAACACCTGGAACTCTTCCTCCACGATTATACTTTTGTCCGTTTGCAGAAGGAACTAACCCGCCCATGTTATATCCTGGAATCATACCGCCAGAATTTCTCATCACTGGAATTGGTCTTCTTGTAAGAGCTGAAGATAAAGCTGCTTGCAACATTCTTTGAAGTGGAGTTGCTTTTTTTGATGGCGCTAATACATCAGAAGCTGCAGGAACTTGTGCCCTGTTATATCCACCACGAGAAGCTGCATTTTGTAATATTCTTTGAAAGAATCCTTTAGCGCCGCCACGTCCTTCTGCTACTGGAGGAAGTAGATCTTTCCCAAGTCTTTTACTTTCACTAGTTGCCAGGAAAGAATTTACTGGGGCTGGAATTGGTGACGCTTGATACAAATACTCTTGTCCCTGTACATCTTGAGTTTGAAATCTTTGAAAATGAGCACGTGCTGTAGATCTTATTCCAGTTGGATTAAGTAAACCTAACCCCTTTAAATATTTTTTAGACTCTGGATCAAATTTATTTGAACCCATAAGTAGGCTATATATTGTTTTAATGCCAGAATCAAATCTACCAAATCCCGCAGCTCTTTTTGCGCCTTTACCACCTGGGGTAAATTGCGATATTGGATTTCCAGAAATTCCCATCAAAGATCCATATTGTTGAACTTGTCTTAGCAACTGATTTCTGCGTTGAGTAAATCTACTTAAACTAAATGTGCCGTCTTTGCCTGTAGCATATCTGATTGCATCATCATAATCTGCCGAAGCCATTTGAATCGCAGCTTGTGGATCCATTCCCATTCCGTGCAAAATTGCTGCATCTGAAGCAATTGTTCCTATTTTCATGTTATTGGTGTAATTAGGATTTCCAAAAAACGATGCGGCGCCTCTAAACATAGAAAGAGCATTTGCAGGAGTCATTGTGCCATAATTTATTTTGTTAGGTCTTACTATTCCGCCTACTGCAAATTGGTTGTTGTATGCTGAAAGCATATCTATTTCATCACGGCTTGGGTCATGAACAACAATTTCTCCAGGAGTAACCATTGCTGGAACTTGTCCGCCACGATTAAATCCTAGTAAGGCGTCTGATGCTTTTCTATTAAGAACAAAATCTCCAGCATTTAAATTCATATATTGAGTATCTGTAGTGTCCGACCTTGGCCCAGGAACTACAGTTCCGCCTGTTGCAAACTTTTTAGGAACTGTTGTTTCAATATTGTATCCAGCGCCAGATGTTCTTACTCCAAGTACGCCAGCAATTCTATTAATAAAATCTCTTGTCTTACCCTTTTTAAATAGCTCTCTCATATTAGACTTACCAGTAGGATCTACAACTGGTTGATTTAATGTAGGAACCATTGTTGGATTAATTGTTCTTCCCATTGAAACCGCAGAGGCGGAAACAGAAGAAGCAATCATCTGTTCAGTTTGCAGATTAAGTGCTACAATCTTTGCTCTTGCAGCTTCGACAGTTAATTTACCTGCACGAAGTTCTGCCACAATCATTGCAGATTCTCTTGCTGCATTATCTGTAAGTCTTGAAACTACTGGCAAGATATCATCAAACTGCATCATAAATTCTTTACTTACGGTACCTGTGGCTGCAATTGTTTTCTTTAATGTTTCAATTTCTGCCTTTGACTGCATGCTAAGTGTAGCCATCATTGCATGCCATCTAGAAGCTTCTCCAGAAACAATACCTGTGGATACTCCATTAATTGTTGTAAGCCCAGGAACATTTGGCAAAGGCTCGTTCATATAAATTTGTGGGTTTTGACCAATCTTCTGATTTACAGGAATTGATCCTGGAACCATACCAAACATTGTTTGCTGTAATCTTTGTGCTTCGCTCATACCAGATCTTGGAACCATGTGAGAACTTGCTCTTGTTCCTTCTTGACCTGCAAGTGGGTGTTGTGGATTTACTATTCTTTGTCCGCCTACTATCATGCTGCCAGCCATTGTTGATACTGCTGGATTTACTGCCATTGCTCCTGATTTTGCTTTTGCTTCTAGTAATGCAAATTCATCCAGGAGGTTTCTCAGTGCCTGTTGTAATACCGCCGCTGCTTTGGCATCACTGTAAAATGATTGTTCAACTAATCTTCCAGCTTTTTCTGCCGCCAACATTTCTGGAGTTAAATATTTCCATCCCTCTCCACCCTTAAGGAATGACTTCATGTGGAATGCACCCTTTAATAAATAACCAAAGAAGTTAGCAAGTACACCAGTTAACATAATTACTGGTCCAATTATTGCTGTAAATCCTCCAGCCAAAGCCAGTACTTGTTTTACTGGTCCTGGAAGATTATTAGCAAACTGAACAACCTTGTCAATAACTTGAATAAGTACTGTGTTGATAGTTAAAAATTGCTCTCCGACTTCAGCTAAAGATGCTCTTAAACTTTCAATTGCTCTACGGTATTTACCAGATGCTGACTCTGTTACCGCTGCTAATTCTCGATCTGCCACAGAAGCCAATTCTCCAGTAGAGGCTTTCATAAGATCTAATACCTGTAAGGTCTGGCTTCCTTGTCTGCCTAAGTTTTCAAATAAAGCATTAAGTCTTGAGAACTGGAACTTACCAAACAATTGCTCAATTGCTTGTTGCTTCTGTAATGGATCTAAGTTATCTAGCGCTCCCTGTAATGCCATTAATGTGCCAGTTAGATTACCAGCGTTGTTATTTACAATTCCTAAAAGATCAATTCCTAAAGATTGAAATTTGCCTACTGCAACATCTGTTGGGTTAATTAAAGATGCTAGTGCTGACTTTAATGCGTTTGCGCCTTCTGATGCATTAATACCGCCCTCACGCATTGCTGTAAGATAAAGGGCAAGGTCTTGTACGCTTCCGCCTAGTCCTTGAATTACTGGACCAGCTTTTGGAATTGCTTCTACTAAGTCATTAAGAGTTGTTGATGTTTGGTTTTCAACTGCGTTAAGGAAGTTAATTGATTCTGAAAGCTCATCTGTATTTTGTTTAAATGCAGACTGAATCGCAAGGGTTGCTTTCATTGCTTCTTGTCTATCTACTTCACCAAGTACTGCGAGTCTAGTTGTTTCTTTAATTGAGCCTAGTAGTTCATCGCCAGTTTTGCCAGTTGCTGCAATATCCGCTGCAAGTCCAATAGTTTCTTTAAATGAAACACCCATTGCCGCAGAAATTTCTTTTGCAGTAGCAGATACTTCATTTCTAACTCTTCCTAATTCTGCTGCTGAAGTTCCCGCAACATCTCCGTAAACCTTAGTTAAACGAACTAATTCTTGATCAGCTTCTCTAAATGCTTTAGCAGCTTGTGCTCCAAATGCTACAAGGGGGACTGTTAGTCCTACTGTTAACTGACGACCTGCCCACTGAGTATTTTTACCCCAGTTAATAAGTCCAGTTGCACCATCCTGAATAACCTTATTCAAGATTTGCATCTCTTGTCTTAGTATTGCTGATTTATTTTTTACTTCATCTAGCCCTCTTGGAACATGCACATTGAACTGCATAAGTCCTTGTGCGTTTCTGCCTAGCGGTTGTAATACTGAATTTTGTAGGGCTACTTGTTGTTTTGCTAACTCTCTTATAAGTCCGCCAGATGTTCTAGCATGATCTCTAAATGTATTAAAGTATTGATTTAACTTTAACTTTCCGCCATCTAGATTTTTACCAAATTTTTCTACATCTGATTGTAGGCTTACAAAGTGTGTGGAGAACTGGCCTGTGCTTCTTAAGGTGTCTGCAAAAGACCTGTTCATGACGGCAATTTGATTTGCCATCATCTTATTAGAGTTAGCTAATTGTTCTTGTAATTTTGATAGGCTGGCAGTAACCTTATGCACATCGGCAATAAGGGCTGAGAAGTCGGCATTAGCGACTATTCGGGTACTGATTGTTTCGTCAGCCATTTATATTCAAATTACTCCTTCGAGTATCCTAATCCCTCTCCAATTCCAAAACCAGCCTGAGCTGCGAATCTTCCTTGTAAAGAAACAACGTCGTTACTTGCAGCGTTTATTCCTGCTGCCCTTAACTCCATGTCTTCGAAAGTAGGACCTCCATTTTTATCATTTTCGTTGTCACCTATATCTACTCCCTTTAAAGATGCAAAGAATTTTTTATCTTCATAATCTTTTTTCTTTAAAGCCTGTAAAGTATTTATAAGTTCTGGCATTGATAAATTTTCTTCAAGTTCATCGTAATTCTTCCAATGTCCAATTAAGAAAACTTCTCCTTCTAAAGCGGCTAAATCTAGTTCTGACCAGCCAGAACCGCTGCCGCTAGTAGGTTTGGGTCGTCAAGTTTAATTCCTCCGCAAACTTCAAGAATGCGATTCATTGTTGGAACGTCGATTGCATCTTCAAATGCTTCTCTATCTGCTACCAATTCTGGTAGTTGTTTTTCTAGTGCAATTGCACATGCGTCAATTAGGATGTTTAGTGTCTCATCCTCTGTCTGGGATTCCCCAGTTTTCTTGATTGCGATCATGAACTTGCGAAGTTCTTTAATTGATAAAGGCTTTAGCTTTACGGTCTGCCCGTTTTGTAGCTGAACCTCTTCTACGCTATATACTGTTGTTGCCAATTTAATCCTCCTAGGATCTACTCATAAACATTATACTAAAAGAAATATACTAATACAACCACAAAGGCCCCCAATTTCTTGGGGGCCCTGTAGAATAACTATTTAATTATTAGGCTGTTAGTACACGGTCAATAATCTTACCGTACTCTTGTCCTTCGTAGCCGCTTGTAGCGGTTGGAAGAAGACGGAATGTTACTGGGAATGTAGTTGGAGCTGATCGTGCTAGTGTGAAAGCTGATTGCTGTACTGAAAGCACACGGCGTCCATAATATACACGCTCTGATTTTGCTACGTTTGCATCTGCGAGAGATGTTCCTGAAGCTAATCTTGTTGGTGCTTGACCAACTGCAATAAGCTGACGCTCTGTTGGTGCAATACCAAGAGCACCTGCTGCAAGACCTAGTGTAGTCTTGTGTGCATTTCCTGCTCCACTCTTAATAATTGTATTATCCTGAGTAATTGCAGAGTTGTTGGATGGATCGTCTGGTTGTCCGAATACTACTAGAACGTTTTCTAGTGTACCTTCTGACATTTCAGTTGCGATCATAACCTCCATAGCAGACTTGAACAGTTTAGCTGTGTCAAGAAGCTGATCCACTGTTACTGAATCATATGTTGGGTTGTAAGTAATTTGCAAACCATTGTTTGTAAAACCTACGTTTCTGTAATAGAAAGTACCAGTATCTATTGCGTTAAGTGTATCTGTATAGGATGTTCCTGCTACAAATGCACCAGCATTAGATGTGCCTGGTTCTGCGTTTTCGTATGTTGCGTATCCTGATGTTGTTGAATCAATGTTTGAAATAAACAACGGTGATGCGCCTACGAGAATATTTCTGGCATTACCTGTATTTTGTGCCATATTGTGTTGCCACCTCCTGGAATTCTTTAGTACTAAATTGTAAAATCAATTTTACTTCAAGCTGGCTAGGCTCATTTCCTCTTGGTCTAATTGTATGCCATTGAGGCTAAAAAGGCAAACCCTAAAGGAACCTGCCCACGGAGTCTGTAATTCTAGAATACTTTATCTCTAAAATGATTTCTGAAGAAAAGAATCCCTGCAACTCTTCAGAAGGGGCGGTAGGCGAGATATCTGCTATCCATACTGTATGGAATTTAAACTTATCTGATAAACCTGTCCATTTATTTATATCCCTAGCAGACTCGTCCATTCTCCTAAATTCATCTGTCATGTAGTTTCTAATTTCATTTATGTCCGCTACCGATGTTGAATATACGGTAAATAGGATCTGCTCACAGCATATTAGCCAGTTGTCTTCATATGACATACCTATCTTGTCATAGACTATATGTTTCTTGCCGCTCAAGAACTGATTCATTTCGGCTGCTTGCTGAACTGGGATAATTGGGATAATATTCTCATTTAGGTTATCTGACCAATAATCATCTTCATCAAATATATTGCGGGTGTATAGTTCTTTCCACAGATACTTTCGAAGCTCTAGCATTGCATCTAATTTATAATTAGCCGTCACATTGCACCTCCAAATGATGCCGCTAGTGCTGCATCGGCTTGATTCCTAATAGTGTTTGCAGAAAAAGAATACTTAACTCTTTTAATATCAGAAGGAACCCTCAAAGCTTTAGTCATACTTGAATTAAATATTTTTTGAAATCCAGATCTTTTAATAGATTCATTAACTAGCCTGCCACTAAAAAATCTTGAATGGGCCAAAGAAAATTGATTTGTAGCAGAAGATCCTCCTGGGCGTCTAACTGTTACAGATTTGCCTTTAGGCATAAATACGGTTTCTCCGTCATATTCAAAAACCAAACGCTCTGCATTTTTAGGACGAATAACTAATGGCTTTCCTTCGTCTATTACCTTCGCCTTATTTGCAAAAACATGTCTGCGTTTTCCATTTGATGAAGGAACTAGGGATTTAGATTGAAGTAGTTCATAGTTAATTTTAAATGAAAGTCCATCCTGAGATATCTTATTTAATTTAAAAAGTCTAGCATTTTTGTTTCCAACCTTTTTCCATTCATAAACATGATGTAATGATTTGGGTTTTGATCTTGCTAGAGCATCTATATAGTTTCCAAAATCTGTGTCTATTTGATCAAAAATTATCTTTGAAAATGCTGACTGAAATTGTTTGTTTGTAGTTAATTTAGATATAACTGCTGCCTCATAGTATACATAGGCTGATATCTGAGCTACTGTGCTATCTTTTAAAGGTCCGTTTTGATTTGCGTACATCATTCTTTCTAGTCCGCTTGCCGCTTGAACCAACATTCCGCTATTGTCCAATTTGCTGGTTCTCCGATCTCTTCATAGATGAGTTATATGCAATCACTCTACCAAATGGGTCGGTGACTGGAGTTGTTCCCATAACTTCAAATACTGTTGGGGTCTCATTTGGATAGTTAATTTCATTCCAAATAGTGTTGCCTTCAGAGTCTCTGATGTTTGTAACCTTTTCTCTGGCAGTTAATTTCTCTGCTGTTCTAACTTGAATAACCTGATCGTTTAAATACTTATTTGAGAATATCTGCTTGTCGCTAGAGCGGGTAGTAGCAGAGTTGCTAATAACTCCCTTTACGTGGCATGGAACGGTTTTATAAAAGTTCCATTCTCTAACTATTGCTCCTGTATCGGTATCCTGAATCTCAGACTGTCTATATACATCTAAGTTCATAGACAAGACAGAGTCTACGATGCTATTCATTATATAATCTCTACTTTAGATGTTAAGACGTAATCTGCTAACAGGTTGTCTGCATATGCATTACCTGTTCCAGTGTAGGCATCTCCTGTATATTCAAAGTCCCAGTCAAATGTAGATATGTTCTTTACATACTTGTTTCTCCACATTGTATCCTTAGAGAAGTAGTCTTTCATTAATTCTGCCGCCGCTTGTTCTACATTCTCAGGAACAGAATCCCATCCAAATCTTGCTTGAACCTTATAAGGAATACCAGACTGGAATATTCCAGAGTAGTCATGAATGCTTGGAGGCACCATTCCGTTTGCAATATATACAGCGTTGTCTAGTGTGCTAGATCTATCTACCCTAAGACCAAATTTTGTTTCTGATATATTTACTGCTAAGCCCCAGTTGTTGACTGTAGGTGTAGATAAATTATCTATAAGTAAAATATCTTTTACGAATAGCTTTTGCAAAGAGTTAATCTTGGCGGGAAGTGGTAGAGTATCTGACTCATATCCGTATACAACATATACGTCATCATATAGATAAAAGTACTGTCCTGTATATCCCTCAATTTGTTTACGAGCATATTTTTCTGCTTTAAGTAAATCTGAGTATGACTTATATCCTGGATCAGATGAATCTGAGGCAAAGCCCATATCCTGAATATGATTGAAATCAACGTATGGTGTTACAACAAAAACATCTTCTGTTTTTACAACAGATGTTCCGCTAACTGCATATTCCCACTTAAGTCTCAGAGTCCTGTTTCTGTTTGTATATTCATAAGGGACATTTATTGTATATGTTCCTGGATTGTTTTCATCCAAGGTTGATGTAATGGTTGTCAAAAGCGTGGTTGAAGCAATTGCAGGACTTACTGCTGGATCATTTGTTACGTCATAAATTTTGACAATTGGTGCAGAGGTTGCGTTTGCAACGTCTCCATTCCAGAACACCTTATGTGTTACTGGAGATTGTGAACCTACTAATACTTCTGCCATTTAAGAGGCGTAGACTAGTTGTAGTACTCCTGGACTTCCCTTGGAGTTGCTAATCTAAAGCCCTCCTCCTTATCAAAAATTGCTTGCGCTGCTTCATTACTCATTGCAATAAATGGGTGTTCTTTTGTGAACGTAAATCCCATAATATCATATCTAAAGTTATCTCTAGTCATTCTTACTAATACTGTGTTTTCTGGCTGTTCCGCCTTTGGATCAAACTTAGGCAAGATCTCTACGGTCATATCTTCTTCTTCCATCTTATCCATGGTCTTGTTATATACAGACCAAGTTACGCCTTCTTCTGCGAGGGCGGCAATAATATCGGCCTTACTCTTTAGACCATCTGTATCAACTGCAAAATCTTCTGCAATCTTCTTTATCTCAGATACCTTCAATGTCTCAAATGACATGCATATCTCCTATTTCTACTCTAAACAATTATAGCATTACTAAATTAAAATGAAAAGCCCCCCAAAAATTAATTCAGGGGGCTTTTAGCAGATCTAAATCCTATTAATTAGGAAGCAATCTTAACGTCTTTAACAACTACCCATGCGTCTGCCTGCTCGATTTGAACGCCAACACGAGTATACATTGTGTACTCGATTGAGTCCTTACGTGGCTGGAAGAAACGATAGACGGTTACATCACGCTTGATACCAATAACTACGTTATTTGGGAATGTCAAGTGGATATCTCCGTGATCGCCAGTCTCGCCTGAATATGTGCCATCCTGTGCTTCTTTTAGCATAGGAACTTCAACAATCGGAATACCGAATGCGAATGGTGCTACATATCCTGCTGGACCACCAAGTCCTGGAGTTGCGCCACGGATAACGCTTGATGCGATATCTTGTGGAATTGTTTGGTTTGTTCCAATGCTGTTAGCATATAGGAAATCTTGGATTAGGTTTGAGCCTACCAAGAAGCGAAGGTCGCCACGGCGTTGCTTGTACTTACGTGGAAGTGCCTTTAGAGCCTTATTGAAAAGCTCACGAGATACTCCTGCGCCTGCACCAGCTACAACGTGTCCGCTAGCCTTTGCCTTCTTTACAACACCATCAAATGACTTATATAGGTCATCGCTGGTTAGTGATGTGTTTCCGTTAAGGATTACATCTTCAATGTCGTTACCTGCCTGTGTTGCCATCAAGCGAGCAATATGATCTTCTAAATCTGGACCTTCGATGTTGTCTTCTAGAGACTCAGTTGAAAGCTCCCAATTTAGACGAAGTTTCTTTGTTGAAAGAGAGATCTTTGAGAAAGTAACTGCTGCGTTTGAGCCAGTTGTATCTCCTTCTGTTGCGAGAGTCATAAGCTTCTCACCAACGGACATACGATCAATCTCTGCTGTATCGCTTCTCATTCTGACTGTACGTGCGACTTTTCCAATTACGGTTGCGTCGAACATATAATCTAAAAAGCGGGCTGATTGTTCTGCGTTTAGAAGTCCACCGTTACCAGCTTCGCCAGCTACGTGTACTCCTGAAGTTGCGCCAGTAGTTGAGGCAAATGTCGCTGTTGCAGTTGTTCCTGCTGCGATTGCCTTCTCTAATGTTTCATTACTCATATTATATTTCACCTACCTTATTTAATTAATTCTGTTACGGAACCGAGGAAAGAACCGTTCCACTTTGATTTTTTGATTGTTACTTCCTGTGACCCGCCAAGGTCAGAGGACTTCTTAATTGCAGTCTCTGATTCTACTGCATCGACACGCTTTTCTACGCCATCAATCGTGTTCTTGATATCTTCTACAGCCTTTGAAAGTGCTGTATGTTGTTCTGCCAATTCTGAAATACGACCATCAACGCTCTTGCTGAATGTTTCAACTGTATCTTTGATAAGTGAAACTTGAGCAGCATTTGCTTCTGAAGCCTTATTTAGTGTTTCTGAGAAAAAGCCTTTAAGATCGCCTAGCATCTTTGCAAAATCAGGTTCATCAACCATAACTTCTGATACGTCGGCTGCTTTTTCTAGAGTTTCGGCAGAAGCGTCTACTACTGCATCTGCAGGAGCTTCTTCAACAGCTGGTG
>Ga0315903_10003192_pt1 | contig 23007 bp, 19 predicted proteins | sample LakEriMetagenome_7_FD_203524 | JGI IMG/M metagenome (GOLD analysis project Ga0315903, IMG submission 203524) | Freshwater fungal communities from buoy surface, Lake Erie, Ohio, United States - Buoy 2 MA119 | ecosystem: Environmental > Aquatic > Freshwater > Lake | place: USA: Lake Erie, Ohio... | reverse complement strand
TAGGATCGGTGTTGGTCTTCGGTGGGATCGGAAGAGGCTGTTTTTTGGTGACGATGATGTCATCAGGATCGACCCTCGTTGGCTTGCTCGGGCTAGTCGGTAGGGCAGGCTTGCTAGAGGTTGTCTTGGCCGGAGCAGTCTTTGCCGGAGCAGTCTTTGCCGGAGCAGTCTTGGCCGGAGCACTCTTTGCCGGAGCAGTCTTTGCCGGAGCACTCTTGGCCGGTGCAGTCTTGGCCGGTGCAGTCTTGGCCGGTGCACTCTTGGCCGGAGCAGTCTTGGCCGGAGCACTCTTGGCCGGAGCAGTCTTGGCCGGAGCAGTCTTGGCCGGTGCAGTCTTGGCCGGTGCAGTCTTGGCCGGTGCAGTCTTGGCCGGTGCAGTCTTGGCCGGTGCAGTCTTGGTCGGTGCAGTCTTGGTCGGTGCAGTCTTGGTCGGTGCAGTCTTGGTCGGTGCAGTCTTGGTCGGTGCAGTCTTGGTCGGTGCAGTCTTGGTCGGTGCAGTCTTGGTCGGTGCAGTCTTGGTCGGTGCAGTCTTGGTCGGAGTTTTGGTATTCATGGACGGGGATTTTTTTAGTTTCTTGGCGGGAGTGGCAAATTCCCCCCCTTGGAGGGTGGGTTTTTTTTCTGCGGAGGGTTTGGTGGGGGAAGGCACGGTCAAAACTCCAGTTTCCTTGGCTGCAAACTCGATGAGATGGTGACAGTATGTTTACTCATGAAGAATAATTCCATAAATTCCCATGGTTTTTACTTCCGTTTCATGGGAAAAAGTCGATCGCGGTCCTGAAGGAACATGGAAGGTGACAGACCCGTAGACCGTTTCATTTGCACAACTGTTGCAATCGTTAGAACCTGACCAATTTCATGAATCCGACAGAGATGCCACCTGAGAAACCTGCACCCTCCCCCCTACTCGGTAGGCTAGCCATGGCCGTAACGACCAGTTTGGTCCAAATCGCCATGGGAACGCTGCTTGGTTATTGGATTGATACTTGGCTTGGCTGGATGTTTTTAACACCGCTTGGAGTTTGCTTGGGGATGGTGTTGGCGACCAGGACATTGCTGAGATTTATGAAGCAGTTCACCCCGCAGATTGCTCCTGGCGCGACCCATTCCTACGAACCGGTCGATGAACAACCCGGTTCGGTGGTATCTGGGGATTCTCGGAAGTCCGAGGGTTAGTCACATGCTCGACGTGAATTCGGGTCGGCCCGAAAGCGAACTACCCGAGAACGAACTACCCGAGAACGAACTACCCGAGAGCAACAAGGGATTGGTTCCCACCAGGGGGCCTTGGCACACGAGGCGGTTGATTGTCTGGAGTTTGTTTTTGGGTGCCATTCTTTCGGGGGGCAGTTACGTATTTCGTCCGCTCGAACCCGAATTGTCTCTTTATCAACAGATTGCGATTTGGTATTGCGCGGTGGTGACTATTACAACATTGTTATGGACGACAGGAGCGGTGGCTCACCGTTTCCCGGTCTTTGGAGCGTTGATGAATGTGAATTGGAGGATTGGAACGATTGCGGGACTTGCTTTAGTGGTCTCTGCGACAAAATGGCCCCAGGGCAATTCAATGTGCCTTTACTTGGTGGGCTATTATTTCCCTTTTCTTGTATTAGAATCCGCGTTGTCCATTTACCACCTTTGCTCGCGACGTGAAGTTTAGTCCCCATGTCAAATCTTCTCCTCCACATCAAAGACGCTTACTACTTTGAAGTGCCGAAGGTCCTTTGGCATAGCAATCGCAAGTCGGCTGCTGATTTTCCAGACTGGATGGTCCGCAACGATGCGGGTTTTCAAGAGCAAGAAGCAACATCGCTGATCGCCTCGCTTCGCGAGCTCGGTGCAGATGTTTCTGACGGGCTCAAGTCCCAGTGGCTCGATTGGCAAGCGCAACCTGGCAATTACGGTCGCCCATTGGATGTCTTTCTCGACATGGGTGCGGCCCAGATTGCCAAGAGGGCTGGTAGTTGGGCAAAGAAGAATGCGCCGTCGAGTCGCGATCCGATATCGGCGTATCTGGCATCTGCAGACTCGGCAGAGCCGCTCGGATGGTTTGCTCAACTGACACAGCGTTCCGATTTTCGCAAGGCGTGGGATGGGATCAAAAAGGATCACAACTCGTCGGAGTATGTGAACGCGTATGCCAAGGGCGTCACGTGGGACGAGTCCAAGATCGAACAATACAATCGCGCGTTGGATGGCAAGGTGCTTGTTCCTCAGCCGTTTGGTGGAAAGCTACGAAATGCCTACGAGCCGGAGTCGGGTTTTTGTCTTTCGAAGTACATGGTTATCGAGCTTTTGGTAGCCTTTCTTTTGATTGGAGCTTTTGCTTGGTTGGGTCGAAGGATTCAAGGCGGAGCGGTTCCTAAGGGGCGTGCTTGGAACTTCCTAGAGGGGATGGTCGAGTACGTCCGTAAGCAAGTCTTTGAGCCTGCGATGGGTGCAGAGGATTCGCGAAAGTTCATGCCGCTGCTTGCGACGATGTTTGTGTTTATTTTCGGCTTGAACTTAGCAGGGATGGTCCCTTTCCTTGGGTCCCCAACGGCTTCTTTGGCTTGCACCGGTGCGTTGGCTCTTGTGGTTTTTGCCGTGGGGTTGATTTGGGGTGTCGGGACGATGGGTCTAAGCGGCTATTTGAAGAATCTTTGCCCTAGCATGGGGTTGCCACCTTTGTTGGCCGTTGTGATTGTTCCGATGCTTTGGGTGATTGAGTTTATTTCCCTATTCATGAAGCATGGAATTTTGGCGCTGCGGTTGCTGGCCAACGTGGTGGCTGGGCACGCGGTTTTGCTCGGATTGATGGGCTTGGCCGTTGGAGCGACCGCCCTGTACAACGGTTCGAATCTAGCGATCTGGGCTCCATTGGGGTTTGTGACCGCTCTCAGTATGGTTGCGATGAGCTTGCTCGAGCTCTTTATCGCTTTCCTTCAGGCAGCGATGTTTACGTTCCTCGCTGGTCTGTTTATCTCGTCGTCGATCCATCATCACTAAGGTGTTTTTGGTTCAATAAACTTTTTTGTTCAGTTGTCTGTTTGAGGAGTTTCAAAAGTGTATTTCGTAAGTCGAACTGTAATGTACACCTTGGCGTTGTTGGTTATGTTCTCTGCTACCGCGGGTGCTGCTGAAGGCGGCGCGATTCCCGGGGCCATCGGTGGTGGTCTGGCTGTTTTGGGTGCTGCGATCGGCATTGGGCTCTTGGCCAAAGGTGCTGTTGAGTCGATCGCTCGTCAGCCAGAGGCTGCAGGCGTTATTCAAGTCAATATGATCATCGCGGCGGTTTTCATCGAAGGTGCAACGCTTTTCGCGATCATCGTCGGTTTGCTACAGAATCCTTTCGCTGCTGCGAACTAGGACTCTCGATGCGTCGGCTGGGCGGTCGTTTGTCTGGCCTAAGGCTTCCAAAGTTTTTGACTTTAGGTCGCTAGTCGGCTGTAGAGCGGATCCTTGGGCCTTGAATCGTATTGTCGCTTTAAGACCCACCTTCTTTGGCGATAAGCCATCGGCGTTTTTGGGGTTCGTCTGCTGCGAGTGTTTTTTAACTTGTTCTGGATTCAGAGGGTGCTTGATCGTAAGCACCGTTTTGAAAGGCTGTAGAAATGATCCTTGGTCTGAGAAATAGCGTGTTGGCGTTGCTGCTCGTTTTGGGGTTGTCTCTAACGTTTGGGCTTGGGGTTCTCCATGCTAGCGAAGGGGGGCACAGCGATCCGACGCACGCGAATGCTTCCTCGGAGATGGCAAATCCCCTGGAGCTCAGGACCGACTTCGCGATCTTTTCGCTTCTGGTGTTCTTGGCTCTTCTTGCGGTTTTGTACGCGTTGGCCTGGAAGCCGCTGATGAAGGGCTTGGATCTTCGTGAAAAGCTGATCTCTGGTCAGGTTGAGGAAGCTCGTGCTGCTTCGGAGCAAGCGGCAGCGAAGCTCAAGGAGTACGAGACAAAGTTGGCTGAAGCGGCGGTGCAAGCCCAAGACATGGTCGTGCAAGCCAAGCGAGATGCTGAGCATGTTGCCGAGCGTATCAAGACCGAGGCGCAGTCCAACGCAGAGCGGTTGCTCGACCGAGCACGGTCCGAAATCGAAACGGCCAAGCAATCGGCCTTGAGCGAGCTATCGCTCAAGAGCACCGACATTGCATTTGGCTTGGCTCGTAAAGTCATCGGCCGAGAGCTCAAGACCTCCGATCACGAGCAGTTGATCAAGGACGCACTCGGACGGCTTCCAAGCGGCAACAGCAACAACTAAGTCCATCAAAGATCAAAGATTATGGCTGAAAAAGCTACCAAAATCCCAACGGTTTTCGACAGTGACGAGCAGCAGATCGGCGAGGTCTACGCCCGAGCGTTGTTAGCGTCGGTGCCCAAGGACAAAATCGATCTAGTGGTGCAAGAGTTTCAGTCTCTGATCGTTGACGTGTTGGATAAGCACCCGAAGCTCGAGACGGCGATTGCTAACCCTAAGTTGGCTGCCGAGGACAAAAACGCTTTGATCGATAAGATCTTCAAGGGCAAGATGGATGCCACGTTGCTGACTTTCCTCAAGGTGCTCGGTCGGCGTCAGCGACTTAATTCCATCCGAGCCATCCAGGGAGCAACCAGCGACCTTGCTGACGAGATGGCTGGGAGGATCCAAGCGGTCGTCACGGTTTCGGACAAGCTCAACGCGGAGTCCGAGCAGGCACTGGTCAAGAAGCTCGAAACGCTATTAAAGAAACAAGTCCGCATCGTGGTGAAAGTCGACCCTCAAATCCTCGGTGGATTGGTCGTCAGGATCGGCGATACGGTTTACGATGGCAGCATCGATGGACAACTTCGCTCGCTGCGAAAAGTCGTCACTCAGCGAGCCGAAAATACACTCCGATCGATCGCCGATTCCATGGTCACTACGACCTAAGGATCCCGGCGGAGCGGATGCCCGAAATCAACGTTTTGGTCTGAATCATTAAGTTTGAATACAAGGTTCCCCCCGAGCACAGGCAGTTTGTCGTTGGGCAGGGGTTTGCGAGGTTGAAGAAATGAAGTTTAACTCGGATGAAATTGCAAGCGTCATTCAAAAGGAAATCGAGCAGTTCGGTAGCCAGGTTGACGTTCGCGAAGTAGGAACGGTCCTTGAGGTCGGTGATGGTATCGCCCGAGTCTACGGACTCTCAGGGGTGATGTCCGGCGAGATGGTCGAATTTCCAAGCGGCGTGATCGGTTTGGCCTTCAATCTCGAAGAGAAATCCGTCGGGGTGATTATCCTCGGCGACTACTTGAGCATCAAAGAAGGGGATGAGGTCCGTGCCCTTGGAACGCTTTTGAGCGTCCCGGCAGGGGATGCTGTTGTCGGTCGCGTTCTCGATCCGCTCGGAAATCCGATCGACGGCAAAGGTCCCGTGAGCACGAACATTCGACGACCTGTAGAAATCATCGCTACTGGAGTGGCCGAACGGCATCCGGTCAATGAGCCGATGCAAACCGGGATCAAAGCCATCGACGCGATGACTCCTATCGGACGTGGACAACGGGAATTGATCATCGGCGACCGCAAGACCGGTAAGACTGCGATTGCGATCGATGCGATCATCAACCAAAAAGGCAAGGGAGTAAAGTGCTTCTATGTCGCCATCGGTCAAAAGGAATCTTCGGTGGCATTGCTCATCGATGCTTTGGACAAAGCCGGGGCGATGGAATACACCACGGTGATCGTTTCGGGTGCTAGTGCCCCTGCCCCTTTGCAATACGTTGCACCGTATGCAGGAACCGCGATGGCCGAACACTTCATGTTCAACGGCCAACATGCATTGATCGTCTACGATGACTTGAGCAAGCAAGCCGTCGCCTACCGCCAGTTGAGCTTGCTCATGCGTCGCCCACCTGGGCGTGAAGCGTTCCCTGGGGACGTGTTTTACTGCCACAGTCGACTTCTTGAGCGTTCGGCTAAGCTTTCGAAGGCTCTTGGAAGTGGCTCACTGACGAGTCTTCCGATCATTGAAACGCTTGAAGGGGAAGTTTCGGCATACATTCCAACGAATGTGATTTCGATCACTGACGGCCAGATCTATCTTCAGCCTGACTTGTTCTTTGCCGGTATTCGCCCTGCGATGAACGTCGGTATCTCGGTATCACGCGTCGGTGGAAATGCCCAGATCAAGGCGATGAAGAAGGTTGCCGGCGGATTGCGATTGGACTTGGCTGCGTTTCGCGAGTTGGAAGCCTTCGCTCAACTCGGGACCGAGCTCGATCCGGCAACGCAAGCCAAGCTAGATCGTGGTTACCGAATGGTCGAATTGCTCAAACAACCGCAATTCCAGCCTATGAGTGTCGCCGAGCAGATTGTCAGCATCTACGCCGGTACCCGTGGGCATCTTGATGATATCCCTGTTGCGAAGGTTCGAGAGTTCGAAACCGGACTGCTGGATTTCTTGAGGGATCGAAAAGGGGATGTTCTTCAGAAGATCAATGATGTCGCCGATTTGACTCCTGAAGTCGAAGAGATGATCAAGTCGACAATCAGCGCCTTTAAAGCGACCTTCCGAGCGTAACCCTAGACGAGGAAATCACTGGCAATGGCAAACATTCGTCAACTCGATAAACGTCGAAAGAGCGTTCGGAATATTCGCAAGATCACCCGGACGATGGAACTCATCGCGACGGCCCGCTTTAAAAAAGCTATGGACCGCGCGGCGGCTGCGACCGATTACACCAAACGTATCACCCAGATTGTCCAAGATTTGGCCAACAGCGGCACTAGTGTTTCTCATCCCTTGCTTCTGGCCCACGATACGGTCAAGGCTGTCGATATCCTTGTGCTCACGGCCAACCGTGGCTTGTGCGGGGGCTACAACGGGTCGCTCGTACGCGTCGCGGCCCAACGCCGCAGCGAAATCCAAGAGCAAGCCGATGCGGGGCAAACCTCCGTCAGCGGCAAACGAGGGATTTCAGCCTTTCGTTACGCTGGTATTCCCATCGAAAAGACTTACACCCAATTCGATGACCAGCCGAGTTTCGACGAGGTTGCCAAGATTGCCGACGAGCTTATTTATCGCTTCGTATCGGGCCAAGTCGACCGCGTCGACGTGGCCTACACGCGGTTTATCAGCAGTTCCAAACAGGTCCCTGTTGTCGAGACATTGCTTCCGTTTGCTGGACTCGACGTGAGTTCGAACACTGCAACGCAAGGCACTGCAACGCAAAGCACCGATCAAGAGAAGAAGGTGCGTGACGATTACGAATTTCTGCCCAACGCCTCGGCGATCCTTCAAGAAGTCGTACCGGCAAGTTTCCGAGCTAGGCTCTTTAAGTGCTTTTTGGATGCGGCCGTCAGCGAGCAAATCGCACGGATGGTCGCTATGAAGAGTGCGACGGAAAATGCAGGGGACATCATCAAGGGATTGTCTCGAACCTACAACCGTGCCCGACAGAGCAAGATCACCCAAGAGATCATGGAAATCATCGGAGGGGTTGAAGCCCTCGGTTAAAATGATGGTGGTTAAAATCCTGGCGGTTTAACCGCTGGAGTGCTGGAGCGTTGTGAGAATCCGAAGGTTCTTGCAACGCAAAATACACACAGACATTTTTCAATTGAAAACTTTTTCAACACAAACCTCCTTTTAGACACATAGCGCAGAGAAGATCATGAGCGTCTCGACCTCCAAAGGTGTTGGTAAAATCAGTCAGGTCATTGGCTCGACCTTCGATGCCGAATTTCCAGCCGACGGCTTGCCACCGATTTATAACGCGGTGAAAGTCGTCAGCAGCAAAAAAGGGGTTGAAATCAACCTTACCGGTGAAGTCCAACAGCACCTTGGCGGCGGAAAAGTTCGCTGCGTGGCTTTGGGTAGCACCGACGGTCTGATGCGGGGTCTCGATTGCGTCGATACAGGGACTCCTGTATCGGTTCCTGTCGGCGAAGGCACGCTCGGTCGGGTCTTCAACGTTCTCGGTGAACCCATCGATCAACGCGGCGAGGTCAAAGCCGACACGACTTGGCCAATTCACCGCAAGGCACCAGCCTTGTCGGAACTCTCGACCAACACCGAAGTCTTCGAAACCGGTATCAAGGTTATCGACTTGCTCACCCCGTTCGTTCGAGGTGGTAAAGCCGGTCTGTTCGGTGGAGCGGGATTGGGAAAGACAGTTATTCTCCAGGAACTTATCGCCCGCGTTGCTAGTTCCCACGGTGGTTACTCGGTTTTCGCAGGGGTTGGAGAAAGAACTCGCGAAGGGACCGACCTTTGGCTCGAAATGCAAGAGGCTGAGATCGGCACGACCGGGCGCAAGGTTATCGAGCAGACATGCATGGTTTTCGGACAGATGAACGAGCCACCTGGGTCGCGACTACGCGTTGCTCTATCGGCCCTTACGATGGCCGAATACTTCCGCGATACGACCGGAAAGGACACGCTGTTGTTCGTCGACAACATTTTCCGATTCTCCCAAGCCGGTTCGGAAGTTTCCGCACTCTTGGGTCGGATGCCGTCTGCGGTGGGTTATCAACCGACGCTTGCGACCGAAATGGGTGCCTTGCAAGAACGCATCACTTCGACCAAACGCGGGGCGATCACCTCGGTACAAGCCGTTTATGTTCCTGCTGACGATCCGACCGACCCTGCCCCTGCGACCGCTTTCGGACAGCTCGATGCGTTTATCTACCTCGAGCGATCCATCTCCGAAAAAGGGATTTACCCTGCGATCGATCCACTGGCCTCCAACTCCCGGATTCTCGATCCCGCGGTTGTCGGTCAACGGCACTACAACATCGCCCGACGCGTTCAACGCACACTCCAACGGTATCGCGAACTCCAAGACATTATCGCGATTCTCGGTGTTGACGAATTGAGCGAGGAAGACAAGACAGTCGTGCGTCGCGCTCGACGCATCGAACGATTCTTGTCCCAGCCCTTCTTGGTCGCTGAAGTCTTCACCGGCAAACCCGGTGAAATCACCTCGCTGGCCGACACCATCCGAAGCTTCGAAGAAATCTGCGATGGCAAGTGGGATCATTTGCCAGAGTCCGCCTTCATGTATGTCGGGGCGATCGAGCAAGTCGAAGCTCAGGCCAAGAAGATGGCCGAGCAAGGAAAGAAATAACCATGAGTACAGACACATCCGTCCATTGCATCGTCGTGACTCCGGAAAGAACGGAGCTCGATGCTCAATGCGAAGCGCTCAAACTTCCGATGTACGACGGTGAGTTGGGTATTCTCCCGGGCCGCGCTCCGATGGTAGGACGGCTCGGGTTCGGTTTGCTCAAGCTCCAGTCGGCCACCGGCGAGCAAGCGTGGTATGTCGACGGTGGATTTGTTCAGGTGACTCGCGATGGAGTCTATGTGCTGACGAATCGGTTGCTCAAACCCGAGCAGATCGACCGAAAAAGCGCTGAGGAAGAACTCCAAAAGGCCACCGCAATGGTTGCAAACACGCCTCAAACACGCAGCGTCAGAGAGCGGGCGTTGGCCCAAGCTCGTGGTAAACTCAGGATCAGTAGCTAAAGGCACATCAGCTCATGGGTTCTCGCAAGGGAAGCGATTTTGCAGGCGTTGGAGTAGCGATAGTCACCCCATTTCGCGACGGCAAACTCGATGTCAAACGGCTGCAGGAACAGATCGATTTTCAGATCAGCTCCGGGGTGACTTTCTTGGTCCCAGTAGGGACCACAGGGGAGTCGCCGACACTATCCCACGATGAGCACGAGCGGGTCATCAGCGAAGTCGTCCAAGCGGCCCGTGGCCGATGCAAAGTCATGGCTGGAACCGGCAGCAACTGCACAGCAGAAGCCCTTCGTTTGACCCGCTGGGCAGCCAAGGAAGGTGCAGATGCATCCTTGCAAGTCGCTCCCTATTACAACAAACCCACCCAACGGGGCTTCTACGAGCACTTCAAAGCAATCGCCTCGGAAGTCGGCATCCCCCACTGTGTGTACAACATCCCTGGCCGTTCGGCCAAGAACATCGAGCCTGAGACGATCGCCAAGCTTGCGGAAATTCCTAACATCACGATGGTCAAGGAAGCCACAGGATCGCTCGATCAGTGTTCTCAAATCCTCAACTCAACGAACCTAACGGTCCTCAGCGGTGATGACTCGTTGACCTTGCCGATGATGAGCATCGGAGCCCAAGGGGTTATTTCCGTTGCTGGCAATATTGTTCCCGGCGACCTGCTGGCGATGGTCAAGGCAGCTTTGGACGGGGATTTCGTCCTGGCAGCCAAATGGCACCACAAGCTCTTCCCGCTTTGTAGGGATATGCTCTCGTTGGCAACCAATCCAATTCCGGTCAAAGCGGCCATGATGCTCCTGGGGCGAGACACCGGAGAGCTTCGCTTGCCGATGACGGCTCTAGAACCAAAAGAACTCGACCTGCTCCGAGGTACACTTGAGCGGTTCGGCCTGGCCTGTCAGTAAGATTGCATTTTTGTAATTTATCTGGCCGGTTTTTCGGCTGGGATTCTGTCCTACTGCGTACAAACAACACCCCTTGTTTGGGGCTAAAGGGGGTTAGTCCTCTCTTAGCTGTTAGGCAAAGGGTGATTGCCTTCCCTTGCTTTCGGTTGACTTGTCGGGTTGGCTTCATTAGGATTCTTTGTATAGGCCGAGGATTCGTTCGATTCCTCGGAAAGGCCCTCGAGAGGGCTGTTTTTTTATTTTTTATTTGGTGAGGGACTATTGATGAAAACCACGAAAAGAGGTTTCACGCTCGTTGAATTGCTGGTGGTCATCGCGATCATCGGCGTGCTGGTGGGTTTGCTCCTGCCGGCCGTCCAAGCGGCCCGCGAGGCGGCTCGGCGGATGAGTTGCAGCAACAATCTCAAGCAGTTAGGCCTTGGGGCCCAAAACTTTGAGTCGGCTTATAAAACTCTCCCCCCCGGAGAATGGACGCGCGCATCGACGACTGCCGCGACGAGCCGTCCGGCCTGGACGACCATCGTTCTGACGTTTCTCGAGCAATCGACAAAGTTCAATCAGTTCGACTTTACTTTGGACGTCAATACGCATGCGAGAAACCTCGCAGCCCGTCAGCAAGACGTCCCGACGTTTCTTTGCCCGTCGGACCCTTCCGATGCTCAGTTCACTGCCAGCGGAGTGACCGTCGGTCGCCTGAGCTACTTCGGGAGCATCGGCGGTGTTGCTGACTGCCGCGTCCTCGATGACCGTGGCGGAATTTTCAATGGCAACTTTAGCAGTGTTGCCCTGAATCAGACCCCCAAGGGGATCAAGATGGCTTCGGTGCGTGATGGAACGAGCAACACCGCGATTTTCACTGAGGTGATGCGGAAATTTGGGGATACCTCCGTGGTCAACTACACGACCAATCGAGCCTCGGGAGACATCTCCCAAGGCGTTGGATTGATCGACGGGCGAAACGACCCTGGTTGCCGAGCAGGCAGCACCGCTGGTACTCGGATCAACTATGTTGGATTGCAGTACTATCGAGGGGGGATCAACCATAACACCCTCTATTCGCATACCCTACCGATCAACTGGAACCGCAACGTGAACAATCCTTTGACGCAGCAGTACACCTGCGGAGACGCTTCGTTTCGACGCGCTCACATCGGCGCTAGTAGCTACCACTCCGGCGGCGTAAACAGTTGCTTTGTCGATGGCTCGGTGCGATATGTCAGCGAATCGACTTCCTTTGAGGTTTGGTATGCTGCTGGTACTCGAGCCGGCGCTGAAACCGTCGCGATCGAAGAGTAGCTCTCGTGTGATGATCTTGCGAATCATCGCAAGCAAATAATGGCCCATGCCTCTCGTGGCGGCAAAGCTACGGAGGCAGGAGCCTTGATTTCTTGGGCCTTGGCTAATCCTTTAGCCCTCCTGTTTTCTGAAGGGCCCAATTTTTTGCTCTCTGGTTTAAAGCTCTTGAAAAGGTCTATGCATTCGATGGTCTTCCAAATGATTTTCCGACGCGAGTTCGCCTTGATCTGCTGGTTTGGATGTCTGGCGTTGACCGCGATAGGTTGCGGCGGAACAAAGTCCGGACCTGTCGAGCAACCCCTTCGCGGCGCTTTGGAGGACTTCCACCAGTTCCTCAAGAACCTCCCTACAGACAACCTGCAACCGCCCAAGGATGTCGCAGCCTTCATGCCGCTTGAACCCATGGCACCGGTTGCTGCTGAGTACCTGATCAACGGCGAACTGGTTTACTTCTGGGGCTCAGGTCTTGCCGATGGCGGAGAGCGGATTATCGCTCACCAAAAGACCATGGATACCGACGGCTGCTGGGTACTCCTGGAGAACGGGAAAGTAGTGAAACTCTCGGCCGAGAAATTTGCCTCAGCACCCAAAGCAAAGTGAGGGACAATCGCGTTGGCCTCACCGGAACAAAACAAGTAAACAAAAGAGCTTAATAGCTTCATAGGAATCGAAGAAAAAATGCATTCATCCACAAAACGATCCGCTTGGTTTCTCCGAGCCCTTCTTGCGGCTTCAGGTCTTTCCGTAGCTTTGGGCTCTGGGCAGTTGGCTCAGGCCGAGGAGACATGGAATGGCTTTCAAAACGGAGGCCGATTGATCGTCCCAAGTTTGCCCAAATCATGGAATGCACAGGGTGAAAATGTAGCTTGGAAAATCTCCATCGAAGGCTATGGTCAATCAACTCCTGTGGTAGCAGGTGACCAAGTTTTTGTGACCTCCACAAGTGGTAAGAACAAAGAGACCTGTCACGTTGCGGCGTATGCGTTGGCCGACGGAACCAAGCGTTGGCAAAAGGACCTTAAAAACCCCACTCCCGAGGAGAACAACAGCTATGTCAGTCGAGCTGCGCCGAGCCCCGTGGTCGACGGCCAGCGGCTTGTTGTCAGTTTCGAAGGGGGCCTCGTGGCAGCCTTCGCTTTCGACGGCAAACTTCTGTGGGAAAAGAATTTGGTCGATATGTATGGACCGATCAAAGCCCGGCATGGACTGGCTGCCTCGCTCGAACATGACGAATCGAATGTCTACATTTGGGTAGAGCGAGAGCAAGATCCTTATGTGCTCGCCCTGAGCAAACAAACCGGAGAGTTGGTCTGGAAATCCGTCGGAGTCGGTTCGTCGGGTTGGAGCAGTCCAAGGCGTCTTGGCGTAGGGGAGAAAACACATTTGGTATGCAGTGCCAGTGGCAAGATTGTTGGCTACGACACTTCCAATGGCGATAAACTTTGGGAGTTTACCGACGTTTCGAACAATACCACTTGCACCCCTATCCCGGTTTCTCAAGGCCGCTTTCTTTTAGGCGCTTCGGACGGTCGGGGTGAACAATCGGCAGGCAAAGCCGCAGCGTCCAATGGTCTGATCGAGGTCAAGCCTATGGCGGATGGCAAGTTCACAGTCGATTACGTTTGGCGAGCCGAAAAGGCCACCTGTAGTTTCGGTAGTCCGATCGTCGCGGCCGACAAGGTTTGGATCGTCAACCGATCAGGTGTGCTGTATCAATTGGAATTGGCGACCGGTAAGCAGCTTTCGGCCGAGCGGGTTTCGGCCGGGAGTGTTTGGGCTACACCGCTAGCGACTGCCGAAAATCTCTATTTGTTCGGTCAAAAGGGGACCACTTCGATCATCGACTTATCCAACGCGAGCGAATTAGCCTCTTGCACCACTTGGGATGATGCAGCATCCGAAACACCCGCCGCAGGGGGCGGAGCGGTTCTCTATGCTGCGGTCAAGGCGGGCGAAATTTTATTGATCCGACGGGGCGATACATTGTACGCAATTCGCTAATTGCGATGATTCTCTAATTTCCTACATATAGATTTCTTCGCGCACCATGAGTCATTTTTCCGACCAGTCCAATCCATCGATTCCGAGACGATCTTTTTTTACCTCGGCAGCGAGTTTAACTGCAGGCACAGCCCTGGGAGTAGGGCTTTTGGACCCTCAGGGCCGAAGCCTCATGGCTCAAGACCCAGCGAGTCCGGCAGTGCCAGCCAAGCCTGAAAGTGGGCCGAGCGAGAGTCCATTTGAACGAGACTACGAACCGCCTGCGTTCAAGCCATCGTGGAAAAAGCCGCAAGTCAATCGGCTCTTGGCTCAGGACTTCATTATTTATGCCCATTCGGATTTGGAGATGACCAAGAAGCTCTTGGAGCGTGAACCGGGGTTGATTCAATCCGCGATCGATTGGGGGGCTGGAGATTGGGAGACTGCCCTAGGGGGAGCTTCCCACATGGGCCGTCACGACATTGTGGAGTTTTTGCTCAGCCGTGGAGCGAGGATCGATTTGTTTTGTGCGGCCATGCAAGGCCAGACCGAAGCGATTCGGAGCTTTCTCGCATTGCAACCGGCATTGATCGATGCCAAGGGGCCTCATGGTTTCAGTTTGCACTTCCACGCGCAGGTCGGTGGAGAGAAGTCCAAAGAGACGCTCGATTTTTTGCAATCGGTCAAACAAGTCGAACTCAGACCGGTCCCATTTCTGAACAAGAAACCCGCTAGCGATAAATAACTAAACCCTCACGGATTCATTCCGTCATCGCTTCAACGATCTCCCGTAGTGGATCTCTGCGGGAGATACACTACCCTCTCTGCGCCAGACCACTACCTTCGTGCCTCTGCGTTCTTCTTCCCTTGCGTCTCTGCGCCCCTGCGTCTTTGCGTTCCCTTCTTCCCTTGCGTCTCTGCGCCCTTGCGTCTTTGCGTTCCCTTCTTCCCTTGCGTCTTTGCGCCCCTGCGTCTTTGCGTTCCCTTCTTCCCTTGCGTCTCTGCGCCCTTGCGTCTTTGCGTTCCCTTCTTCCCTTGCGTCTCTGCGCCTTTGCGCCCTTGCGTTTATTTCTTTACGAATCTATGAACGAGGTTTCGCTAGAGCGAGGGCCAACGGGCAGTTCGCATCAATGATTTCCCCCTTGCGGTAGCGAGCAAGAAGCTCTTTCGATCGCTGGGCCAGCATCCGCCGCACCTCGCGACGCATACCTTTGACGCGAGGGATGACCATCGAATCGTAACCTGTTGTTTGGTGACGCATCCAAGCAATCACGGCTGCCTCGGCTCGTTGCTCGACTGGAATCCGCTTGGTGCGGGCCACCGTTCCACTTCCTACGGGAGTCGCATGGTCGGCGACCCATTGTGCAAGTCGCTTAGCGATCGGTTCATGACAGGGATCAAAGGCCAGGAAATCAAAAACAGCTTGCGTGAAATCCTCGACATAAGCCACCTGGGTCTTCTCGCGACGTTTCGCGTCGGCCTCCTTACGCTTTGCGAAGCTCTCCGTCGAACGCTCCTGCTGAAGATCTCTCTGAATTCGCTCGATTGTCGATGCCGGTGCCCAAACCCCTCTGGAGAATGCCTTTCGCCCCTTGAGCTCCTGGACGACCCAATGATCGCCGTCGGCTTTGACCCGACGCGTCAAAGCCGCGTCACCAGGGGGCAAAAGTGACCAGCCTGCCGGGGCCGTAAGGACCCTACCATCTGAGCTGCGAACACTGTTGGAGGTCGGACCGGGGGAATAGATTTTTGACATTCGAAACGCTTCTTTTTTCTCGATTCTCTAAACGTTGGAGTCCCTATCGGCCAGCCCGATTATCCGACTTGATGCCAATCCGACCCTTTGGCTCGGGTCGAGACTCGCTGAGGCGAGAAAAATGGGTGGTTTCGAGTAGCATTCCATCAGGTTACACTGAGTGCTCGTTCGGAATTCTAATCCAACTGCACTCACAAGGCCCAAGTCGTCGAGTATGGAACCCCAGGACGATCTTCAACGCTTCCGACCACTGCTTAGGGCACTTGCCGAAGAGATGATCTATTCGGATCTGAAAAAGAAAGTTGACGCATCGGATTTGGTCCAACAAACCATGCTTCAGGCGATCGAGTCCCAATCGCAGTATCGTGGGAACTCCGATGGGGCCAAAGCCGGTTGGCTTAAATCGATCCTCAGGAATGTTGTCCACGGTTTGATGCGACGTTATCGCACCGACCGCAGAGACATCGCGCTCGAACGACCACTGGACGCATCCTCCCCTTCGCGATTGGGCTTAGCGATCGAAGATAGTCACGCGAGTCCCTCTTACGGGCTGCGGCAAGTCGAAGAGAATCAAAAAGTCGCAGAGCTGATCGCTTCGCTCAGCGAGGAGCAGCGCCGTGCGATCGTGATGCGTTACTGGCAGGATAAGCCCCTAGAAGAAATCTCAAAACTGATGAACAAGTCACCCGATGCCATCGCAAGCTTGCTTTATCGTGGAATGAAGGTCCTGCGGTCGAAATCCGTCTAAATCATGGAACTCGATGAGATTCTCACCCAGGTTCTGAAGATCCAAGTCGACGAGCATGCGACGACCCAACTCCAGAGGCTGATCTCCGAGAATCCCTGTTGGGCCGAAGAGATCACCGAATGCTGGGAACTGCACCGCCAAATGAGCTGCTCGAAGAGCTCCGAGCCGTCTCGATTTCTGTCCGACTGGGACGCTTATGAAATCCTCGACGAAGTCGACCGAGGAGGGATGGGAATTGTCTATCGCGCTAGACACAAAGACCTCAATCGAATTGTTGCGCTCAAAATCATTCGGTCCGGCGAATTTGCCAATGAGATAGAAATAGCTCGATTCCGTCGCGAGGCTCAGATCGCAGCACAGTTGGTCCATCCAGGGATCGTTCCTATCTACGAAATCGGCGAACGAAACAATTTGATCTATTACACCATGGCCTTCGTCGAAGGTTGCCCATTGCTCGGGCTGGCTCGCTCTCCAACGCTATCGATTGCGGCCAAGGTACAACTCGTTTATCAGTTGGCTCAGGCACTTGAATACGCACACGGCCAAGGCGTCGCGCATCGCGATATCAAACCTAGCAATATTCTTATCGATCTGCATGGCTCCCCAATATTGATCGATTTCGGATTGGCGAAATCGACGCATGCCGAATCGGATCTAACCCAATCTGGTGTCATACTCGGGACACCTTCGTACATGGCCCCCGAGCAGATCCAACACCATCACGATCATGATTTGCGCCTCTCGGATATCTACTCTCTGGGCGCCGTTCTCTACCACTTGCTCGTCGGCCGCCCACCGTTCGTCGGCCCAACAAGCTTCGACATCATGCTCCAACTTAAAGATCGCCAGCCGGTTCGACCCTCGCGGCTCAATCGGCAAGTCGACCGCGAACTCGACACGATCTGCTTGAGGGCCCTTGAGAAAATCCCAAGCGAACGCTATTCGACCGCTGCAGAGTTCGCACGAGATCTCGAAAGTTGGATCCACGGTAGCGCGGTGTCCGCTCCGACGAAATCACCTTGGATTCGATGGATTCGATGGTGGAAACAAGAACCCGGACTGGTTTCTCACGCCGTAGCTATTTCTGTCGTGATCCTCGTCGTCGTGCTGTCCCATCTATTGGGCTACTCTCTGGCGCACCTACCGACCCAACTCACGGTGCTTTTGACTTGGCTCCTCCTTTGCTTCCCGCTCCAACGCTGGATCCTGAAAAGCAAAGATACCCACGTGCCAGCAATCCTCTGGGGGCTAATCGACTTGGCCTGCGTTTCTTGGCTCATCGCCACTGCGGGGCCACCACGAAGTCTCCTGCTCGTCGCCTATCCTTTGATGATCACCGCAAGCGCCTTGTTCTACCGAACACGATTTGTCATCCTCATGACCACCGCTTGCATCCTGGCTTTCCTGGTCCTGACCGGGCTGATCGAGGACCCATCGTTTCAAAGAGCCTCTTTTCGGATCCTCTTTGTCTGTTTTCTAGGCATCCAATGCTTGATTCTCACAAGCTTAATCTTGAAGGTTCGCAATTTGTTCACCTATCGCGAACTTTGAAAAACGCTCTGGAAATTCAAATTCCGCTACAATCGCCTCGAACCTACGACATGCGGCCGAGATCAAGGCAATCAAGGAAATCAAATCCTTCGGGTGGATTCCGCTTCAGACCTAGCCACCATCAGCTGGCCCGTTTCCTCTGCCCCCTGTCAAGGATACGCATTCTATGTCCATTGATCGTTTGTCTTTACTCGAGTGGCTCCTGCCTTATTGTGAACCCAACACCGATTGCATCATGTATCCCAAAGGGAAGCGTACAGCGGCCTATTCGGTTTTTTGGGGCCGTGGGGCTTGCAAATGCTCCGTAGTGGATTTCGCGTAGAGATCCCGCTCGTTAGTGGATCTTGCAAATGATCCGGCTGTTTGGATTTAGCCCGGAGGGCGGCAAAAGAACTGCCGGCGTGCGTAAAATCACAGGCGGTTCATTTTCCCAGTAGTTTCGGGGATTTTTGACTTGGCCCTGGACTTTTCAATATTTTTCGCGTCATCGTTGTATCAAGAAGGCATCTAGCCTATCAGGGCGTCATACCCCTTTTTTGGCCTGTTCGTCAGCGCGGAGGTACTCCTCATGGGTTGGATCATTTTTTCGTTGATCGGGTTTGTCCTTTGGGCTTTCCTCGGACACCTGATCTGGTTGGCTATCGCCTACCCGTTTTCCCAGTCCTCGAAAAAACCTTGCGAAAAATGCAAGTCGATGATTCACGCCGATGACAAAGCATGTCGGCATTGCGGCTGGACCTCCGTGCCCCCAAACATCGAGCAAGCCAACCGGATCTGCAAGCAGGCGCTCCTAGCGGCCATGAAACGCGAATTGATCGACCCGGCAACGATGCAACGTGGAATCGAAGTCCTCGCCCTGCTTGCCAAACCACCTGCCATACCAACTGCCAAACCACCTGCAAACCTTTCGGAGATATCGCCCGCAAACGTGCCCGCAAACGTGCCCGAAATAGCAATCGAAAAGGGGCCCCAGAGCCCGACCCAGAGCCCGACCCAGAGCCCGATCCAGCGGCCAACCCAGAGGCCGCTTGAGCAGCCGACGGCCTCACTTCCCCATCGACCTTCGATGGCCCCCTCGACCCGAACTTCGGTTCCAATGCCGCCCCAAGCCCCGGAAAGCTCGGTCCACGCGTTGGATCGCACCTACGAGGATCCCAAGCCGCTTCCGAAGGTGGATACCAAGGGGCCCAGTAAGAAATGGACTGAACTTCTCAGTACCTTCATGGAAGAGAGCAACATCCGCTGGGGTGAGATCATCGGTGGGTTGTTGATCGTCTGCTGTTCGACGGCTTTGGTGATCAGTTTTTGGGATCAGATCGCCACACGCATATGGCTCAAGTTCTCGGTCTTTACTGGGATCAATGTCACGACGTTCGCTCTGGGGCTTTATGCTTGGCATCGCTGGAAATTGCCCACGACGAGTCGAGGAATACTCGTGATCGCTTTGATGCAAATGCCCTTGAATTTCCTGGCATTCGCCCTGTTTACACTTGGGATGGGGTGGCATTGGCCGACGGTTGCTGGTGAGGTTCTCTCGATGGCGATGCTCGGCTACTTTGCGTTCCTGGCCGCCAGGATCTTAACCCCCAACTCGATCGCCCTGACCACTTGCACTCCCGTCGTTTTCGGACTTGCAAACCTCCTGGTTCGACGTACGGTGGATCAAGGTGCCTCGACATCGGTGCTTTACGCCTGGGGGCTAGGGCTCATCGGGGTCTATGCGTTCCTAGTTGCCTCAGGAAAAAGACCACTGATCACGGGTGCCATGGGCCGGTATGGTTCTAGCCTGGTCTTCTTTGCATTGAACACCTTTGGGGTCGTGCTCTCTCTGGGGTTACTCCTGAGATGCTCTGGCCAACCGATGGAAGCGTTTCGCGTGCTCAGTCCGCTGCTGACTCTCTTGGCTACGCCAGCTTTATTTGTTGCTTTGGAAGTCGGTAAGCGCTTGGAGAAACCCTCTAGTCTCCTGATCCCTATGATCTTGGTCGGAACTTCCTCAATCGCCCTGAGTGCCGTTGCGATCCTGTTTTCATGGCCAGCACCTCTCTTGATGATCGGTACGGGTTGTGGACTGCTCGCTTTGCTGGCCGTCACTGCCCTGAGTCTTCGACGCGCTGAGTTGGTCTATCCAAGCAGCGTGGTCCTCAGTGTATTGGTCGTTCTGGTTTGGTACGGTTTCCAAGGTCAAATCGACTGGATGAACCGATCTGTGCCAAAGCTCTTGGAAACCCTGGCAACTCCGACGACGGGATTCGTGTGGGTCGCCTACAGTCTGGTCTGCTTGTTGATTTCAGGGATCTTCAATAGATTAGGCAAGACGGTCCTTTCGCTTGGGATTCTTCGCTCGGCGATGATCAGCGGTGCTTTTGGCACGATTCTTCTGACGGCCTTCGGCTTCGGTAGGGAAGCCTACTCGGAGAGCTTGGCGGCCATCTATTTTGCGTACGCCGCTGTCGCTTTTGGATGGAGTCGAGCGCGCTGCGTTCCTTGGCTCGAAACCCTAGCGATCGCTTTCTTAGCCTCAGCGGCCTTCCAGTGGATCGTCGTCGGCTGGACCGACTTCGATTTAATGACCCGAATCTATGCATGCTCCTTTGGTGTTTCTATCGCCTTACTTGTCGTCCTGATGGTGCAGCACGCTCTGGGTGATGCAGCAAGCGATACTCAGCCACTATCGATCGCCTCGTTGCTGTCGGTTCTGGTGTTCACTCTCATCGCCGTAACCCGATCCGACGGATTCAATCCATTGATGTCGGCAAGCGTACTGTGGTTTGTTCTGGCTTGGTTCCGATGCGATGGTACCTTCTGGAAAATCGCACAGGTCGTCGGGTTAGCAAGTGCGTTTGCCGGAGTGATGCATGCATCGGCCGCCTCGACTTGGTGGCCAAACGAATCCTCAAATGGGTCGCTCGGTTACGCCCATCCGATATTTCTTCAGTACGCGGCGCTGACCCTCTTTGTCTTTGGCCTCAGCGCAGTGCTACTCGATTGGCTGCTGCGACGTCAAACAGGAACGTTCACTTTGGCGATCGCAGGACCGATCAAGCTGCTGCATGACTCGAGCGTCGCGCGAATCGCGATAGTTACCGGTGCTGCTTTGACTCTCGGAATTATGGTCTACGGCGCGATGCCAGGCGTCTCTCAAGAAGTTCTGCCCCTAGATTTCATTTCAAAAACTGAATCGGTTTCGTATGTCCAAGCCGGAGTGACGCGCGAGCGAATTGTTCCGGACCTGCAAGCCTTGGAGTTCCCCGGCCTGCCCCATGCGGCGGCCTCCTGGGGACGCGACAGCAGCCAGTACCGAGTCTGGGGATTGCCGCCGATCTTCGCGATCTGGACCCTGGGGCTCTTGGCCACATGGGCCTTTGGCTCAAGCCTCACCAAGAGCGACGACTCCTCGGGCTCTACCCGATGGAACCTATTTTTCGCAATTGCAATTTCGCTTTGGTACCCCTGTGCGACTCTGGCCGAGTCGGGTGTCGCTGTCGCTTCAGCCCTTCGATGGATCACCACGATTGTGTTCCTCTTGGGCTGTCTAGCTCTATGCTTCTGGATCCGCCGGATCGATCGGCAAAACGTGCCTTCGGCCACTGCGTCTATCGGTCGTTTCGACTCTCTTTTTTCGAACCTCTCGATCCATACGGCGGCCCCCTGGCTGACCATCGGTGCGATCGTATTGGGTGCTGTACTGCTGCAAACAGAATTGACTCCATGGTCCGGGGTGTTTTGGGGGTCGACCCTGGTGCTCGCGCTTCCTGTGCTTGTGATCCTTCCGTGGTATTGGCTCAAGCACGCCGGAGACTCAAGCACAGGAAACTCCAAAATGCCGATCGTCGCTTCGACCCTGCTGGTCTCGCCGCTGGTGGCATGGGCCCTACTGCAGATCGCCGTGACTGTGATGGTCCATCCCCTGACGGGTCCCAACCCTGATACCTTCTTTGCCAGTCTGGGCTTAGCCGGTTCGTATGCCGTTCCCATTCTCTTGGTTTCCATCGGGTTGATAGGCGTGGCCGCCTCGCGGCCCAGCCCCTACCTTGGATTCATCGCTGCATTATTTCTCCTGCTGAGCGTTCTGGCCGGTTACATGATGCTGCTCAAAGCCCAAGGCATCTATATCCCGTCATGGATCGGACTCTGTGCGATTCTGTCGCTTACGGCATCGATCTATGTCCTAGCGTGGCAAGCCTTGGCTCCAAGCGATCCTCGTTCGGCAACCGCAATCGATTGGCAAGGCCAACCGCTCGCCGAGGTACGCAGAAGCTGGCAAACTGCACTGAGTCAAATCAGCGCCGGGTTTGCACTCACGGGGCTTGGGATGATCGTTCTGGGGGTCCTGACCCTGAGCGTCTTTACCTCAGGATTCGTATGGGGGGCTTTGGGGATCCTCGTCGCGATTCTCCTGCACTTTGTCCAAGCATTCCAGCGAGACCGCGGAGTTGATATCGGCCCTTGGATCGCAGCGGCCGGGGCAGCGGGTATGGGTCTGGTCGCGCCGTTATTCTCCTCGCTCTCCGAATCTCTTGGTGCCAGTGCCGTCGTCCTGCTCGTCGCGGGCGTGGCCGTGATCGGGAATTCGATCCGCACCGACTTCCAAGGCAAAAAGCTTGGGAGTCTTAGGTTCGTTCTAGGAAGTCTGCTTGCGATCGCCGTATGGATGAGCTTCCGACTCTATTTTGACTCTAGACCATGGAACCCGGTCGGTTTGGGTGAGAGGATCGTGCCTGTGGCGATTCTCTGCGGTGCTTGGGCTCTATCCGTCGCAACGACCTGGTTCTATTCGGATCGTTGGACTTGGGTCTGGAGCCTGCTCCTGGCACAATTGGCAGGTTTGATGGCTTTCAGCCTGCCACGCCTATTTGGCGCCCAGATGCTCGATGCGATGTATTTGCAGATCGCAATCGCAGCCATTTCTTCTGGGGTCGGGACGCTGAGCGGACTCGGACGCAGGTCGCGTATTCCATTGATCCTGGCAACGGGCTGTCTCTTTGCAATCAGCGCACTTTGGTTCCTGTGGTCATTACGATCGCTCAACACCGGAAACATCCAACCGATGCTTCCGCATCTTGGCTCTTTTTCGTTGGCCATTGCCGCTTGTCTCTTCGGTGGCATCACCGGTTTTTGGAATCCCAAGTCCAGGGATGAGCATGCGGTGATCTACCTGGCGGGTCTATGCGGGACCGTATGGCTGCTGCAGTTGACGGGTGCATCGGGTTCGGTTCTTGTGTGGCTTGCAACCATCGTTTTAGCCGCCTACTGCTTGGCCACGAGCTTCCTCTGGCGATCCGGTGAACGGATCCAAG
>Ga0315903_10003191_pt1 | contig 23013 bp, 16 predicted proteins | sample LakEriMetagenome_7_FD_203524 | JGI IMG/M metagenome (GOLD analysis project Ga0315903, IMG submission 203524) | Freshwater fungal communities from buoy surface, Lake Erie, Ohio, United States - Buoy 2 MA119 | ecosystem: Environmental > Aquatic > Freshwater > Lake | place: USA: Lake Erie, Ohio... | reverse complement strand
CACCGACGGCGGGATCGATGTCGCGGGGCACGGCGATGTCGATGAGGAACAGCGGGCGGAATTTGCGGGCGCGGCGGACGAGTTCGACATCCTTGCGGTGGATGATGGCGTGGGGCGCGCCGGTGGATGCGATGACGATGTCCACGCGTTCGAGAACGCGTTGCCAGTCATCGAAGCGCACGGCGAGGCCGCCCATCTCCGATGCGAGATCCTCGGCGCGCTCGAACGAGCGGTTGGTGACGAAAATCGAGCGCGCGCCGCGCGAAACGAGGCTCTGCGCGGTGACGCGGCTCATTTCGCCGGCACCGAGGATCATCACCTCGCTGTCCTTGAGATGGCCGAAGATTTTCTCCGCGAGATCCACCGCGACATTGCCGACGGAGGTCGATCCCTCCTGAATCGATGTCTCGGTGCGGACCTTCTTGCCAATGCCGAAGGCGCGTTGAAAAAGACGGTTGAGGACACCCGAGGTGGCTCCCGCCTCCAACGCGGCCTGATAGGCCTGCTTCACCTGGCCGAAGATCTCGGTCTCGCCCAGCATCATCGAATCCAGTCCGCTCACCACCCGGCACAGGTGGCGGGCTGCGGCGAGTTTCTCCAGCCGGTAGAAATGCGCCGCCGCGCCGACGGGATCGTTGGTCCGGTCCGCAAGGTGGGTTTCGAGTTTCGCCAGGGCCGTCCGGACGTCGGCGGCGGCAAGGTAGAACTCGGTGCGGTTGCACGTGGAGATGATGACGGCCTCGTCGGCATCGGTGAGCGTGGCGAGTTCCGCCGAGGATTCCCCGAGTTTGTTAGAGCCCACGGCGAAACGTTCGCGCACGTCCACGGGCGCCGTCCTATGGTTGAGTCCCAGGCAGATCAGATCCATCAGACGAACGCGAAAACTCCGAGTGAAAGGATGAAAAGCGCCACCGCGAGCAGCGACAGCCGCCTGCCGGTGAGACCGCGGACCTTCTTGACGGCGAGCACCACCATGTAGGCCACCCACACGGAGAGGGCGGCGATGAGATGGCCGGTGACGTTGCTGGTGCGCGGCATTACGAATCCGGCGATGATGCCCACCGTCAGCAACGCGCCTCCGAGCCACAGCAGGCGTTCAAGGGAGACGAGCAGTTCCCTGACCGGCGGCAGGTTGCGGAACAATCCGCTCTTCAGATGATGCTCCTTCAACTGCCGGTCGAGCACTAGGAACATCACTCCCGCCACGGCGGCCAGTGCCAGCGCGCCGTAGGCCAGCACCGAGGTGGCGGAGTGGGTCTCATGCCACGGGTTTCCTCCCGGTATCCTCTGCGGATCCGCCGCCAGCACTCCGGGGATCAGGGCGATGGACTGGAAAACCACCACCACCGGCGCGGTGAAAACCCCTAACAGCGAGATCCGGTAAGCCGGGCCGACCAACAGATAGAACAAGGTGAGAGACCATGAAAGGAACGCCAGGATTTCCCCCCGGTCGGCGAGCGGACAGGCGGCGCGGGCCTCGCCGCGCAGCGAGAGGAATCCGAGCTGGCAGACGAAAACCCCGGCCATCCACAGCACGGTCCAGCGGCTGCGGCGGCCGCGGTGGACGGACGCCATGCCCGAGATCCCGCCAATGACGGCGAGAACGGTGGAGGCGATCAGAAACCAGCGGTCCATGGGCGGAGAGTTGTTAGGTGGATGTCATTCGGAACCGGGAGCGCGGCGCAGGGATTTCTTCCGAGAGAGCAATCGCTTGTCCGCGACCGAACGCAGCTTCGAGCGTTTCGAACGCGGCCGCTTCTGCCGCCGCATCTTCTCGATCGCCTGGGTTTTCGCAAGCGCCCGGCCCTCGCGGACGGCCTCGAGTTGCTCGCAGAGTTCGCGGCGCGCGAGGAAGCGGTTCAACTCGCGCGAGCGGTCCATCTGGCACTTGATGCACACTCCACTGGGGAGGTGCTTGAGAAACACGCAGTTGCTGGTCTTGTTGATCTTCTGTCCGCCGGAACCCGAGCCGCGGACGAATTTCTCCAGCAGGTCGCCCTCCTGAATGCCGAGGGCGGCCATGCGGCGGTCGAGATCGCCGAGCTTTTCCGGTGAGATCGGGTTCTGCATCGCGGGTGCCGCGCGATCATCGGCGGGAAACCCGCAGCCGTCCATTTGAAAGAATCCGTGCCTGCGGCTAATCCGCGAAACCCCACGCTTGACGTTGCGGGGCGTCGGGGAATTGAGTGGACCGTGCATGCTCCTCGGAAGGTCGCGGTCATTCTCCAGCTGTGGCAGAATTATGACCGCGGGATTCTTCGGGGAATCGCCGCTTACGTCCGCGAACGGCGCGATTGGTCGGTCTTCGTTGAAGAGGTGGAGCACCAACGCATACCGGATTTCAAGGCATGGGATGGCGACGGACTCATCGTCAATTTCGACAACCCCCACGTGGTCCGCGCGCTGCGGGGCGTCAAGAAGCCGATCATCGCGGTGGGCGGAGGGCGCGGCTGGTACGATCCCGCCAGCGGCATCCCGTATGTGGGAACGGACGACTCGATGATCGGCAAACTCGCCGCCGAGCACCTGATGGACCGGGGGCTGCGCCACTTCGCTTTCTGCGGCTATCCTGAAAACCGCACCAATGTCTGGATGACCAATCGCAAGGTCGGATTTGCCAACCGCCTCTCCGAAGCGGGATTCGGTTGCTCCGCGTTCCACGGCAGGCACTCCACGGCCACCCATTGGCAAAAGGTGCTTCAGGAAATCTCGGCATGGCTTCGAAAACTCACACTCCCGGTGGGCATCATGGGATGTTATGACTATCGCGCGCGTCACGTTCTCGAAGCGTGCAGATTGCTCGGCTTGCGGGTTCCGGACGATGTGGCGGTCATCGGCGTGGACAATGATGTGATCTGCGAACTGGCGGATCCGCCGCTCTCCAGCATCGAGCAGGGCCGTTTCCAGATCGGCTACACCGCGGCATCGTCGCTTGAAGACCTATTCACCCGCAGGAAGAAAGTCCCCTCGCGCAGGCTCATTGTCCCGTTGGGACTTGTCGCGCGGCAATCCACGGATCTCCTCTATGTCGAGGATGCCTCGATTGCCGAAGCCCTTCGCTTGATCCGCCTCGAGGCCTGCAAGGGGACGCACGCCGGACGGATCTGCCGGCAGGTGGGGCTTTCCCGCAGCGCCTTGGACAAGCGTTTCAAGGAAACCATCGGGCGTCCGGTCGATCAGGAGATCCGCCGGGTCCGCTTCGCCCGCGCTTGTGAATTGTTGGCCCGCACGAAACTGCCGTTGCGCGAGGTCGCGAAGGAGGCGGGATTCGGCAGCGAACAATATCTCAGCGCCGTATTCTCCAAGCAATCGGGCTGCACTCCGGCTTCATACCGTCGGGATCATCGGGATTCCCTGTCCTGACCCGGCATCGTTCCGGACAACCGCTTTTCGGCAGCGGGGAGTCGATCTCGATCACCGACCATGGATCGTCCTCTTGCGCAGCGATCTTAAGTCGATTGGCGGATCTCGCCATGGAAGCCGTGTTTTCGTCCAGTCCATCTCAGGATGAGTGGATGGATGAAACGGATTCTCTGCTTCCGCTGGAAGCAATGGACCAGATATCTCAAGTTGCTAGTGATTTCTCGCAATTGCGGAAACGTTCCGCGAGTGCAAGCATGCCAACGTCCTTCTGTATGCCAAACCGACCTTCTACGCTCCCGGATGACAAAGCCGAAACCTGAAATTTCCCATTCCCATGAAAACCCGCCAATTCGCCCCGTTGTCCGTGCTGGTATGCGCAATGATGATCGGAGCGAATGCCGCCCGTGCCACCGTCAATCCCGCTGGCGTCGTCCCGATTGACGCAGCATCCACCACCGGTGCCATTCTGGAGACCGCGGGAACCGTGGACCTGGCACTCAATCTGGGTGACAGTTCCGGATCGACCATCAACGGGATTGCCTTCACTGGCGCTGTGCTGTCAGCTGGAACCCCGGTCGTCGGCGCAGGTGCCACGCTGACACCGAATGCCCCCACGCCCTCCGCCACCAGCTTGCGCAATCTCGCCAACCTGAACGGTTTCCTATGGCCCACGACCGGCGACTTCGCAGGCGTGATGGGTGACTTGGTGGATAGCCAGCGCTTTCCAGCCCAAGCGGGGGACGCGCTGAATTTCACCATCTCCGGCCTTGATGCGAACCGCTTTTATTTCATCCAGGTTTTCTCGGGCGACACGCGGGCGGAGAATGAAAACCAGAACTACACCCTGGGCGGCGTGACCCAGAACGCCCAGTTCGGCAATGGCGGCACCAACGACGGCGCATTGGTCAAATTCACCGCCACCGGTGAAACAACACTCACGCTTTCCGTCTCGAACGTCACCGGCGCCAGTCCGCCGATGCTCGCGGGCATCCTGATCCGCTCCGTGGAACCCGGTCTCTTCGCTCCACTCACTGCCATGGGGACCGGCAACGGCTCGCCATTCAATCTAACCATCCAGATCGGCAACGGTGCCGCGGTGCCCTACCACATCACCGGGGCATCATTCACCGGCCCGAATGCGGGCGAGTTCAGCACTGGAACCACTCTTCCGCTGGTGGTTCCCGCCGCTGGCACCGCCGATTTCACGGTGAATGTCGTACCAACCGCCGGCGGCACGCGCACCGCCGTTCTCACGCTCGCCACCAATGATCCCGCAGTGCCCAGCCTCGATGTCTCCTTGACCGTGGATATCGCCGATCCGGACATCGTCATCGACCCGTCTCACGATTTCGGATCGACCGCGGCCTTGCCCGGCACAGTCACAGGGAATGTGTTCGTGGACAACATCGGCGGTGCCACCAATCTGACGGTCTCGGCACCGGTGATCACAGGACCGGGCGCGGCCGCCTTCGGAGTCACTTCCTTGCCTGCTCCGATCGCTCCGGGCACCCTTGACTCCGTGGTGCTGACCTACAATCCATCCGCCCCCGGCTACCATGCCGCCCAACTCCAACTCACCACCAACGATCCATTCACTCCCACCGTGACGGTCCAGCTCAAGGGCGAAGTCACCGGCGATTTGATTTCCCCGGTCACGGTCAGCGCCGTTTCAAGCGAAAACATCTTCGGCATCGACCGGGACGCCAACCGTACGATCGACGGCAGCGGCCTGACCGGTCTCGGCTCCGCTGGCAGCACACACCGCATTGGAGAAAACTCGCTGGTATGGACCACCAACGGCGTCCTCGCCGCGCCGAACGATCTCGCTCCCTTCATCACTTACGATCTCGGGGCGGTCTATCAGATCACGCGAATCCGCGAATGGGGTTACAACGACCCCACCCTGAACATCACTTACAACACCCAGGCCATGGTGTTCGGTCCCAACCAGGTCGAAATCTTCACCAGCACGGACAACGTCACTTTCGCCTCGGCTGGCACCGTCAATTTTGCCCAAGCTCCCGGCACCGCGGGATATGCCGGCAACGACATTCCCGTTGCCTTGCCTGCGGCCCGCTACATCCGCCTTGAAATCAGGACCAACCATGCGGGGGCCATCTTCGATGGCACCGGTGCCAACCCCGGCACCACGGATCCCCGCGGACTCACCGGACTCAGTGAAATCCGCTTCGAGGGCACGGCGGTCCCCGCTTCGCCCTTCGACCTCTGGCTCGACAGTTTCAGCCTCACCGGCGCGGACCGGAATCCCGATGCGGACTCGGACAAGGACGGATCGGAAAATCTCATCGAATACATCACTGGCGGCATCCCAAACGTTTCCGATCCCGACAAACTCCCGCGGATCGAGGTGACAGGCGGCAGCCTGATCGTCACTTTCACCCGCCCGAACACCGTTTCCGGAGCCACAATCCGCTTCGAAGTCGGCACCAACCTCGCCAACTGGACGGACGTTTACACCGTCGGCACGAGCCCGGAAGTCGCCATCACGCCCAACGGCACCGACCCGGATACCATCACCCTCACCCTGCCGGCAGTCGGTCAACCGAAACGCTTCGTCCGCCTTGCAGCGGAACTCGCGCCATGACATGCCTCCGTCCATTCTGTGATATTTCTGAAGTCGATTTGGATATTTCGAAATTGCACCGCGCGCCGTGACTGCCCGATGTTGCAAGCTCACATCCCAAGGAAATTGAATTGGCAGACGATCACTCCGCGGTTCCAGTTCCCACCCCTCCGACCCTTTTGTGTAACCATGAAGCCACTGACCATGAAGACACCGAACCTGCGGTTTTTCGCAAGCCAGCCCGCTTCCGTGCTCATTCCGGTTGTCCTCGCCGCCTTTGCGGTTCCCGCCCGTTCCGCCGTCACGATCCAATCGTATTGGAACCTGGGGGAAAACACCTCGAACCGGGGCGAGGACACCGTCAATGCCGATGGTGAGTTCAATCCATTCAACAACACGTCCGGTACCACGTGGAACACCTCCAGCCCGTCCGGCATCAACGGGAGCACCACCTACGCCAGCACGTCCGGGGCGAACTTCCAGGGACTGTGGATGTTCGGTGGCGGGTCCAACAACCAAACCGTGCCCCTGCAGAACTGGGGCGTGCAGTTCATGGTGCGCTCCACGGCGACCGCCAGCCTGGTGGGCACGGGGGCCTTCGACAGCATCTTCGGCATGCGGGACACCGCGGCGGGAGGTCTCGTGATCGAGGCAAGACGCCATTCGGACGGCAACGTGTATTGGGATGTGAATCGCAAGGCGGAGGCGCACCTGATCATCCCGCGCAATACGATCACCCTGGTCGATGACAATGTCTGGACCGCCCTGGCCCTGGTCCAGAACGGGGGAAACCTGGAGTTCTATGTGGACAGGGTGCTGGCCGGCAGCATCGCCGCCTCCCAGGGCACCACTTACTTCACCGACGGCTTGTTTGCTTTCGGTTTCAACCAGGGCATCGGCAGCGCCAACCAGTTCCAAGGTGACTTCGACGAGGCGAGCCTCTTCACCTTCAGCGCGGGGGAATTCAATCCTTCCACCGACCTGATTCCCGAGACCTCCGCCTCGTTGCTTGGTGGACTTGGGCTGCTCGCCCTGTTGCGCCGCCGGCGCTGATGAGTGGATATTCCCGATGTACGGTTCTGATCGCAGGAGTTGAGGGATTTCTACTGGGCTTCGGCGGTTCCTGTTCCGCTGTTCCACTTCCTTTGGCGGATCATGCCGGAAACCAATGCCAAGTCGCTTGTGGAAATCGAGAGGTCATGGCTCTGACCGTCACCTCTTGCTTCGGACAGGGTCCACGGCTATGATTTCAGGGCCTTTGATTGGTTTGATGATTCCGCGTCTCCGTCTCCTTGTATCCGCCGTCTTGCAGTGCTGCCTGGTTGTTCCGGCGATGTCGCAGGAGCATCGCAATGTCCAATACTACACCGGAAGCGGCCCCGTCCGCTGGGATCTGCTGACGCACCTGGTCCTTTTCGACAAGTCCAACATCGATGGCAACGGGGCCTTCGTCCCGCCGAGCGACATCGAAGCGGCAAGCATCGTCCGGCTGAAGCGCGAGGCCGCGGTCCATGGCAAAACCCTGATCTACGGTCTGGCCGGCGGGTTTGCGGGCTACAAGCCGATGCTCGCCGACCCGGCGAAACGCGCCGCCTACATCGAGGGGGTAGCGGAAATGATCGATGATTACGAACTCGCCGGTGTGGACTTCGATATCGAGTATCCCGCGACCAGTGCGGACTTCGCGCTTATGGATGTCTTTTACGCGGCGGTCCGGGCGAGGCTGGGTCCGCGGCCGTTGATCACCGCCGCGGTGGCCCACTGGCAGGTGCAGATGAATGCCGCCACCATCAACAACAGCCTCGATTGGGTGCAGACGATGGGTTATTACTTCCGTTCGGCCAGCCAGTCGGCGTCCGACCTTCAGCGATATGTCGATGCCGGGGCCACTCGCGCCAAGCTCTGCCTTGGCGTGCCCTTTGCCGGCAAGTCGCAGAACTCGCCGACGATCCCCTGGGACATCGGATACAACACGCTCGTTGGCAAGGTCTCACCCTTCGAGCGCGCGGCGAACAGCGTGTTCCATGTCGATGGCGACTTCCAGTTCGTCGGGGTGAACTTTCAGAAGGAAAAGCTGCGCGTCGCGGCGGATGGCGGCGGCGGCACGATGGTTTGGCACCATGCGGTCGATGTCACGGATTCGCAGCGCTCGCTGGCGGTATCGCTGCATGAGGAGGCGGTGCGATACGTCGCGCTTATCGATGGATTCGAACTGCCCGCCGGCGTCGGCGCGAACGCGCTCTATCAGAGCGGCAGCGCCGCGATCCAGGGCAGCCACACCCGGGTCAACGGCCTGTCCGGCGCGGAGGTGACCTTCAGTTTCAACGGCAGCCTCTACAGCCAGAGCCGGGTGCGCGGCAAGGATGCGGCCACCGGGTTCGCCTTTCCATCCGGCGCTTCCATCCGGCTCGACGGCAAGGTCATCGATGCCGCGGCCAACGTGCATTTCTACCTTCGGCTCCGCGATGCGGCCGGAAACATGGTCCAGGCGCCGTCCTACAACGCCCTTTCATCCACCGGCTGGAAGCGTCTCACTTTCGGACGCCCGGTGTTCTCCGCCAACGCTTCGTTCAACGAGAATGACATCCGCAGTTATGAGATCCTCGCGCAATACGGCGCGACCGGAAGCGCGTTCACCTCTCGCGTGGTTCTCGATAACCTGGTGATGGTCTCGCCCCACGCGGCGCTGCGACCCGTTTCCGATGCCGATGCTGACGGCTTCACTGACTTGTTAGAGAGTCGCCTCGGCTCCTCGCCGGTGGATGCGCAGGCGAAACCGGACGCCGCTTTCTCCGGAATGCACGCATGGTGGCGGCTCGACGAAACGGCCCATCCCGTCTGCGCCGACGCCGTGCGCGGCATTCACGGAATGGCGAGCGGTGGCACCAGGGTCGCGGGCAAATCCGGAAACGCCATGCAAATCGACGGCGTGGACGACCGCATCGTCATGGCTCCTTCCGCCTCGCTCGCCGGCATCGGGCCCTTCACCCTGGCCGCATGGGTGAAAACCACCGATGCGGACGGCGGTGTGATCATCCAACAGCGCGATGCGACGCCAAACGGCTATCAGGGAGAGTATCAACTGGCGGTGACGCCCCAGGGCAGAGTCTCGTTTTTCATCTACAACGGAGGATTCCAGTTTGATGTGACGACGACCGCCACGATCCATGACGGGCAGTGGCATCATGTCGCCGCCGTGCGTGATGGCGCAAGCGGGCGGATCTTCATCGATGGCGTGCTCGCGGCGGAGGCGGCAGGCACGGCACCCAAATCCCTCGAACCGCTCGCCGTTTGCGTGGGTGCCGACTGCAGGGACAATATTGACTACCTCAATGGCTCGCTTGACGACATCCGGATCTATCGCCGCGCCTTGACCTCTCACGAACTCACCGCGGTGGCGGCCTACTCACCGGCCTCGCTGCAGGACATGAACGTATCATATGACGACCGCGTTCCTCTGGGAGGAACCATCACCACGCTGGTGTCCCAAGGGATCTTGCCGGGATGTTCCACCGTGCATCGCATCGTGGCCGGCGACCCCGCGGGCCAGTATCGGTTGGATCCGTCCACCGGCGCACTCTCACTGGCCCGGCCTTCCGATGCCACGGTTTCCCTATCTCGGGCGCTGACCGTGGAGGCGGTCACCAATGGCTTGTCATCGTCCCGCTCCGTGGCCCTCGTCACGCTTGCCCCGACCCTCATGACCGTGAGTGCCGATTACGCCGCATGGATCCCCGGGTTCGCCTTCGCGCCCGGAGTCGACACGGGGGCCACCGGCGATCCCGACGGCGACGGGCTGAGGAACTTCCACGAGTATGCCTTCGGGCTCGCTCCGGATTCCGGCACCTCCCTTGGCGCGTTCATCGCTCCACCGATGCCCGCGACCGGCAGCTTCCGCTACACCCGCCGCTCCCGTGCTGCCAGCCTGTTGGTTTTCTCCTACGAATGGAGCGCCGACCCGGGCGGACCATGGACGAACTTCACCCCGGCTTCGGAAGCCAGTGACTCCGGCATGCCAGTGGAAACCTTCACCGTGGTCCTTCCTCCGGCACTGTTAGGGACACCAGCACTCTTCGTCCGGGTGAAGGCAGCGGAATGAAAGCGGATCCGTCATCATCCGGGTTGCGCACGCCGCGTCAGGATCCTGCCCGCCACCCTGTGAAGTCCGCCCTTGCGGCCCAAGGGTGTGGCAGATCGCTTGTGGTGTCCATCCGCCTCGTCTGCATGCCTGCGTCCGTCGTCTTGGGTGGGCCCCGTCCCACATGATCGGATTTCATAAGAACATTGTGAAATCTCGGAATTCCCGCAGCGCGGGTTCGATGCTATGTTTAACGCTTCAATCACTCCCGGAATTTCAACCGAATGCGCCTGACTCCATGGATTGCCGTAGCCGCCGTTTGCCTCTCGGGCTCTCCCGAGCTTGCCGCCAACGTCATCCAGCCGGCGGTGGCCGGGTCTTCATCCCAGAATCCCTACGGCATTGACCGGGCCGCCTCCCGCACCCGCGACGCCTCCGGACTCGCCACCGGCGGTTCCGGCACCGCCGGCGCGGCGGACGCCACCCACGGCAACACCGCCAACGGCACCATGTGGACCACGCGGGGAAACACAGGATCGCCGACGGACAACAACCCGTCGATCACCTTCGATCTCGGTGCCGCCACCAATCTCCAAACCATCCGCATCTGGAACTACAATGAAAGCGGCTTCACCAGGTTCGGGGCGAAGGACATCCGGGTTTCCACGTCACCGGACAACGTCGCCTTCGCCACCTTCGGCGACATCCAACTCGCACAGGGCGGCGGCACCACCGCCGAGCCCGCGCAGGACTTTCCAACCGCCGTCGGTGGAGTCCGTTATGTGAGGTTCCAGATCCTCTCGAACTGGGATGGCGCGGGTTTCTGGAGCGCGATCACCGGATCTAACAACGGCGGCGCGGACGGCCGCTATCTCACCGGCCTGTCCGAAGTGCGCTTCGTCGGCGTGCCGGTTCCGCCTCCGGCCGCCGCGGTGGGAAATCCCGCACCAGCCGCCGGAGCCACCGGCATCGGGCCGGAAACCGCGCTCGCCTGGGACACCAATGACGGTGATGGCGCCGCCACCGGATACCGCGTCGTCGTAGGCGTGGGCGATCCGGTTTACAACTACGAGGTGGAAAGCGCCAACCTGCCCGCGTCCGCATCATCCCGCATGACCTGGCAGCCGCCGGCAAACGTCATCCAGAAAGGATCGTCCTTCTGGTGGCGCGTCGAGAAAACCACCGCCTCGGGCACGGTTGCCAGTCCCTCCTGGACCTTCACCACCCGTGCGGAGACGGCTGCCCAGAAGGACGCGCGCATGGCATGGTTCCGCCACGACAAGCTGTTCGGCGCGATCGTCTGGGGGCTCTACTCCGGAGCGGAGGGTGTCTGGCCGCCGGTCACCGGAACCAAGAACCCGTCGTGGACTTACGCCGAATGGATGCAGTTCTGGGCCAACCTCAGCACCTTGAACTACCGCGATATGCTGGAGCCCTATCTCACCGGCACGAATTTCAATGCCACCCAGATGGCGCAGCTGTGCAAGCAGGCCGGCATGACGATGGTTTATGTGATGCCGCGCCACCACGACGGCTACGCGCTCTGGAACACCCAGACGACCACGCTGCTCGCGCCGAACGGATTCAAGATCGCCAACAGCGCCGCGAATCCTGGCCAGCGGGATTATCTCAAGGAACTTGTCGATGCCCTTCGCGCGGAAGGCCTGCGCGTGGGTTTCTATTTCTCACTCGGCGACTGGCACCACCCGGACTTCCCCCACAGCGGAGTCCCCTGGGCCCATCCCCGTCCCGGAGAAGCGAATCCGCCCGGCCACACCGAGGTGTGGGCGAACTACGTTTCCTACCTCTACCAGCAGGTGAAGGAAATCGTCGCTCCAAGCTCCGAGACAGGCACGGGTTCGAACTACGGGCCATTCGATGTCGTCTATTTCGACTACAGTTCGGCCGGCATCAGCGGCGAACAATGGGGGGCGTCAAGGCTGGTCCATCTCGTCCGCCGCTACAACCCGAACATCATCATCAACAACCGGCTTTGGAACGGTCTCGACAACCCGAACGGCGACTACGCCACGCCCGAAGCGAACATCGACAATGTTGGTTACAACGAATACGACCGCGACTGGGAGGCCATCATGTCCGCCAACGATCCCCCCACCTGGGGATACGGCAAACCCGAACTCTATCCATTCAAGTCCTCGCGCGAGCTGGTGTGGGACATCGTGGACGTGGCCTCCAAAAACGGCACCATCGAGCTGAGCGTGAGCCCGAAGGCCGACGGCAGCTTGCACCCCGACCAGTTGAGCCAGTATGCCGGCCTCGGCGCATGGATGGCCGCCAACGGCGCCTCCATCCGAGGCACCACCGGCAACCCGGTCGCCAGCCGGCCGCCATGGGGCGAATACACGTCGAAGCGCGGGGAAAACCGCCTCTACCTCCATGTCTTCAACTGCCCCGCGGATGGCAACATCATCGCCAGCGGGCTCACCGGAACCGTCCGCGGCGCGCGGCTGCTCGCCCAACCATCGCAGAACCTCGCCGTCACGCCGGTTTCCGGTGGTTTCCAGGTCCATCTGCCTGAAAACCTAACAAATTCTATCAACACGGTCATCGAGGTGGACTACGTGTTTCCGACGACCGTCACGGTCGCCACCGTATCCAGTGAGAACGTACTCGGCCTCGATCGTGACGCGAACCGCACCGTGGACGGCAGCGGTATGACTGGAAACGGCCATGCGGACGGTGAAACTAGTGTGGCCTGGACCACCGTCGGCAACCTCGGCCCGGGAACCGACTTCACGCCGTCCATCACCTTCGATCTGGAAGGCACCGTCGATGTGGAATCGATCCGCGAGTGGGGATACAACACGTCGTTCGTGACCGCCGGCGGCACGCCGATGAGCCGCATCGGTCCCAAGGACGTCGATGTCTTCACCAGTTCCGATGGCGTGACATTCACCTTCGCGCAATCGCTCGTCTTCGCCCAGGCTCCCGGCAGTGCCGGCTATACCGGCCATCTCATCCCGGTGGACTATCAGGACGTCCGCTACATCCGCCTGGTCATCCGCACCAACCACGACGGTGCGGTATTCGACGGATCGGGCAGCCAACCCGGCGGCGACGGCCGCGGCCTCACCGGCATCAGCGAGATCCGCTTCGGAATCGCCGCACCTCCGGCACCTCCCGTGGTGGTTTCCTCGGGCTTCAACGGAACTTCTTTCCGGGTCACCGCACGCGGGTTCGATCTCACGAAAACCTACCGGATGACCCGCTCGCTTGACTTGCAGGACGGCTTCCCGGCGGTGGTTGACGGTCCGAGATCACCGGCTGGCAGCACGGATGATTTCGAAGATCCTCTGCCACCGTCCAGCAAGGCCTTCTACCGCATCGAGCAAACACCCTGATCCGAATCCGACCTTGTGATCCAGCCCTGCGGCGACTATCCTCGCCTGTTCCTCCGCCAACCCGCATCCCTACGTCATGACCCTCCGCATCCTGAGTTTCTCGCTTCTTGCGCACCTGTGTTTCAACCTTTCCTCCGTTGCGGATACTCCCCGCGCCTATCCCAAACCACCGTCCTATCAGGACAGCGAGGCGAAAAGAGAGGAGCGCATGCGCTGGTTCCGCGACGCGCGTTTCGGCATGTTCATCCACTGGGGGCTCTATTCGGAACTCGGCGGTGAATGGAAAGACAAGCACGTGATGGGCGGCGCGGAGTGGATCCAGAAGTATCTGGAGATCCCGAGTTCGCAATACAGTCCGCTGGCGAAGACCTTCGACGCCCCGGAATTCAACGCGGACGCATGGATCAAGGCGATCGCGGGAGCGGGCATCAAGTACATCTGCGTGACCACCAAACACCACGACGGCTTCTGCATGTGGCCGACGAAGCTCAACGACGACTGGAACATCACCCAAACCCCGTTCAGGCGGGATCCCATGAAGGAGCTTTCCGAGGCCTGCAAACGCCATGGCGTGACCTTCTGCATCTATCACTCCATCCTCGACTGGCACCACCCGGACTGGCCGGGCCGTCCTGCGTTCAATGACTATGCCAAAGGCGCGCCGGACAAGGAGAAGTTCCGCAACTACCTTTACGGCCAGCTCGAGGAGCTGTTCACGAACTACGGACCTATCGGCATGATCTGGCTCGACGGCAGTTGGGATCGCCAGCACTGGACGTCCGACGACGGCAAGCAACTTGAGGACTTCATCCGCACCCTGCAACCCACGGTGGTCATCAACAACCGCTCAGGGTATCTGCCGCCGCAGCCGAAGCTCGATATCAAGATTGAAAACACTTACAGTTATACTTTTTCCGGAGACTACATCTCTCCCGAAGGCGAGGTGCCATCGACCGGGCTTCCCGGCATTGCCTGGGAAACCTGCCAGACGATGCAGCTTCCCAACAACTGGGGCTACAGCCGCCTCGTCGGATTCCGCACCTACGTCGATCTCCAGCACCAGTTGGTGGACGTTGCCAGCAAGGGTGGCAACATGCTGTTGAACATCGGCCCCACCGGCGCGGGATCCATCCCTCCACAGGCGCTCGGATGTCTTGAGAAGTTCGGCGCCTGGATGAAGCTGAACGCCGAGTCCATCCACGGCACCACCGCCTCGCCCTTCGATCGCCTTCCCTTCGAAGGCCGCTGCACGCGAAAGGGTAACCGGCTTTTCCTGCATGTATTCAAGTGGCCGGACAGCGGCAAACTGGTCCTGCCCGCCGCGAACCGGGTGAATCGCGCGTTCCTGTCAGGAAGTCCGGAAACGGCGCTTGCCACCCGCAGTACCCCGCGGGGGACGGTCATTGCGATACCGAAGACCGCACCGGATCCGGTGGATTCGGTGGTGATTGTGGAGATCGAAGGGGAGCCGCAGCCCCTGAAGTCACCCACTGTCATCAGCAAGGGCCTGCAGGCTGAGGTCTCCAGCGTATGGCCCGGACGCGAGGATCACCTTAGCCCCAAACACATCACTGATGGAGATCCTCACACGATCTGGGCCACCGAAGAGAAAGCCCGTGCTGCCACCATCACCTTGAATCTGGGGAGCGCCCGTGAGGTCAGTGAAGTCTTCCTGAGCGATGCTCCCTACGGGCGGATCACAAGTTTCGAGCTCGATGCGAGAATCGGTGGAGAATGGAAGATGATCCACTCCGGCACCTCGATCGGCGCATCCCGAAGCATCGTGACCGACTCCATCCGGGCGGACTCGCTGCGATTGCGGATCCTCGGAGCGACAGACACCCCGACACTGGCGGAAATGCAGGTGCTTGCGGCTCCTGAGTGATTGGCGTATGCGGGCGGTTGCCCATGTATCCTGAGAGAATTCAAGGAACTCCGCCGTTAAGGATTCGCTTTCTGAGGCCGACAGGGAGAACGGTTTTCAAACCTCCTCCATGACAGGTTTCACCGCCCGGTGCCCCGCTGCAAGCGGGGAAGGCTCAACCAGGCATGCGGTGCGGCGCGCATGCGTCACGGCCGCCAGCCACATCCGACCCAAGGACGGAGTTCCTTCTCGGCATCCTTCGTTTGGGAGCTTCTGCCACTATCGCTCCCTAGGGCAAGGAGATGCCGCTGAGTTTCACATCGAAGGGATTCTCGTCGGGATCATTGCTTTTCAGATGAATGGCAGCCTTGCGGGTGCCTTTCGCGGTGGGTTTGAAGGTGATCTTGAAGGAAGTGCTGGCTCCCGGAGGAACGGTGGTTTTCGGCGGAGCTGTGACGATGAAATCCCGCGCATGTGGACCGGTTTTGTTCACTGCAAGTCCGGTGAGGTTGATGCCCCCGGAGTTCTTGACAACGAACGTCAGTGTCCGGCCGCGTTTGCCGACGGCGGTGGTGCCCAGGCTCTTGGTGCTCTTTCCGTCCACGAGATTGGTTCCGGTCGGTTGCTGGATTTGGATGTCCGGGAATGGCAGGAATCCGTTTCCGCTCAACGCGACGTCGAACGGCGTCTCTCCGGCAACGCTGGTCGTGACGTGCAGCGCGGCGCTCGCCGGACCGGTTCCGGGCGGGCGGAACTCGACGGTGAAGGTGGTGGACTCCGAGGGTGCGAGCAAGGTGACGGCGGGCGGGGTGAGCAAGAACTGGCCGGCTTGCGCGCCTGTTAGAGAAACCGCGAGATCGGTCAGGGTCTCGGTTTCAGCGGTATTGGTGATGGTAAAGGTTCTCAGCAAGCCGCGACCTGTCCCGACATTGCCGAACGCGATCGCCGAGACACCATCCTTGAGCGGATTTCCCGTCGGTTGTTCAAGACCGATCATCGGGAGTGGGGAAACCGTCGCAGCACGGCTGTCCAAGGTGTCGATTCCGTTGGTCACGCGCACCCAATAGGTGCTCGGAGCCGCGAGTGGGGGAGTGGTGAACGAAGGAGAGTCCGTTCCCACCGGCGTTGAGGTATTTCCCGAAGGACCCTGGTACCATTGGTAGGCCAGGGTTCCGGTTCCGGAGGCATTCACCGAAAGAGTCGCTGATCCGCCGCGGTGAACCGTTGTCGGCGCGGGATGCGTTTGGATCGCCACGCTCAATGGCTGTGTCACGGTGACGGTCGCCGTTTGAGAGGCGCTGCCAGCGAGGTTCGCCGCATTGGAGACCTTTACCCAATAGGCGGTGGTTGTGGTCAGTGCGGGAGTGACGAAGGATGGCGAATTGGACCCCACCGGAGTGCCCGTGTTGCCACTCGTCCCCTGATACCACTGATAGGTGATCGGCGCCGTGCCGGTGGCCGCGACATTCAGGGTGGCGGTGTCGCCGCTGTCGATGGTCACTGAGGAGGGATGGGCCGCGATGGCGGCGGGTTGTATCACCGTCACAGTGGCGGTCGCTGAGTTTTCGCCGGCCGGGTTGAGGGCATTCGAAACGTTGACCCAGTATTTTGTGGTCGCGGTGAGTGCCGGCGTGGTGAAACTCGGTGAATTCGTGCCGACCGGGTCGGTCTTCGTGCCGGACGGCCCCCGGTACCATTTGTAGATGAGAGGTTTTCCACCCGTGGCATCAACTGTGAGAACGGTGGTCTGGCCACTGTTGATGGTTTTGGATGCGGGTGGATTGCCGATGGTGATGGTGGGGTCTTCCGCCACGTTCATGGTGAATGTCTTGCTGAACGAGTCACCTCCGTACGAGGATCCGGCGTAGGCGGTAATTTTCACCGAGAAGCTGCCGGACTGAGTTGGCACTCCCGAGACCGAGTCGATCGTGTTGTTTTTCACATCCGCATGGGTGAGCCCAGCCGGAAGTCCGGTCACCTTCCAGCTTCCGGGCGTATCGGAGTAGTTTGTCAGTTGGAAGACGAAGTTGAGGTTTTTGCCCTTGGTGGCGTTTACCGTTGACGCTCCCTGGTTGGGGGCGATCTGCACGATGGTCGTGGCGCCGGCGACCGAATCGAAAGCCCCTAGGCCAACGACGGTCGCGATGCTCCAGGTGCCGAGTTCACAGACTCCGGCACCGCCGACGATGTTAGCCTGTGGGAAAATCCACTGCATGACTGGCGTGCGCTGGAAGAGCATCAGCAGGGAGCCGAGCCGCGATCCGTAGCGGCGGCACTGGGACGGTTTGGGTAGGAATCGATTCATAATGGTTGGGTGTGATGGTTGTTTTGAGTTCAGTTGCATCCGCATCCGCCGCCGCCCACTCCACCTCCGCCGAAGCTTCCCTCGCGGGAAAAGTAGGCGTGTTCGGTCATTGCCTTGCCGAGCGGATCGATGGATTCGGTCATCACCGGTTTGGCGAGTATGCCCCGTTCATAGGGTTTCACCCTTTCCAGCGAGGGCGAGCAGGAGATGCAGCAGGACAGGGTGGCGGCTGCGAGCGCCGCCCATCCGGTGGCGGGCATGAAGGATTGCGGTTTCATTTTCCCGAAAGCAGGGACTCGATCTCGGCCGCGTATTCGGCTTCGGTTTTGGCACCGCGGAATCCGCTGTGAACGTGCCGAATGACCCCCTTGCGGTCGATGAGATAGGACGAAGGCATTGAAGATGGTCCGAAGAATCCGGCGGCCTTGTGTCCGGAGTCATGGATCAATGGAAAGGTCGCTCCCATTTTTGTGGAAAAGGCCTTGAACTTCGCCTGGTCGTCATCGACTCCGATGCCGACGATCACAAGTCCCTTGGATTGATACTTCGCATGAAGGCGGTTCAGTGCGGGAAATGAGGCTTTGCAAGGTCCGCACCACGAGGCCCAGAAGTCCACGAGAACGACTTTGCCAGCGGTTTCGGGCACTTTGGCACCGGGAAGAAGTCCGCCAAGAGCCGGCATCTTCTGGCCGACTGCCACGGGAGCGGCGGATGATAAGAGCGAAGCCGCGGCCAGCGCGGCGAGGATCAGACGAGTGGTTTTCATATGGTTTGTTCGGTTGAGTTCAAGCGGCCTTCACCAGCCATCGGTCGAAGCCGCGAGTTCCTTCGGTTCCGGATGAGGTCTGGGCGCAGACTTCGACGCCGCGTGCGAGCGTTGCGAGGTGCAGACCCTCGCGTGTGCCAAGGACAAACACCGCGGTGCTATAGGCCCCGGCATCCAGGCATGAGGGCGCGATCACCGTGACGGCGCGCATGCCGTTCGCCACCGGCCAGCCAGTCCGCGGGTCGAGAATGTGTCCGTAGCGAATGCCGTCGTGCTGGAAATGGCGGTGGTAGTCTCCCGAGGCGCAGACGGCGAGATCATTCACGGCGAGGCCGCCCCAGCAGTGCCCCGGACGATTTCCATCTTCGATTCCGACATGCCAGAACGGGTGTGTCCCATTGCCGCCGAGCGCGAACAGATCGCGGCCAAAGTCGATCAGGGCGTCGGTGATTCGATGTTCCCGGGCAATTCGCGCCACCATGTCCACGGCGTATTCCTTGCCGAAGCCTCCGAAGTCCAAACCCATTCCGGCCTGCGGCAGGCGAACCGCACCGGCGCGCCGTTCCACCTTGTGCCACCCGCTGAGTCGCATCGCCGCCGCCACCTCGCCGCGTTCCGGAAGCCGTTCGCGGACCGCTTTCCAGTCCCAAACCTTCAACAGTGGCAGCAACGACGCATCCATGATGCCGTTGGTGCGCTGATGCAGGTCTGCGGCGAGATCGAGCAGGTGTTCCGTTTCCGAATCGACTTCCACCCAACCTGCTCCGGCCTCGCGGTTGATCCGTGAAATCACCGAATCCGGCCGGAACCGGGAGAAACGGGCCTCGAAGCGTGATACCCAATCGATCGTGGCCAGCGAAAAACGAATGGCCGCTTGTGGGTCGTCCAGCCGGAACCTCACCGAGCACAAGGTGCCCATCGCGTGAAACTCGAAGGTTCTCACGCCCCGGGCATCGGGCTCGATTCTCATGTCGGATCTCGGTCTCATGCGATACTGTTAGAAATCCAGCGACAATCCCAGTGTCACGATGTTGGCGGACGGATAGGCCTCGTCCTGGGAACGCGAGGAAGTGGCACCCGTTCCCTCCATCACATAGCGCTCGTAGGCGAGCGATGCCGCGAGGTGATCCGAGAATCGGTAGGACAGCCGCAACCCGCCGCTGATGGCGTTGAATGAGGATAGCCGGTAGTCCGCCGAATAGTTCACTCCGCTTCCGTCGGGGTCGGTTGCCGGTTTGCCGACGGGAAGCCCATCGAGCGATCGGGCGAAGAAGTCCGCCTCATTCTGATGATAGAATCGGACGAAGGGCGTCGCGATCCAACTCTCGCCAATTTCCTGCCGCCACTCCAGTTCAATCGTTTGGGAGAAGATGCCGTAGTCGTCGTTGGAAAGCCTGAGCGCCGCGTTGAGCGCGCCTTTCGCGGGTTCGACGTAGTGCCGTCCCTCCAGCAGCAGCACCTGCCTGAACCGGCTGTCGGGACGGTTTTCCCGATAGATGTTCACTACCGGGACATCGATGGTGCCGCCCGATCCGTCCGGAATCGTTGCGGTTTCCGAACGCTGGATGATCTTGTAGGGGTCGTTCAGATAACCCTGATTGTAGCCCAGGGTGAGATTGGCGGAGACCACGGTATTGCGGTCGATCACCTGGCTCACTCCGGTAAACCAGTCGATAGACGTCTTGCGCCGTTCTCCGAAGCCGGGAACCTCCACGCTGTCATCCAGCAGATTGACGCCGAATGAAACCTCGGTGTTTTTCTGATTGAGTTCGAGTGTGTCACTCAGAGCCAGACCGCTGGAACGGTAATCCTCCTCCTCGCTGCGCGAAACCTCGATCTCTAGCCGGTGGTCGCCCGCATGGTGAGCCAGAGCGGCCAGCAATCCCTCGCGGACATCGTCCACCTCGGCATAGTAGGGCTGGACCCCGCCCGGCAACGCCCCGGTCGGTGAGGCACCGCTGATGGCGTCGTGCAAATACTGGAACTTGACCGAAGTGTCGGAATCAATGGCGGTTTCGCTCCGGAGATAATAGGCCTCGACCTCGATCCGTTCTCCGTCCTCGTCGTAGATTTGCCAGGCGGTGTCGAACGACTGCGACTCCGGGAGCCACATCCCTTCCGCTCCTGCCTGCGCCACCGGAACAATCAAGGGGAGTAAACCGAAACGAACTGCGCTCATCTGATGGCCACGATCATGGCGCATGCGACCCGCCTCGCAAGGAGGCTAGGGTTACGGATCGGTTACGTGCGAATGAGACGACGTCTCATTAGCTGCCCAAGGGGGGCATCGGGACTAGGGCCTGAAAGTCGGCGCCGACGGCGTCTTTTCCGCTTGATTGGTGATGGCTTCCGCGGCCGCGGTAAGCGCGCAGGTCCCGTGCCATCCGGGAACAGGACTTCTTGATCAGTCCTCGATCCAGCGATGATCCGGGTCGGCCGCCCCCGGTCCTGATCCCATGCTTCACAAACCCGATCAAGGGATCATCAAATCACCGTGCCACGGGATGAAGCCGAACGGGGGATTCTCGGGACTTGGATGAAAACGGCGCCAGTCCCGAATGCGTTTCCAGGAAAGCACGGTTGCCACTTTCCTCCGTCCATGTCTTCCTAATCGAGGGTAGGTTCAGGCGCCACGACCGGGATGCAACCTGGTGGAAATCCGTGATGCCGTAGCCTGAAGGCTTCCTCCGCATCATTCTCGTCGAACCCGATCTTCCATCATGGAAACCCAGACCAGCATCCTGTTTGTCATCGCCCCCATGCCTTGCGCGGGCATTCCGCAAGACCAAGTCGCAGGGCGATCGGATCAAGCCGCTGATCGACATCCGCACCCGCTACGAGTTCGCTGACGCCGATGGCACTGATGTTTCCCGCGCTTGGATCGACGATCACTTCACCGCCATCGCCAAGCTCGCCTACTTTGATTCCGATGGCGACAACTACAGGGCGGTCCGCAGCTACTTGATGAGATCCTCGGGAGTGTGTCGTTTTCTTTTCATGGGAGTCGATGGCGCTCACGCGCCGGGACTCTCATAGCGCATGGACCAGTTTTTGGGGAGCATTCCACTGAGGCTCGTTCTCTTCGTGAAAGATGGGACTATGGTCAGACTCCCGCCAGAATTTCAAAGGCCATGCCGCACATGCCGATGAAGGCTTCCTCGACCAGGCTCGGCTCTTTGCGCGGTGAGTGGAATGCGCCCCATTCGCGTTCGATTCCGGGTTCCCCGATCGGTATCATTTTCAGCGAACCTTCCTCGATCTCCCGACTCGCCACCCATGGGGCGACGATGCCCACGCCGATGCCGAGCTTCGCCATCTCGCGGATAGCCTGCATGTCACCAAGTACGACCGGTTTGCGTCCGCGGCCGACCTCGCGGTCCATCCATTCCTGAACCAGACGGTGGGTCTCGGTGCCTTTGGCGTAGATGATGAACTGTTGGTCCGCCATCGAAGCGGCGATCATTGCGGAATTGGCATTCCACGGATGGAACGGCGAAACGACGAACGCCAACTTGTCCCGGAACATGAAGCGGTATCCGTCGTCGCCACGTCCACGCGGCTTCAGACCGAGGACCACGTCCAGTTCCGAATCCGCGAGGCGGTCGGTGAGTTGGGCCGTGTCGCCCGCTTCGATCACGGGTTCGCATCGCGGGAAACAATCGCGGAACTCTCGCAGAACCGCAGGCAGCAGGAAATTGCAAAGACTGTGCGGCGCGCCGATGCGGATGCGCGTTTGCCCCCAGCGCCTCAGGCTGTCCACGTCGCGTCCGGCCTGCTCGATCTCGAATAGCGCGCGGCGGCAACGTTTCAGGACAAGTTCGCCCTCCGGCGTGACGACCACGCGTTTGCCGCTCCGATCAAGCAGGCGGCAGGAGAGCTGGTCTTCGAGTGTCCTCAGCGAATGGCTGACGGCGGACTGTGTGACGAAGATCCTCCTGGCGGCCAGCGTGAAGCTGCCTTCCTCGGCGACCGCGACGAACGCACGGAGTTGTCTCAGATCGGGAACCCAGTCCATGGAGGGGGATGAGGCTGTTTCATTTCGATTCTGGGATCGCATCAGCAGCGCTTATGCCAAATGCCGGATATTGGCACTATTCGCGCTTTCGTTCGGCACATGAGCCATTTCCCGCGCCGATATCGTCCGAACCGCCATGCCATCCGCCTTGGCTTCGTGGCCCTTGCCGATTGCGCGCCAATTGCCGTGGCCCGGGAAACGGGGATCTTCGAGCGCCACAATCTGGATGTGCGCCTCAGTCGCGAGCTCGGATGGGCCAGCGTGCGCGACAAGATCTATCAGGGTGAAATCGACGCTGCCCATTCCATCGCCGGCATCGCCTTTTCGCTCGGACTCGGCTTTTCCGAACCACGTCGCGAGGTGGCCGTGCCGATGGTTCTCAATCTGCATGGCAACGCGATCACGCTCGCCAATTCACTTGATCCGTCCGTGATCGGCGCGGGAGAGGGCTTGAAGGCATATCTCCGGCGGCATTGGAAAACGGATCGTCCGTTCACGCTTGCCGCCACGCACCCCCTCTCGTCGACCTTCATTCTGCTCTGGCAATGGCTCATACCAGATCGCAGAAATAACGTGACATAATGACACGGGCATGTGAGCATCTCGCATGGCAGGAACAAAACTACGTTTGGGCAGGCCCGATGTGGCCGCGATAATCGATGAAAAGCATGCCGCC
>Ga0315903_10003187_pt1 | contig 23029 bp, 32 predicted proteins | sample LakEriMetagenome_7_FD_203524 | JGI IMG/M metagenome (GOLD analysis project Ga0315903, IMG submission 203524) | Freshwater fungal communities from buoy surface, Lake Erie, Ohio, United States - Buoy 2 MA119 | ecosystem: Environmental > Aquatic > Freshwater > Lake | place: USA: Lake Erie, Ohio... | reverse complement strand
TGGGCATACCCGCGGGTTTTTTGTGTAACCTGAGTTATCAAAAAAAAACAAAAAACAAAAACTAAACAACCTCAAGAATGTCTTTTCGACCTATTAATCTCGACGCATTTTGGAAAGGAAGTTTCTCAGAAAGATATCAACTCTTAAATGCTTTGATCTTTATCCACGAAAGAAAGACTGATATCGAACGAGCTGAAAAATTAGCCAAAAATCAACAACCTATTACACCTGTTGCCACCCCCTCCAAAATTTCAAATTGCAATCCTCCTCCTTTGAAAAGAAAGACAAATCCTCCTTCTAAAGAAGAAGACGACGATGATTATGAAGTTATTATTCATAAAGTGACTTTCGATAGCGACGAAAGCGACAGTGAAGCTAACTTTATGATTCACAAAAGAAAAAAGACTCCATCTTCCATTCCTACCAAAGACAAAAAGTGAACCTTTTATTTGCTTTTAGAATAAATAATATCAACTCCAAATCTCTCTTCAACATCTTCAATGCTCTCTTTTAAAGTCTTTTTGTTCCATAGCAGCCATCGCGACCAAAATCCTGCACTCATCATGCCTTCTTTCGTCCAATCTTCATTTTTATTATGTCTCTCTATATAGAGGTGCTTTCTTTCTTCATCTTTGTGCTTTGTAAAGTCTTCATATCCTTTAGCTCCAAAATGAATAACTTTAGTTCCTTCTAAAGTGCGAATTGAATATTTCTTATCAGGTAAACTAGAACGATAAAGATGGAATACTTTGCTTTCCATTTCAAAATTTTTTATTTGTCAACATTCTGAAGAAAAGGCAAACTTTCATGACCAAAAGGATAACTTGTTTGAGAAGAGGTAAAAAATCTTCCTTTCCATAATTCTTTCATCAAGCATTTTTGCACATTGGTTGCAATCAGTGTGAATGGAATTTGCTCTTTTTTAGAGTGCATCACTTTACGAATTTGCGGTACATCTTTCCTTTCTACTTGTGACATTTCCAGCAAGTTGAAATAATCTTGTTGAGTTAAAAAACTCGAAGGTATTCCTTTGGATCTCATTTTAGAACATAATTTTCCATCTTTTGTATAATATATCAAAAGGTAAGTTTTTGGACCCAAAAATATTGCCTTCAAAACTTTGGGAGCTGGTTTTCCTTTCAAATCATACCAAAGATTTCCAGGTTGATTTTCTTTTAGGACAGGTTTTAAAGCTTCTAAAATATGTGGAGTAGTTTTATAGAACAAACTATCAGTATCCGTATAAAGAAAGCTATTATCTATACTTTTCTGAATCTCACTTGTTCCTCTCCACGGGTCTGCCATCCCAGCAAAATTATGCATGATTTTCCTTGAATAGCTCAACACAAATGCGCCTATATAAGAAGGTTTGCGTATCTTTAATTCGCGTTGACATTCCTCTCCTACAACCAACAGCCTATCGTCCTTATCATTTAGAAATATTATATCCGTAAGGTTGTTTGTAGCCAAGAATTTTTCTAAATCTGCAGAGTCCTTAACAAGCGCAGAGCTCTCAAGAATAGGCCTTTGTAACATTTTGCCATACAGAGCGTTGCATAAAAGTTTGCCCAGCGAACGTAAGGTTTCATTTCCTTCTTCCTCACCCTTACATTTCAGTTCTAAAGCTAACTCTATATATTTCTCGAATATAGCTCCTTTCTCTGGCCATTGTATTCCAGCTAAGAATTCGAATTCATATCCTTGTTTTCTAGCTTCAATTATATCTACGGTTGTATAATATCCTTCGCTATCTTCTAGGTCCCAGATCAAACCTTGCGAAATGATAGAACCGTTGGCTTCACGTCTGAATGTTTTTCTAGGAAGTGCAGGTATGATTAACTTCTTGTTGGTTATATACTTTACTTTGTATATACCCAGCGGGATCTCATCGTAATCGTGCTGATCCGTTAGGCTGCTCACTATAGCAAGTTCTTCTTCTGTTGAATTTTGCGCTAAACCGCACGGATATTTGTTGAATAGCATGGCAGAAGCATACAAGGAAACCACGTCAAATACGTCCATCCAGTCATCTATATCGTCGTATGGAATCTTTTCACCATTAACTAATCTTTGATAGTATACGCTTTCATAATCTCTGGATGTGTTGTATGTTCTTCCGCCATAAATTGCCTGTCTGAATACATCCTCTTGTTCTGCAGTAGGAAAATAGAGCTCAAATATCTCTTTTCTATTCTCCAAAGGATTAAAACGGTTTGTCTCTTTGCTTGCATTGCTAACCAAGTTTGTCCAAACATCAAAGCTCATATGAGAAGCAGTAATAAACTCTTTAATATCAACATGAAGCGCTTGAAAGCAAGTTTCTTGGAGCTTATTAAATACAAATATAGTTCCTCTTATATCCTTCTCCAAGTATTTTAAGCAAGTTTCTTTCAAGTTCCAAGTAGGAGTTGTCACGTAATTCCAATTTTCTGGCGCTTTCCAATGATATTCTGCTCCAGGTTCTACTCCTATATATTCGAGATCTTCCCAGCTCTTTATAAATTTATGAGGAAAGTGAGTTTTAGCATCTGCGTCACTTGCGCCAAAATTTTTACAAGCAGAATCAAGACTTTGTCCAGGTAAAAAACGACACAAATCCCACGTTCTAAACATTTCAGTTTGCATCCCAATCAGAGCGTTGTTTTGAATTTGAAATTCGAAGTCCATGCCCATTTTTAGACAAACTTTAGATAGCAAAAGATTGTCATAGTTTGCGTTGTTAAATCCAATTAAAATCTTTTTAGGTCTTTTCTTATTTTTCGAAGGTTTTTCAGTTTCTTCTACATATTTTTCAAACCAATCTAGAAAGCGTTCCATGCATCCTTCCCCCCATTCGTATTTAAATTCCCATTTTATAAGTGCAATAGGCTCTTCTTCTTTTTTTCTTTTCTTACTGCGTGACGTCTCGTCAGGTATTCCCCAGCCAATAGCGTAAGGTATGTGTTCGCCACGTTCATCAGTAAATGTTTCACAGTCAAAGAAGATGCAACGGTTGTTATTAATGTTGGTAACAAATTTTTCGCTTGCGCTGATTTTCTTTTTGTTCTTTTCAATTCTCCTATTGAGGTAGGCTATTTTACTTTGATCGCAGTTGGTGTGAGTTTTAGAGTATATAGTTCTACAATGAGGACAAACTTTTTTTGATATAGCATCCATCTTGTCCTTTACGATCAAATATGCGTGCCCATCTTCAATCATCATTCGAACTACAATAGGCAGATCTTCCGCTTCTCCAAATTCGTACGGTTCTCCTTCTTGATCGCATAAAGGCAGCATCTCTTCGGTTTCACTCTTCCACCAATACAGTTTAATCCAGCATTTAAAGTATTCTGCAAGTCTATAAAATTCTTTTATAGGCATGGGGAAGGTCAATTGAGAACCGTCTTTTTCATATTGCGCTCTTAAAAAGTCTTTGATGATGTCATCTTTTCGTTGCTTTACATTTGTGCTTCCTTTCTCATCGAGTACTGGTGCACCCAATTCTAATTTTTTTAGCACACAATAGATAGCACAACGGTTCTTTTTAGTATTGGTGCTCCACAATACATAACTTCCTCTGTAGATCATTTCTTTGCTTGTTTTGCTACATCCCACATCTGTGTTCCCGTCAGGCATATTAACTCTGATGCTACTATCATTTCCAACTCCTTCAGAATACCCTGTCAAATTGATTTGAATATCACTATCATTAGGCAGTTGTTGTAAATTAGGGTTGATGATAATATCATCTTCTTCAGGAGGAAGCATCTGTTCTTTTTGAGAGACGTCCGCACTTAACAAATCTTCAAAATCGGGCTTGTCTGCTCCATGCCAGAGAAAAGTAATAGTGCATTCTTTTCTAAAACCATCTACTTTTATAGAGTTATAGTTTTTTTCTTTTTCGCCAGTTCCATCTTTAGATAGCTTATCAAGATATTCATCCATGAGTTCGTTTAACTTTTCTTCTAATTCGTCGAGCCACTTCTTTATGCTTTTCTTATCTTCATCTTCTTGACTTTGTATGCCCATATTAGGAATAAATTGCCCAGGAGGAGCAACATTCGAAGGTTTGTTCCATTGTATCAAAGTTTTTTCATTTTGACCCAAGGGGAAGGTTTTGAGAGAGCGAGCCATCAAGTCGTCGTCATCGCGGTAAACAACATCAGGTTTTAATATGTAGAACTGAGCCTGCATTTGTATTTTATACTTGTTCATAGCAAACAAGTTCATGCCTCGATTATTCATAGGCGGGCGTTCATAAAAGTCTTTCAGCTTCTCTCTGATTCCGCTAATAATTCTTTGTATCATTTCTTGCTTGCTTATTCTTCCTTGCCATGCTTCTTTAATTCTGATGTAGGGGTATTTTGTTTGGATAGTAACATTAGGATATCTCGGCTGTTCTTGTAACTCTCTTTCTAACAAAGGATTTAAATTTGTATTCAAGTTGTTTTCTTGCAAAGGATTCAAGTTTTCTTGTAGAGGTTGAAATACTTCTTCAGCAGCCACTTGAATTGGACTTTCTACCCAACCAGGCACATTTTCTGATAAACTTTGCGAAGCACTTTCCAGAACATTTTCTAAAATATTAGCATCTTCTACAGTAGTTGCTGCAGATAGCTCCAACTCCATTATTTTTTTCGAAACAATGATTTTTTTTACGCCGTTGTCTCATTTTTCTACTTTTCTACTACATGGAAAGAGAGTGAAAGTTACCTTTAGAGCCTTTTCTTCTGAAAAAACGAAAACTCGTGAAAATGAAGAATATATAACAGGCTTTTGTGTTGGTATGATTTGCACAAGATTTGCAGACTTTATTTTTGGAAAGTTAAATCAATAAAACCTGGAGATTTTTCTTTTCTCCAAATTAAGACCATTGTAGACCAAGGATTGTTGCTTTTCTTTGTTCTTCCTTCTTGTTCAAAATTAACTTTTCCTTTTACAAATCTAATTTCTACAGGAGATTTAAGAACATACTCGTGGAAAGAAGGGATGTGAGTTTTAGCGTTCATTAATAATACAACCGTTTTTCCTTTCTTCCATTCGTCGTTTGCTTTCTTTATCCAGTCGTCCAATTTAGAAAAAGGGGGATTCACAAAAGTATTTGTTGCCCATTCGATCATAAGACCGTCAGGATCTCCTTCTTTCCAATCAATAGGACAAGGGTCGAAATCGTCGAAAAAAAATTCGCCATCTAATTTTTCATATAAACTTTTAGGGGTCTTCCATTTATCACTTCCTTTGTTAAAGAATACATTAGCTTTGGAAACAGTCTCCATTTTCAAATTTTAATTTTCTATTTGTAGGCGTATTTTTTTCAGCAGCAACTCTTAGTCTATAGAAGATGCAACTTCTGTTCTCACATTCTTTAGGTTTAACGTAAGTGGAATGTTCTAATTTTCTATTTGCACATGCCTTTCTTACGCAGTAATCAGTTTCTAAAGGGTGATAAAGCGTTCTGCATATATCGCAAGCAGTTTCTTCTACACAGTAGTAGCAACAGTCGTAGGAAACTTCTTCGTTCATTTTTTCTTTCTGCTGTTTAAAGCCGCAGGCAAGCCCGCGGTTAAAAAATTTTTTTATTCTTACCTTATTTTCTACCACATGTTTGAAATACTTCTTTGGTTCTTCAACCTCTTACTCTCATTAGGGTACTATCTTTCGCTTAGCTTACTTGGTTTTATTTATTATTTTTGGATTCCAAAGTGGTATTCACCAAGAGAAATTAGTGAAAGAAACTAAAATTTCCACACCCTTTTATTATTACCATTTTTTAAAAAACAAAAAACCAATCATATGGAAGCCGAAACTCAACCTACTGTCTCTTCTATGGAAGTCACTGACGTTGTTGTAAAAGAGAAAAAAAAGCGTGAAAAAAGAGGAAAAAGTGTTTTGATTGGTAATAAACAACAAGTTTGGGATGGCGTTGCCGAGATGACTGGAGGAATGTTGAAAAAGGACGATCTGATGGAGTGTCCTAAAACTAAAAAGATTATTAGTAAAAAAAAGCATAGCTCTGGTTTAGCTTTGATGGAAAGAGCAAAAAAAGCAAAAGAAGACCCGAGCGACCCTCTCCATGAAAAATTTGTCTCCTTTTTTGAACATCAATACAAAAAAAAGCCTAAAGATATTTCTAAACCAGTTGACGAAGCTCAATCTGAAAAACCAAAGAAGCAGAGAAAGAGAAGAGTTAAAAAAGAAGAAAAACCACAAGAATTAAAAGAAGTTGCTCCTGTTTCCCAAGAATAAGCTTACCTCAAATAAAGAGCTTTGTCATGAGTTGTCAGTTTACAGTAACCACTGTGCAAGTTTTTTGTCATTTTTTTTAGAAAGAAAAAAAGAGAACAGGCCTCAAAAATGGAAACTACCGATAATTTTCAAGATGCAATCGATCCTTCTAAAGTACCTTGTTGCAAATGCGTAGACGAAAGTGGAATGGGAGTTTTTGCTGTTACTAGAGTATCTAAAACAGATAAAAACAAAGATCGTTCCTTTTTTACTTGCGCTTTAGGCCAAAGCAAAGGGTGTGGGTTCTTTTGTTGGGTTGAAGATGTAATCGTCGATCCTAAAACCGGTTTGGCTAAGAGAAAGTACATCCCTCCTCCTGAAGGAACTGCAAAAAAGCCTAAACAAGAGAATGCTTCTTATGAACAACTCATTGCTCGAATTGAAACATTAGAGAAGGAATATGCTCTTTTTAGAGAAAGACTTTCAAAATTAGAAGAACAAGAAGTTGCAATTCCTTCTTCTGCCGAAAATGAGCTTCTTACTCCACCTGCCCCCAAATCTCAAAAGACAACGGGAGGAAGCAAAAAGTCTGCTAAGCCAAGAATGCTCCCATGAAAATGAAAACAAGAAAGTATTTACTGATATAAATCGTACTTGCTCTATTTGTTCCACCGTATTTATTGTCCCTTCTCTAGAAGAAACTTGTAATTTGTGTATTCGCTGTCGTTTCTTTACAAAGTTTGGCTCATTAAGTTATCATAGTTTCCAGAATGAAGCTAGTCATGAAATGGAAGAATAAAATATAAAAAACAAAAATTCAAAATATTATGGTTGATTTTAAGAGCGCCACTCGCTCATTAGACAAATTCTTTGATTTTGATTCTAAATATGAGCACGATGTTCTTTTAGATGGAGATAACGATTTTTTCAACTTGATTGGCGCAAAAATTGACGTACGAGACATCGGTAGTTCACAAAAGAAGAAAATAAAGACAGAAGGCGGCTCAGAGAATAGCAAACCTTCTTCTAGCATTGGTGAAGATAAAGCTTTAGAACTTTTTCAAACTAACGATATTGGTGAAAAAGAAACCAAAGAAGAAAGTTCCATCGGTCAAAGCGAAGATAAATTGGAAACCAATAATGAAGCTCTCGATCCTAATGAAAAAAGCATCGTGAAGGGAAAAAAGCCTTTTTTAATGTGCATTTTTGGTAAACCTGGCGAAGGAAAAAGCGCGTTGGCACAATACGTGGTGTATGAGAAATTTCAACAAAAAGCTGTAGACTACGTTATGGTGATTAGTAATTCTAGCTTTAATGATGATTGGAAATGGTTGCCTCCTAAAGCAATTAAGAAATTGTGGACGAAAGAGCTTGCCGAACAAATTACAAAATTTCAAAGCAAGAAGGGTAGAGGTCATCTTTTGGTAGTTCTTGAAGATCCTGTAGGAAGCTTTCCATGGGATGATAAGCAAGTCATCCAAATGATCATCATGCATCGCCACTTGAACATCAGTTGGATTATCAACGTTCAGTATGTAAATAAGCTACCTCCCATTTATCGTGAATGTGCGACTTACGTAGCCATCTTCAAACAACAAACAGATCGGTCAAAAGAAGCTCTTTATTTGTCTTATGGAGGCGATTTTTCGAATAAGAAAGAATTTTACGAATTATTGAATCAATCGACTGGCAACTATTATTTTTTATTTTTCGAAGCTCCATTTCAAAGATGGAGTAAAACTAAAATTACTCCTTTATCAAAAGGAGTTCAAATAAAATTTTAAAAAATTAAAACATGGACTCTACTCTTCTTGTTATTGCAGGTGCAGGGCTACTAGCATACTTGCTCTACAAACCGCCTTCTCCTCCTCCGGATCCGCCTGCAATTATGCCTATTACTCCAGTAGTCCCTCCGCTAAATGTTGAATTTATCACATATTATAAAAATCTTCCTAACGAAATTTGCCCTTCATCTTATGGCATGTCATTTTCTCGTTTAAAACATGTGCAAGGAGCAACTATTAATTGCATTACTGCAGATCAAATTCCACAAGGAGTACCAGTATGCGATCCTTTTAATCAAGTATGCGATACATCATAAAGTAAAATAAATTTTTATTTTCTACCAAAAAGACTTGTGGCTACAAAACCTCCTAATACATGAGAACTAGCACCAATTGCAGCTGCAACACCAGGGCGATCATTCATGTACATTGCAGCATTTGCAACTCCAGCAATTGCTCCGCTGTAAAGCACCAAATCGGACATTGCGACCATTGGTGATTGATTTATATCAGCAGCGGTAAATGGATCGTATTGTTCAACAACGATTTGAGAAAGAGCGGCAGAAACACCAGTACTAACCGCTAATGCAAGAGGAGCACTATATCTTCCAGCAAGAGTATTAACTTGTCCTCCACTTCCGTAAATAGGAAGAGCCATCGCAGCAGCAACTGCGGCAGCACTTCCTACTTGTTTCCAATCTACAGTAATGCTCATTTTTGCAAAATTTTTGTTTTTGTTCTTACTTTTTTTTTAAAAAAAAAATGAACAATCAATCACTTTTACTTTTAGCTGCTGCAGGTGCAGTTGGAATTTACTTGTATACAAAAAATCCTTCTCCTTCTCCCGGTCCACAATATAGCAATGTAGTATTTGACCCAAACAACACTTTGGGGCTGCCTACGAACTGGCAGCAATACTCTGCAATTTGCATGAAAGGGTCTCTCTGGGATAATGACTTGAGCACTTCATTCTGCTCCTCTGGCACCGTATGTGTAAACCCGGGAGCTAGCGACAAAAGATGGTTTTGCACTGATGCAGCTCCCGAAGGTTCCTTTATCATAAACTAGTTTTTATTTTTGTTTTAACTTTTTCTCTGCTTTTTCAATATCTTCTTCCAGATGTTCTTCTAATTTTTCTACATCTTTTAAGCTTTCCTTATCTTCTTGTTTGGCTCTCTTTAATTCTTGACTTGTAAAGCTCAATTTTTCTTTTCCTTCTCTTTTTTCTTCTTCTTTAGGTTCTTTTGGTTCATTTACTTTTTTTTCTTCCTTTGGTTCCTTGTAGTGATATTTCACTTCTGTAGGGATGTTCCATGAAGGTAAGAAAGCATTTTTATCTATCCCCATCCATTGGTGTGCTTCATACAAGGGCAAATAATCTTTTACAAAGGAGATGTAAACTCCTGGCACCATAAACACTCTTTTATTTTTTTTCATTTTTCTTTTGATTGAGGAGGATTTTTAAGAAGAAATTTTTTTGCTTCTTCTACTGTCTTTTGCGTGCTTGATTTTGGTATAAATGAACCAGTCTGTAAAAATTTTTTACCGAGATTAGCTACATTTGTTAAAGCTCCTCTGGTTGCTGGTTGTACATTTGTATAATATTTTTTCTGCTTAAGTTTTTCATATACTTCTAATTCTCTTTCTATATCTTTCTCCAAATTTTTCTTTTCTACGGGAGAAATATTTTCGAGATCAGTTTTCAGATAACCTTTTAATTTATCTTTTAAATTTATAACTTCCAGAAGAACTCCCGCTTTCTTGCCTTCTTCTAATAATTTTTCTTTTTCAGCCATTTCTTCTTCAAATTTTCTTTCTCTTTCTACACTTTCATCCAATTTTAACTTTGCTTCTTCTGCTTTTTGCTTGAACGTAGGAGCAGGTGTTTTTGCTAATTCGGAAAGAGTAGGAAGAATAAAGCTTCCTCCAGGAGTCGTAGGCATGGTTGTTACTTCTTGTGGGGTTTCAGGAGTTTCGGGCTGCTCGAACCCCCAGTTAATCTTTACAGGCGTAGGCGAATTTGAAGTAAAAGAAAATTCTGAACTGCGTCTGGGATTTGATAAAATAATCTGTTGAATCTTTTTGTTCTTTTCGCTTTTTTCTTTTACGTCTTGTACGATTTTTTTTAGTTTTTCTTCTCTATTTAGTTCTTTTGAAGGAGTTTCTAAAATTTTGCTCATTTCTTCTTGACTGGGCAAATATTTTAGCAATTCTTTATTAGAAAGAGCAGGAGCAGGAGAAGGAGCAGAAGTTGTTGGAATGATAGGAGCTGATCTTGGTATGCCTTCGGGCTTTTCTTTTTTTGAGCGGAGTTCTTTTTTTGAGCGGAGTTTTGCCAATTCATCATATGACATAGATTTAATTTCAGCCATTCTTTTATCTGCCTTTTGCACAGCGTCCCATTTTTTACCATAATCCGGTTCATATTCTTTAGGCATTAACGGATAGCTCTCATCCAAAATTTTTTCAGCCTCTTTCAATTTTTTTTCTTGAGTCTTTAAAAGTCTTTCTCTCACTTTCTCCAATTCTTCGTCTTTTTTAGGTTCTTGTTCTCCTTCAGGTATTTCTTGCTTTCCTCCACTTACTACTGACGCTGCTGGTTTTTTTCGTACCAGAGGGGTATCTTCCAATGAAGTAGAAGTACTCAAGTTTAAAGGTGAGATAGGAGAAGGCTCATTAGAAAAAGGTACATCAGGACCTAATTTTCCTAATGGAGTATTTTGAAGAATTTCGAGACGAGTTGTATCTGGACTCTTTTGTGTCTCGTTCCATTTGAGTCTTTTAGGTGTTGACTCTATAGGTGGAGGTACCGGAGCTACGAATTGATTCAAAATTTCTTTTTGTCGAACTTGAGGTGTAGGAGGTGCAGTCTCTTTTTCATAAACCGAACCTTCTCCATCATCATTCGGTTCACCAGATATTTCATCTTCTTTTTTAAAAATTGCAAAATCTTTAGGAGGTTTAAAGAAGTCTAATGAAAAAGGTTGACCATATTCAGGGATTAAAAATAGTTTATCCCAATTACCCAAAAACTGTTTTAGGTCTGTATATTTACGTTTTTCACCAACCGTGCCTCGATCTACCATTATTTGTTTTCTAAAAAAATGAAATGAATTTGAAACGAGTTTATTTCATATTTCTTTTACTTAGGTTGAAAGGGTTTTACTGCGGGAGTTCTTTTAGCAGGTTCATAATCTCCAGGTACAAATGCTACACCGCCTTGTTTTACTACAATTGCAACTGCATTTTCTTCATCATCGAAACCCAGATCGTCAAGGTCACCAGGCAAATAAGAAGAAGGAAAATAAGAAGGAAGGAGTGGATTAAATTCTTTAGACTGGTTAATACCCTCTACCATAAACAATGGTTGTACTTTCCATTGTTTAAAATAATCGCTCATTGTTTGAAAGGTTTTTACTTGATCGCTCATTTTTGTTTTTTGTTTTTAAAATTGATAAATTTTATTTCATCGAGGGTTTAACAGAAAAATTTGCCATATATTTGGAAACAATTTGCTGAGCAAGAGGCATTTGCGAATTTAAATCCACCATTTTTAATTCGTAATTGTTTTTCCAACTAAGAGCAATCAATTTTTCAATGTTTCTTGCACTTCTCACTGTATCCCCTCCAGTCAAATCTGCAATTTGTGCATCGGCTATGCCATCTGATTCGTCGAGAATTTTTACAACAGCCTCTTGATATTTTTTCAAATAATCTGCTACTTTTCTGCTGGCAATTGAACTTGCATCTTGGATTGCTAAAAGAAGTTCATCTACTCCTAATTCTTGCTTTACTCTAACTAAAGCATCAGCAACTCGTACTCCAAAAGCAGTAGCTTGAGTGCTTCCATTCTGAAAAGCATAAGAAGACATTTTTAAAAATTTGTTTTTCGTGAAAATGACTGAAGAAAAAGATAGTACAAACTTGGATGAACTTTACTCTGATCCTCTTCCAAGTGATGATAAGATTAAATCACCCGCACCAAGCTCAGGAAAAAGAAAAAACGAAGTGATTAAAATTAGTGCACCTAAAAAGAAGAAACCTTTAGATGAAGATGATATGAAAGATGAGGAAACCTTGAAAAAAGAAGAAGCAGAAAAAAAAGAGTATATTCTAAAAATAGAAGATGCTTGTCAGCCTGATTTATTAGGAAACCTAGAAGAGATTCAAAAAATGAGAAAGGAGCTAAAATTACAAACGATGACCTTGAAAGAACTAAAAAAGGCTTGGAGTCGTATTATGACCATCAACGGGAGTGATCATCCTCGCCATTTTATTTATCAAATGGCAATTGGCGTGGCTAAAAAGGCAGAAAATATTTTAAGCGCTTATCCTCAATTTAGTGCGCCTGGGTTTGGAAAAAGATTAGAGCAAAACCCCCTTTTTCGACAAAAATTACACATGTGGGCACTCGACTATTTTAATCATACAGAAATGACTACGGAGATGACTCTTGCCTACAGCGTTTTGAATGAGTATCAACAGTCAAGAGAAGTGGGACAAAAAATTCAACAAAGACAAGAAATATGGGGTAATTTGAAGGTAGCCAAAGATATCGAAGAAAAATTTGCAGACCTTTAATAAATAATCAATTTTATTTTTTAAAAAAAGAAACACTTAAAATGGGTGAAAATTGGGCAGATATTGGTAAATTATTTACTCCTATGGCAGTTTCTGGGGCTGTTGCTGCTCTTGAAGCTCAATTTCTTCTTCCAAACCAAAAAATTCAAATTCCATTCATCGGTTCTGTAGATGCTAGAGTGGGTCTTGGTGTTCACACCGCTCTTGCACAAGCTGTAGGAACTGTTGGTGCACAATACATATTACCTAATTTGGAAACGGGATCTTGGGCTCAATACAAAGACCAAATTGAAATGTTTGGTACTCCAGTATTAGTTGGAGCTGCCGATGTTGCTCTTTTGAAAATAGCAGGAAATCCTATTTCCACGCAACAAGCATTTTTGATTGGAGCCTCTTCTAGTTTGATTGGTGAATATGTAAAATCTGCACTTTTTCAATAAATTTTAATTTCAAAAACAAAAAACAATGTGTTGTAAAGATGGACCTAAAAGAGCTTTAGCTACTGCTGCCGTAGCTTATTTAGAAACTTTATTATTATTTGCTAACCCTTCGCAAAATATCAATTCTATTTTTGGCAATCTTAGCTTTGCGGCTGCTATGGGGTTGTACTCTGGACTTTCCTCTTTTATTGCAGATGCTGCGAATGAAACTATTGCAGGTTCTTTTGAACAAATGTTAAGTGGTTATCTTGACAGTGCAACGGTCGACAAACTTGTAGATGGTGCAATTACCGGTGTTGTAGTAGGAGGGTTGTCTCTTACTGGAAATAAAGGAAAAGAAGGACTCATTATTGGAAGTACTTCAAGAATTGTAGCAGATTTTATTCTTCCTAGTTCAAATTAAAACAAATAAAAAATTAAGATGTCTGAAATTTCGGATGATACTGCTTCTGTCGCCTCTGCTACAACTGTCGAATCTGCAGCCCCAAACATTGAAGTAACTTCAAATGTTGGAAGCGAAGAAGCAGAACAAGAAGCAGAACCCCAGAAACAAGATGGAGGAGGTTACTTTTCAGTCACCTACGGAAATGGAATTCCATTAGAAAAAGAAAGAAAAATGATGTGGTCTGTAGACACATCTCTACTTCCAAATATAAGCCCTTATGTAAACGAAGCGTAAACCCATAATAAAAGTTATGTAACTACTCATTTTTCTCCCGTTTGTCCCTTTTTTGTTGTGAGTAACCATAAAAAAGAAAAAAAAAGACGAAAACCATGAATTTTGAATCGAAGGAGATTTCTATTCCTAAAAGAAAACATGAAGAAATAGAAATAGATATAGACGGACGTGTTTTTGTAGAAAGTATGAAAAAGGAGGAAGAAGAATTTTTACAATTATTGCAAGAAGCTTCTGAACTTATGAAGGCTATACCTTCTCCTCCCCATACTCCTATTCCCTCTCAAAAAGAAGAAAAAAAAGAAGTGGATTCTACAAGCAGCACGCCCGATTCCAGCACAGCGGGTACGCCTGAAATACCAACAGATAAAGCTATATCTATTCCTAGTTGGAAGCAAGAATTACAAAAGAAATTTGATTCTGTAGCTACGATTGAAGATTTAGATCATCTCACCAAAGAAATTGTAAAGAAAAATCGGCCTAGAAAATTGCCAAAGAAGAAACTGGTTCGAGTAGAGAACTTTTATCAACGTCACATAAGCGGACTTGAATGGATGAACAACTTTTTAAATCGAACAAAAGCTGATGCTATTTCTCGCCCTTATGTAGAAAGGATGTTAGAAATGGAGAAGCAGTTTAAAACCATGATAGAAAATGACGAATTACTTGGACCTCAATTAGCAAAAGACGAATAAAAGGATGAACAAAAATATAACTAACAATAAGAAAGTCATAGTTTGTTATTATTTTGCAAATAATCATTTTTTTGGAAAGACTGAAACCAAAAATGCAAGTCAATTCACAAGATCAAATTTTTAAACTTGAAGCCAACCATAGTGCAGTGGTTGCTGCCAAGACTGGGTATGTTCAACTAAAAGGAGCAAAATCAGGAGGAAAGCCAGTCTATTTAAAAGATGATCAAGCTTTTGTTCGAGCTAGACATCCAAAAAGAGTTGAATTTTCACCTGCAACTGCTACTACTGTAACTTTTGGAGGGTCTCAACAAATTACTGAATTTAGAATCTATGAACAAGACGATTTGGAACAAGTTCTGAATTTAACCCTTCGAGGTACAATTACCAAACAACAACCGGGTGTTGCTGTTGCAAATGTTTGTTTGTCCGAACCTGCACCTCTTTGGATTGATCGAATCGAAATTCTGGTTAACGGTTCTACTACTATTATTCATACTATTTATGGGGACCAATTATGGCAAGCTTTATCCACTCTTCCTACCGAACAATTGAAAACTACTTTGGGGCAAAATTTGTTCTATATGGGCACTGATTTTAGAGTGAACAACGCCACTGGTTCTACAACTGGTGCTGCTTCTACTTGGGATGCTGTTGCCACAACTGCGAGCAGCAGCTATTCAAGAATGTTTGCTATTCCTCTTTTTGGCACTGTTTTAGAAAAATTTAGATTGAGAGCTTTGGATGGTGATACAATCATCCGTATCTACTGGAATCCTAACATTGGCACTGCAGTTGCTGGAGGTGTACCCACTCGTGCAAATCCTGCTACTGCTGCTTCCTCTGCACTTTTTTCTTTGACTAATATGCAACTTGTTGCAGAAAGTGAAGAAATTTTAGGAAAAGACAAAATTTCTTATGATCAACTTTTGAAATCTTCTTGCCTATATGTCAAATATTTAGAACCAGTAGTTCAAACTTTTACAGCTTCTCTCGTTTTTGGACAAGAAACTCCTTATCAACTTACTGCTATGTATGGAAATTTTGTTGCATTACAAGTTTATTTGCGTTTTGGGACGGGGTTGAATGCACCACTTACTCACACCTACTCGTTGGCTCCTGATACTCTGACGAATATTACTGGAGACGACTCCTCAGCAGTATATGGTCAAATCAACTTTACCGATTCCTCCAACAAACCTCTTTTTACTCCTTCTGGTTTCAAGCCTTACGATTTGAGATACCATCATTATAGTCAACACATGCCTAACGAATGGGCAAACACTATTCCATGGTATCAAGTTAATTTTTGCGAGACTCCTGTTGCAGCAATTCAAAAGGGAGTGATTGATGGCTATGTTATGTTAACTGGAAACGAATACGTTAGAATTACACCAGGAGGAAATTCTGGCCTCTTTGCAGGAACCAACGGATTTGGTAATGCTGCAGTTACCTCTCAAAGAATTACTGTTGTTGGTTGGAAGATTAAATGTTTAAAGATTGAAAATGGCAAAGCTACAGTTATGTAAGAATAAAAATTTTTTCGGTCCTCATTTTACGTACCTCACTTTTTAAAAAGAAATGGAGACTAAACTAAGCATAGCTAGCGTAGATGCGCAACGCTTATCACCGTTCGATTTAGTGGTTTATCGAAAGAATCGTGAGGTGTTAACAAGAGTAATTAGCTTGCAAAAATTATGGAAGGATGCAAAAACTGTATTTGAAAAAAGAGAAACGAAAAGGCTAGCATTAAAATTAATTAATGACAACTTTGACTCTATTGAAAAAACTTCTGGATTTTTAGGCGCAATTAGCACGCCTTATATTTTAAGTAGAATAAGGAGACAAATCGAGGAAACCTTGACTGATATTTTGGAAAAATATAACATTCCTTCCCCTTCAAAAGTCAAAAAGAAAGAGATTGATTATTTTGTAACAGAACACTTTTACGACGACTTGGATATTTGGTTAAATATCAAGAAGAAATAAATGAGCGGAGTAAATTATTCTAACGCATCCATACATAAAAGCGATTTGCTCTTAATAGAAAACTATGCTGCTTCTCTCGGAGGCGGAGGTGGAGGTGGCAGCTCTAAGCCCATCTGTTTTACTGCTACTCAAACTGTCTCAACTACAATACCGAGTGCAACGTCTGATGTTTTATTGTCTTTTAGCTCCTTCAATGGTTCTCTAAGCGGTTTCCTCGAACAAGATTCACAAACTTTTCGTTGGAATGAAAGTAGAACTGGAGTATTTATTGCTAAATTTGTTGCTAGAGCTACAAATTCTAATGCACTTCCGTCTCAAGTTAGAATTGCCGTACAAATTATGACGGGAAATTCTGGCGCTCCTACAGCTCTCGTTAATGGAGCAGGAGTCTGCCTTGTTTCTGGTAACTCTTCTCCAGAAACAACGACGGAAGCAAATCTTGTACTGATTACACCTAGATTCTCCCTAAACAACGGACAAGTTATTCAAGTGAGGGCGGGGCAGAGCTCATCTAATGCAAGCGGAGTTGCTTTCGATGGTGTTAATGTAACTACTACTCCAAGAACCTTCGATTCACCTAGTTATACTTTATTTGTACAAGAAGTTCTTTAGTAGTGCAAACAAACAACCCACTTTATATCGTCATGAATAAAATGGTGATAAATATGATTTTTTTGAAGAAACACTAAAAAATCCATCATAGCATCCAAATCTGGTGTCATTCTAGGAAAGTGATCGGGGTAAGTCTCTTTTTTCTCCCAACTTTCAAAAGAACAGCTTTCATCCTCTGTCATCTTCTCAATCTCTGGCCATAAATAAAAATATTTTTCCAAATAGGCTTTTCTTTGACTCTCCCATAAAGGACTATCCATTTCTCTTTTTCGTTTTTCATATTCCGAAGAATAAACCCCAATTTGAGGCATTCGAAAAAATAAAAAATGAGAGTACAGAGAAGAGAACGTGGCTCATTATTGTGCAGGAGTAGCGTACTACCATCCGTAATATAATACATACAAGCACGAGATACGATCACTTCTGTGTACACAAATAACATCAAACAAGTTTCTTATAAACTAGTTTCACCTGGTAGAATTTATCATTATGGGTTATAATTTCATTCGAACAAAAATGCAGGAAGATAAACGGCCTCCCAAAGAAAAATTGCTAGAGCTAGTGCAAACTCGTAAACTACCGAACAAAAGAATGAAAACTACATATTCCTTTTTGCAGCCTGCAGCTTTACAGAATACTCTTGATGTGAACGAGTGGAAGAAGGGAGACCCTAATGATGAGACGTTTCCCGAATATGATATGATATGGATTGTATGGGTACTACGCCATGTTTTCCCGAAAGATGTGGTTACTCATTTTATGAATTTGATGGGAGGAATGAGTTTTACTGTTATTCGTGAACCTTGTAATAATGCTGGAAAGAGGACAGGAAACTGTCTATTCGACGTAAGGCTTGAACTGTCTTTTTGGAATGAAGGAAATATGTCACTTTATGGCGTTCGTCGTCGCATCTACTTTAATCTTCCCATCGAGAAAATCAAAAAAGAAAAAGATAGAACTTATATTCAATATAAAGAAGGAAATATCCTTCAATATCGTTTTATTTAAAGTTTTTAAAAACGCTTGTATTTTTACCAAAACATAAATTAAAAGAAGGCGTATAACCTTCTAAATTAACTTCAAATAAATCATGATGAAAGTGTTGTATTTGTTCAAAGGGTCTAGGATCGATGTAGTGAATGAATGGCTGTTCCTTTTGATTTTTATCCATGATGATACTGTCGAGTAAAGTTTTATTTGCGTTCATTAGTATTGCTTAGTGGCAAGTGTTTGAAAACAAATAAAATACAATTTGATTTTTTCAAATTCTTCCGATTTAAGTTTTTCTACAGTGAGATTGTGAACTGCAAAGAGCTCAGAGATGCCAGTATCTACGCTCTTTCCTTCTTGCTTCATCCAAATTACCCATTCTAAGACTTGCCGAGGAGAGAGTTCTTGAAAAGCTTTCAACAATGAAGTATTTTTTAAATATTCGATAGAATCCACAAATTTTTTGCAGTTATTCAATTTTGTTTCCAAAAATTGCTGATTGGTAACAATTGCAGCAGCAGCTTTCTGTTCTTCTACTTTCTCCTGTTGTTTTGTCATTTTTCCGACTGCAGCTTCTGCATAGCTAACTTCTTTCGAGTTTACGGTTGCGACGACGGGCGAGCCTATTACAATTCCTGAAATTTTTCCTGAAGTGCTTCGTCCAAGTTCTCCTTTGCGGTCTCGTTCATCCACACGATGGCTTGGTTCTGAATTTTGTTGTTTTTCTTCCATTTTTTTATGATTTTGGTAGTGAAAAAATAAATAACAAAGGAAAGAATAAGTCGAATAACCTCCCAGTTAGTTACAATGATGGTAAGAAAAGAAACAGGTAGTAAACTTGATAACAAATCCAACACTTGAGGATCAGTTTTTTCCATTTACTCTTTTTTCAAAAAGAAAAAATGGCATTCAGCAAAGACTTTGAACTCGAAATTGATAGTGCATTTAGAATAGCGAGTTCTGCTTCAAGTAGCGATTTTGAATTTCAACTTCCTTACAGTTTTCCTACTGTAAAAGGACAAACTCAAATTACACTTACAAATGCTTTTATCCCCGAAAGTTTTTATAACATACCCTTTGATGTAGTACTCACAGCGGCAGGACCTTCATTCACTATTCCTAAAGGACGCTATAGTCCATCTCAATTAGCTACTACGATCACCAGTCTTGCAACGGCCGCAGGTTTAACTACTTTTTCTTGCACTTATTCTTCTACGACTGGGAAATTTACTTTTTCGGATAGCGCATCTACGTATACTCTAACATTATCTTCACCTTCGGCTTTTTTCAACTGGTTAGGTTTTAACGGAACACCTTCTTTCATACAAATAACATCTGGTTCTCCTAAAATTTCAGATAATTATGCGGGCATGAATTTTGAAAGAGAGAGAAGAGTTTATTTACGGATTAATACATTTGAGAGCAAAATCATGATGCCTCAAACGCCATCACAAATTTTTACTTTTGGCATTCCTCTTTTTTCTGCAAATCAAAAGGGAGACTTCGTTTTTGAGGTTTCCGAATCAAGGCTTGCTCAAACGCTATATTTGAGTTCGAATCAATTAAGAAGTAACTCTTATTTGAAAATACAACTTGTATGGCAAGATGGTACAATTATCGACTTGAATGGACGTAATTGGAAAGTAGCACTTCGTATTGAACAAGAAAAAGAACACTATGAATACATGGAATAAATTTATATCAAACAGCCGAACTCACTCTTTTTTGAATCTCTTCAATCTTTAACTGGTTATCTTCAATAACCTTTTGATTTTGTGCAATCACTACATCAAGCATATCATTTATTCTTTTATCAATTTCTTGAGTTTGTTGAGAGTCATTCAACCCTCCTTTTTTAGGAGGTGTGCCAGTAGTGAGTTGAAGTTCACCTCCACAACATTTGCTCGTTTTAATACGATTGATACAGCTAAATAGTCTTTCCAGTATTAAAACTGCTACTCCCACTATCAATATTATGCTTTGAGGATCCATCAAGTAGAATAAGGTTTTTCCCTTTAATTCTTTTTGTAAAAATGAAATAGGGTAAAAAGTGATCGAAAACAAGTTTTCTTTCTATTATTCTACTACCTTTTATCCAACCGCCTGGTTCAGACATAGGAAAATCAAAGAATAAATCCGTAGGAATTTGAGGATTGGGCTTCTTTGCTACGCTGCAGTATATTTGCCCGTACATTTTATAATACAGGATAAAAAAAAGTTCGCTGCCATATACTGTATCGCAATAATCAGATTCAAAATCACCATTGCTTAAATAGAATGAATGCAAAGGAGCAAAAAACAGAAGTTCTAATTCAGAAGCCATGTTTCGAATTTCAAGACCAGCCAAAAATAATTGTCCTATGTGAAAAATGCGGTGAAATAATAGGAAAGACGTTATTTAACCCAGGACAGATTAGTGAAACTCGTTCTATTTTTGTTCGATTTAAAATAGAAAACTCACGTCTAATTCTAAATTCAAACGTATGTGGAAGAAGATTGTTAGACTTATTTGCTAGCTATTGTAGCAAATGTGAATATGAAGAATTTCATCGGCTAAATGCAGAAAGCATAAAAGAAATGGAGAAACCAAAATTTTAGTCTAATTTTTGTAAATAGGATTTTTTCCATAAAAGTTCGCTTTCTTCTCCCTTTGGAGATAAACGTACGATAAACGTTCTAATTCTTCTTTTGCTTTCTTCGTCAAAATCGTGTACGTCTACAATAATAGAAGTATCGTAGATGTGGTGATTAAACCATTCTCTCAATTTCAAGTCTAAGTCTTGAATATTTTCTACAGTGCCAAAGCATACTTCAAAGCCTAATCTTGCAACAATGATAAACTTTTTATCATTATCTTCTAGAAAGCTCTGAAATTCATCGTCTACTAAAAGTTGCCAAGGCAAAACAGGGCGAAGTTCTAAACGATTTGCTGGCAAGTCTATGCTCAAATTTGAATAACATTGTTTAAAGTTATTCCATTCGAAGCAGCGCGGTTGAGGTGAAGTATTTAAAACTTCGTCATTACGGTTTTTTGGGTAAAGATGGTAGCTTTCTTTTTTAATTTTCTCATCCTCTTCCCAGGTAGAGAAGTCTAAAAACTCATCTACACAAAATATGGGTTGATGAGGTTGATCAAAAATAAGGAACAAAGGTTCTAATTCTTGAGGTTCTTGGTGGTTCATTTTTTCTTTTTTCTTTTCTTGTGTTGTTTGTTGCAAGTAAGAAAAAGGAGAAAAATAGGTAGAAAAAATTTATTAAAGAAGAAACCCGGGTCTGATGTTTGGAGCCAAGTCTTGAACTCTACAACCTGGTTTTTGGTCGACAAGGTCTTGAACTGTGCAATTACATTGTTTTACAGTCTTTGTGAAGCCGAAATTGCCCATGATATCCGGAGTGTAAACAGTACAAGTGCCTTTTGAAGGATTGACCTCAATTCTTGTATTTGAAAAAGGGTCTGAATAAACAGAAGGAAAAGAAGTGCCTCCACTATTAGGATCTATAAAAATAGATCTATTTTCGTAGTATTTTCTTAGCAAAGCTTCGGATAAATATCTAGAAACCCCTGCTACTGCAGATTGAGAAAGAGTTTGAAACGTTCTATTATTTCCGCTTCCAATTTGAGCAAGCAAAGCTGACATAGCAGCTGTAGAAATGGGTCCGTCAATCAGTTCATCAGTTTCTTTGGAAAGTCCTATCAACTCGGTCCATGGACTTACAAAACTAGGCCAGTAATACCCTTCTATAAAATATTGAGAAAGAAAGGTGGCTGCGGCTGTATAAATGGGCAGCCCGAAGATGGGATCGATGTTTCCTAAGATGGGTACATGAACTTTTCCATCCTTGTATAAGAAAGCTCCTGCTATGCCAGAAATGGCAGAAGTAACGAAAATGTCTAATTTTTGAGCATCAGCTATCATAACAGGGTCTTCATACTGGGTAGAAGAGATTGAAGCAAAACTTTTATCCATTATTTTGTTCAAAATTAATTAAAATTGAAATGGGTGAGGTTTGGAATAATATAAGTAAAAAAAGAGGCGCAGAGAAATTGCCTTGGTGTACTACTCCTGGAACAAACCAAAATTGTGTATCAATATTTGACAATCAAGTATGTATACCGTGTACTCCATTACCAGATAATAACCCTTACGTTCCAAATCCATTAGAACCTCCTCCATGGTTAAACCCAATATTGCCTACTCCTGGGTCTAACGATTGTTCACTTCCTGATTCGCAACCAAATTATAATGACCCTGTAGCAACAAAAAATTGTCATAAATTTCGCTTTTTGCCCCAACCTTGTGGGAGCGATTGGATTGAATATTGCGGCGGAGATTGCGGTGTTTATCCATGTTGGTTGAAACATCCTTGGCTTGCTTTCACTGATACTTTGGATGGAGGAATGGAATATGCAGTTTTGCCATTAACTTTAGCAGGAGTAGCTGCTGCCTTCTATTTTTTAAGATAAAATAAAATTTAAACTCAAAATTTCAAAAAATGAGTGGAGTCGATTATTCTAATCCTTCTGTACATAAATCTGATTTGAAATTGCTAGAACAATATACCGATTTTATTGGAGGAGGAGGTGGAAGCATACCTGATCCACTATCTATAAACAGTATAGATGTTAATCTTTTGGAAGTCAATAGTTCTATGCAAGGACCTAGTGGCGCTGCTCTTACTGTGGCTAGCGATGTTCAAATTGCCTCTTCTAAAACACTTTCTGTTGAAACAATTACTACTCCTGGTGCAGAGTTATATATAGATAATATACAAAATGCAAATTCAGGGCATATTTTACACTATCAAGTTAGCACTGGTAGAGTTACTTATGGAAGTCATAGCACAACTCAAAGCAAATACTTGTTTAATCGTTTGACAGCAATTTCATTAGGTGCTCCAGCTAGCACTAATACACCTTTACAATTACTTTTTGCAGGAGGTACTGCAGGAGTTGATTATTTAGAAGTTTTGAACCAAGATTTTAGTTTAAATACTGGCACCAATACAATTGTTTACAATGGTGCAGACACGAAAACATTTTACGTTCAAGCGTCATATGCT
>Ga0315903_10003186_pt1 | contig 23030 bp, 21 predicted proteins | sample LakEriMetagenome_7_FD_203524 | JGI IMG/M metagenome (GOLD analysis project Ga0315903, IMG submission 203524) | Freshwater fungal communities from buoy surface, Lake Erie, Ohio, United States - Buoy 2 MA119 | ecosystem: Environmental > Aquatic > Freshwater > Lake | place: USA: Lake Erie, Ohio... | reverse complement strand
ACTAGGCGACTCAAACATTGGTTATGAGCAAAACGGCAGTTATGAATTGATTGGGGAGAAAGAATTAGAGGCAATCAATGAAATTAAACATATCAATAATTTATTATATGCATCATTAAAATCAAATGCTTTTGAGTTAGCTGATGAGAAAATTGAAGCATTTAAATTTGACAAAAACTATTGTCGGCATTTGATAAGAAACACATGTGAAGGAGAAATAAACACTGGCAAGATGATGCGAAGTTTGATTGACTGCTGCTTAGTGCATGGCATTGAAATAAAAACCGGAGTAGACGTATCTTGTTTTGAAGAAAAGAAAGATGGTGTTCATGTTAAACTAGATAATCATGACATAAAATTAGTGGCTCAGCAACTAGTGATATGCAATAATGCGTTCGCGAAAAAACTGTTACCCAAAGTCGATGTAACTCCCGGAAGAGGACAAGTCTTAATCACTAAACCAATTCCCAATTTATCTTTCAAAGGTATTTTCCATTTCGATAAAGGCTACTTTTATTTTAGAGAAATAGAGGGAAGGATACTTTTTGGCGGTGGTAGAAATCTGGATTTTGAGGGAGAAACCACCACCGAATTTGGAGCCAATGCCAAAATTCAGGAAAAATTAATCCACATTTTAAAAACCGTTGTTGCTCCTCACCATGTGGTGGAGGTAGATTACTGGTGGTCGGGAATCATGGCCTTTGGCACCAATAAATTTCCGATTGTAGAGCGGATTAGTTCGCATGTGTATGCTGGCGTGCGCATGGGCGGGATGGGTGTAGCTATTGGCAGCGAAACAGCTGAGCAATTAGCTAACTTAGTATTGACAGACAACAAATAATTTAACACATAAAAATGCTGTAAAATCATTTTTGCATTATTTTTAGTGTGGAGTTTTTAAAATCCTTCATCTATTAAAAGTTCACTAAAAAATAGAGCTATGAAAAAAATCATTCTATCTATCTTATCATTTGGCTTGTTGACCCTAGGTCAGCTCTCTGCTCAAAACCGCACAACAGTATTGGGAACATCACTAGTCGCTAAAATTGATGTGACCGGCAAATGGAGCGGAAAGCGTAAACAATACGCACCGGATAAACGCTCGTTTATCGAAGTTTTTGAATACGAGTTTGATTTAAAACAAGAAGGCAACATCGTTAGCGGCACGACCACCATCATCAATCGAAATGGGGAGTATGCCGACATGAAAATTTCCGGAATGATAGTGGGCAACAAATTGATTTTTGCCGAAACTGAAGTGTTAGGTGCAGCAAGACCGGAAGGCAAAATTTGGTGCTTTAAACATGGAGAGCTTTACTTTCAGCGCGATGGCGAAAACTTAAAACTAGTAGGCAGCACACCAAGCACTATGGAAATATATAACTATCCATGCTCTGGCGGCATCACTAGTCTAGTAAAAGTAGACAACAGCAACAATACAGCGGTGCTGAAATCAGCTATCAATAACGAAACAATAGTTGACGAAAAAATTAGTGTTAATGTGTTTCCCAACCCATTTATGGAAACAGCCACTATCAGCTATAACTTAAATGAAGACACTAAAGTAGAATTGGAAGTATATGATATGAATGGCCGATTGGTCACCAACTTAGCTTCCGGCCAACAAAGCTCAGGTTTGCACTTGGCAGATTTTGATGCACGTAAGTCAGGATTCATGTCTGGCATCTTCATTGTCAAATTAACTATCAATGGCGAAACATTTAGCCGACAAATAGTTCAAATGAGATAATCAAATTATTCTTCTAAACCTCATCAAGTCCCTCATCGCTGAGGGACTTTTTTATTTTCACCGTATGAAAAAAAATGAGCGAGTAGAGTTCGTCATCACCACACTAGAAAAACTATATCCCGAAACACCCATACCGCTCGACCATAAAGATGCCTATACTATGCTTATAGCTGTTTTGCTATCTGCTCAGTGTACCGACAAACGCGTTAATCAAATCACTCCGCTGCTATTTGCAAAGGCCGACACCCCTAAAAAAATGAATAAACTCGATGTGGCAGAGATTGAAAATATCATTCGCCCATGCGGTCTTTCTCCCGCAAAATCAAAAGCGATACATCGGCTATCTGAACTTTTGTTGGAAAAACATCGTGGACAAGTGCCCAATAATTTTGCAGATTTAGAAGCTTTGCCGGGCGTAGGGCACAAAACCGCTTCTGTAATTATGTCGCAGATATTTAACGTCCCGGCATTCCCTGTAGACACACACATTCATCGCTTGATGCAGCGCTGGAAACTCACTAATGGGAAAAACGTAGAGCAAACCGAACGCGATGCTAAACGATTATTCCCTGAACCCCTTTGGAACAAACTTCATTTGCAGATTATTTTTTATGGTCGCGAATATTGCCCAGCTAGAGGGCATGATGACGTTAACTGCGTAATTTGCAGAACGATACACGCAAAATAAATATGTCAAGTCAAGAGAAACAAACAATAATTCGGTACCAACTTATTGTTGTTATAGTTGGCATACTCTTACTAATCGCCAAATTTACTGCTTATGAACTCACGCATTCCAACACTATTTTTACGGATGCGCTATAGAGTATCATTAATGTTGTTGCCGGAGTTTTTGCCCTCTACAGTCTCTACTTAGCAGCTAAACCTAAAGATGCAGATCACCCTTATGGACACGGCAAAGTAGAATTTATTTCTGCCGGTTTTGAAGGCATTTTGATTGCCACAGCCGGTGTTTCGCTGATTGTAAAATCAATAGCGAGTTTTTTTGACCCTTCAGACCTAACTCATCTCGATATAGGTTTGGGTATTGTGGCCGTGTCGGGCATTATAAATTTTGATATGGGTTTTTTCATTCAAAAAGTAGGCAAAAAACATCATTCCTTAACCCTTATTGCTGATGGTCAACACTTGAAAACGGATGCCTATTCTTCGGTGGGCGTTATTATAGGCTTAGTGGTGATTATGCTCACCGGATGGCAAGTTTTAGATAGTATCATTGCTATTATTTTTGGTGTATTCATCGGCTACACCGGCATCAAGTTGATTCGCAAAAGCATAGCCGGCATTATGGATGAAGCCGATGAAACATTGATTGTTGAAATTATTGAATTATTAAACGAACACCCGAAAGAAAATTGGATAGACATTTATAATCTTCGAGTAGTTCAATATGGAAGTATTATACACATCGATTGCCATACCACTTTGCCTTGGTATTTTCAGCTCGAAGCTGCACACAATGAAATAGAAGAAATAGCCGCCATCATCAATGAAAAATATGGCCGCCAAGTGGAGTTTTTTATTCATGGCGACCCATGCATTCCCCAATCGTGTAAAATCTGTCAAATCAGCGATTGTAAAGTTCGGCAAGAAGCTTTTGGCGAAAAAATGATTTGGGATTTAGCGAATGTTCGGAGAAATCAAAAGCACCTACCAGCAGGTAAATATTGAACCAGATATCAATAATATCTTCATGCTCTTTATGAGAGGTTATTTTGCCAAAAATGAGTACGTAAATTGTTTTAAAACATTCATGAGATATAAGAAAAACATAAAGGGGAAATATACATACACGGGCAATGACTTTGTCATCCATCGTTACTACTACTTAGCGAAATGGCTAGTTCACCCAAAACCACTTTATCTTAAACGAATAGATGAATTAATGGAAGAATTTAATGGAACTAGCTCCTACCGAAAAGTTTGTGCGGTTTGGAATGATATAGTTGAATATTTTAATCTACCGGTAGAAAAGAAACCTATACCCTCCGATGATGTAGCATTATCAACCATCAACTCAAAGTGAGAACTTATAGCAATAGATGGCTAGCTCAATAATTATTCAAATAGAAATAACCATCTGTGATGCGAACTGTATCTGTTATATCATACTGATTAATGGCAGTAAACTCAAAAACTCCTTCAGTGTGACGATTGATGGGACTACCTTCTTTGTAGCTGGTAATTTGATAAGAACCGAATATAGGAAAATATTGAACAGCACTATTTGCGCCAATGTAAAAAACTCCTTCAGCAGCGGAGTCTATAGCAACAGGAACATCAATTTGGTTTAAATCCAACTGAAAAGAAGTGGCAAAGGGTTGACTGCTTCCTGCTGTTAATTGAACAAGTAAGGTAGTATTATTGAAATAGCTCACTGCTACACCATTTTCATCTACTTTATATACTGTTCCGTTTACATAGAATGAACCATTCTCTTTTTTCGTTGCATCTAAGTTGCATCCCAAAAGTGTGGAGGCAAGCACTAAACCGATAAGCACATTTTTCATTATCTGTATTATATTGATAAATTAAAGTAAAGAAATTATTTAACTAAAAAACCGAGTAGTAAGAACTCAATAAATTGGAGAGTAATTTTTGGAACATCCTTGTACATTTGCCCAAGAACTTTATCACGTTGCAAAAAATGCGATACTTAATTATATTTTTTTCTATCGTACTATCACATCGGCCATCCATGGCAAATACCCGATTTGATTTAGGAAGTTGGAATATTATAAACATCAAATTAAACGTTCACAAAAAATGGAGTGTGTTTGCCGAAGCACAACTCCGCTCACTTCGATTTTATCACCATTTTCACTATCATGAGTATAAAGCAGGAGTAAGTTTCAAAGCTCATCCAAATGTAGTCCTCACGCTTGCTGCAGGAGACTACGATACTTATCGCGAAGGTGGCAATTTCATACGACCTAAAAACAATGCTGAGTTTAGATTATGGCCACAAGTTATACTTCAACACCCCATTTGGATTTTACGTATTGAACAACGCTACCGTGCAGAATTTAGATTTACAAGTTCTGGATATAGAAATAGATTTCGCTATCGCTTAGGTATATCTATCCCTTTTGGAAAAGATAAAAAAGGTTACAAGCCTTTCACTGCCCAGTTGAGTAACGAGTTGTTTTTTACAGATAAAGAGCCTTATTTTGAGCGCAACCGCGCACAGATTGGGTTAAATTATAAAATCAATAAGATAGTAGCGCTGCAAGTTGGGTACCTTCACCAATTTGATTATAAAATTAATGATGAAACAGGACGTGATTTCTTGGTGGTAGGATGTTTTATAGAAATATCCGATTTCAAGAAAAAGGGGAGAGAGAAACCTGTTGCTCCGACTAATGTGCCTGAAGTAAATACACCAATGCTGCCGGATAATTAATGTTCAAATCCGGACAAATAGTTAACGTATTTTCGTACACCTTCCTCCAAAGCAGTGAATGACTTTTCGTAGCCTTGTTTAGCAAGTTTACTCATCTTGGCTTGAGTGTAATACTGATACTTGTCGCGAATATCTTCGGGTATAGGAATATACTCTATTTGAATTGGAAGATAAAGTGCAGTGAAAATTGCCTTAGCTAAATCATTAAAACTTCGTGCCACTCCGGTGCCTAAATTATAAATGCCTGAATTAGTTTCGCTGGCTTTCCCTACAGAAAATTGTTCCATCCAAAACAGACAGACATTTGCTACATCCTCTACATAAATAAAATCGCGCAACTGCTCTCCATCTTTGTAATCGTCCAAGTGGCTTTGAAACAACTTTACTTTCCCCGTTGATTTAACTTGATGAAAAGCGTGATATACCACCGAGGCCATTCGTGATTTGTGGTTCTCTTGCGGGCCATAAACATTAAAAAATTTTAAACCACACCAAAATGGAGGAGTTTGCTTTTGTTCTAAAGCAAAAACATCAAACAATTGTTTGCTCAAACCGTAAGGATTAAGCGGTTTTAAATCTGGAATTTTCTGCTCGTCATCATCAAAACCATACTCACCTAAACCATAAGTTGCGGCAGATGAAGCATAAACCAAGGGAATTTGCTTCACGGTGCAAATCTCCCATACTGCTTTGGTGTAACTCAAATTCAACGAATCAAGTACCCGAAAATTAAACTCCGTAGTGTCAGTTCTGGCGCCTATATGAAAAACAAAACTGATGTCTTCAGCCTCATCAGTAAACCATTCTAAGAACTGGTCGCGGTCAATTTTTTGACTACATTTTAAATTGATGTGGTTGGATAGTTTTTCTGGTTCATCAAAATGGTCGACTAAAATCAAATCATTATACCCCAAAGCATTAAGCTGTTGAGCCAAAAAGCTACCAATGAAACCCGCAGCTCCGGTCACCACAATTTTTGCCATTGCTTATTTTTTTGAGCGTGCTTTGAAACTCCACTCCACTAAAAACTCAGCTTCTATTTCGCCACTTTCCGATTTACCTACACAGGAGCAAACCACGCTTTGTCCTTCTCCGGTAGCAATGGCTTTCTCGGCAGCAGCATTAATAATAGCGCCATCGTTGCAAGTAAACGTTGTCAGACCCGTAGCTTTTTTCACAAACTTAGCTTCCAACTTTGTAACCAACATGCTCACGGATGGCTTTGAGTCTTGTGTGGCCATCAACGCCAACATGCCGGAACTCATCTCTGCAGCCATAGCCAACACAGCAAAATAAGTTGAACCAAACGGATTTTGGTTCACCCAACGAAATGGCACAGTGATTTGACATTGCTCTGCGTCTACCGATTTCACTTTTAGGCGAGCGATGAAGCCCATAGGTAATTTCCCTAATAAAAACATATTAAACAAAAATCCACTACGTACTAACTTTAAAAACTTAGGGTCAGTGATTTTTCTGTTTGCACGATATTGTTCGATAAGCGTATTGTATGCCATGATAGTGTTTTGAAGAATGAATAAAACTATAATATTTGAATTAAATCAGTGAGTAAATGTAGTACAACTGACTCCGTGTTGTTTTGGTTTACCTCGTCAGTCAAATTACGATTTACAACTGCTAAATGATAGTAAGTTTGTTGCTCAGCTAAGCAGGCATATACAAAAGCAAGTCCATCCGCTGTTTCTACCTCCGCTTTGTATCGCTCTTTCCGGTAAACTACTAAAGATGTGTCGGCTTGATGATTTACCGTTAAACCCACCACTTTTTTAAAGGGCATGAACACATTCATATAGGCATTAGTCATGTTTACAAAACCACCACGCACATGAGGCGCATCTTCACGATTCAACCAATTCAAATCATACACATCTTGCCAACCATCTATTGTTTGTTCACCGACATCTGCCGGCTTTTCGTTCACTATATTTAAAATTGTATCTGCTACTGTTGTAGCCGAGTAGGCAGCAGCCAAAGAGATTTTTAGTGCTAAATGATACTTCTGCCGACCTAAAGCTTTTGTCAATTGATACGTCAATGAAGTAGAAAAACCTAACGCAACAATTACATCCACTTCATGGTGAAGCCATTTGGCGTGAAGCAAAAATTTATGTTCTGCATTTGGCGTAAACTCCGAATTGAAATGTGCTACCAATCCATGAACCAAAGCTTCATTGGGTACTACTAACAATAACTTCATACCCTAAATATCAATATCATATTCTTTAATCTTTCGGTACAATGTACGCTCTGAAATCCCCAAATCTGTTGCCGCATCTTTCCGTTTGTTGCGGTGCTTTTTCAAAGCTTTTAGAATAAGTTCTTTTTCTTTATCTAAAATGGATAACGATTCATCAATCGTTTCGTGTTCTTCAAACGATTTGTCATTGATAAACACCGGTTGGTTATTGTTCTGCTGTGGCAACACTATAGGGTTGCTATCTGACGAAGTGGGTTGAGCGACTGAAAATTGTGGGCGACTAACCGTTTGATCAAATGAATTGTTGCCATTCATTTGCTGCTTAGTGATGTCATAAACAAACTGCTTCAGATCATTCAAATCCTTCTTCAAATCAAAAATCAACTTGTAAAGGATTTCACGCTCCGTAAAATTGCTTCCACCGCTCTCATATCTTGCTTCAGCTAAAGCCGGCAACCGTGTTTGAGTAATGTCCGGTACAATCTCCGAAAGCTCTGTAGCCGTTACCTCTTTATCAATAGCCAATATAGAAACTTGTTCCGCTACGTTTTTCAGTTGACGTACATTGCCCGGCCATGGGTAGTTCAACACCAATTTCTTGGCATCGTCTGTCAGTTTAACCGATGGAATTTTATTTTTCTCTGAAAAATCAGTGGCAAATTTCCTAAACAACAAGTAAATGTCTTCGCCTCGCTCGCGCAATGGCGGAATGTAAATAGGCACGGTAGATAAACGATAATACAAGTCCTCACGAAAACGTCCGGCACGAACTGCTTCTTGTAAATTTACATTTGTAGCAGCAATGACACGCACATCTGTTTTCATAACTTTTGAAGAACCTACACGGATGTATTCACCTGTTTCTAAAACGCGAAGCAATCGTGCTTGCGTGCCTAAAGGCAGTTCTCCAACCTCATCTAAAAAAATAGTTCCACCGGCTACTGTTTCAAAATAACCTTTGCGCTGATCGCTGGCTCCGGTGAATGCCCCTTTCTCATGACCAAATAATTCGGAGTCAATAGTTCCCTCTGGAATGGCTCCACAGTTAACAGCAATAAACGGATTGTGTTTTCGGGTGCTGAGTTGATGAATGATATGCGAAAAAACTTCTTTCCCCACGCCACTCTCCCCGGTGATTAAAATAGTTAAATGTGTGCCCGCAACACGCTCTGCAATGCTGATAGCATGATGCAAACCCGGAGAACTTCCGATAATGCCGAATCTATTTTTTATACTTTGAATATCCATTTTCAATCATGCTTTAAATTAATTCACCAATCAATGTTCCCGATGTACAATTCACCACTTTCACCATACGATATGTAGCGAGTTCAGCATCTTGTTTTGGAAACACAATTACTTTATTTTGAGTGTTACGACCATAAAGTTGGTTTTCATTCTTCTGCGAAACGCCTTCTACCAACACTTCAAATGTTTTACCGACATCGCATTGATTGCTTTCGAGCGAATGTTTGCGGTGCAAAGCCACAATCTCTTGCAACCTGCGCTGTTTCACTTCTTCGGGAATATCATCTTTATACTTTTTTGCCGCTAATGTGCCCGGTCTTTCGGAGTAAATAAACATATAAGCCATGCTATATTTTGCATAATCCATCATGCTGATGGTGTCTTGATGTTCTTCCTCTGTTTCAGTACAAAAACCGGTAACAATATCTGTTGAAATTTCTGCTTCCGGCAAAATTCTACGAATGGCATCAATGCGCTCCAAATACCACGCCCGATCATAAGTGCGGTTCATCATTTCTAAAATGCGAGAATTTCCGCTTTGCACCGGCAAATGAACGTACTTACAGATATTTGGATACTTCGCCATCGTGTACAACACATCATCGGTCATGTCCTTAGGGTGCGAAGTAGAAAAACGAACACGCAAGTCAGGAGCTACTTGCGCTACTAATTCTAACAATCGCGCAAAGTTGATGACCCCTTCGTCATATTTCGCATCAATCAGTTTCTTGCCGACTAGCGTTTTGTCATCCGAAAAACGATATGAATCAACGTTTTGACCAAGCAAAGTCACTTCTCGGTAACCGCTAGCATACAAATCTTTGGCTTCTTGCACAATGCTCTTGTAATCGCGACTGCGCTCACGACCACGCGTAAACGGCACCACACAAAATGCGCACATATTATCGCAACCGCGCATAATACTGATGAAAGCAGTGATTCCATTGGAGTTAAGACGAACAGGACTGATTTCAGCATAAGTTTCCTCACGAGAGAGTAAGACGTTTACCGCCTTTTGTCCGGTTTCTGCTTCTGTAATTAAATCGGGTAATGTTCGATAAGCATCCGGCCCAACTACTAAATCAACTAATTTTTCTTCATCCAAAAACTTCTCTTTCAACCGCTCGGCCATACAACCCAACACGCCAATCAAGGCTCCCTTTTTCGTCTTCTTGACCACTTTTAGGTTTTGCAGTCTGTTACGAACTCGCTGCTCGGCATTGTCGCGAATGGAGCAGGTGTTAATTAGAATCAAATCAGCATCTAAAAACTCTGTGGTCGAATCAAAACCTGCATTGGCCAATATAGAAGCTACTACTTCACTATCCGCAAAATTCATCTGGCAGCCGTAACTTTCAATGTAGAACTTTTTGCCGTTAAGGGCTACACCTTCAGGTTTTTCTAAGGTTAGCGTTTCACCCTGACGACTTTCGTCTATTTTTTTGGTTTGTAATTCAAACGCAGTTTCGTTGTTGTAAAGTAAGTTGCTCATAAAGACTAAATGGTCGGCAAAGATAAAAAAGGACGTGACAAAGTGTCAGTCGCAGTAACTTAATAATCTTCACTTTCGCTAAAAAAGTAATCAAAAACGATTTATTCTAGCGTAAAATCAATTCAATACATAATGCCGATACAAAACGAGGACTAGAGTGAAAATTGAAAACTTGAAGTTAGAGCTGGCACTTTTTTTACCCAACTGTCTTTATACGGAATTTCCCAAGCTGAAAGTAAATCGTTTTTAGTAGTGGCAAGGTGATTGAAAACGAGCGTATTTTCAGATAAGACACCACTAGAGATAAACTGTTCAAAATCAGCGATGGAGCAGCTCTTAATTTCATCCCCATCGCGATAAGTCACCAAGGAGCGGTCAAAAAACCGAATATCAAATTCCTTTTCTAATGCTTTAATTAACCGAACAGAGGAGTCTATTGAGCAACCACTCACTGCGCCCGACCCTTCAGGATGGCTTTCATCGGCCATCAAAATCACAAACCGCTGATGTACTAATTTTCCATCGCCCATCACCTCTACTTTGTGTGAATTCCACCCTTTTACAAAATCTGCTATTCGCTCACTAACTTTTTCTGCTTCAGCAGCAGTAAACGAACGATGAGCCGGATAAACCCAAACTCGAGATTGGGGTGACAATTTATTAGTAAAAATAGACATACAAAATCCTTTAAAATTTGAAATTATGACAAATCTATGACAATCACCGAAAGTGTTTCGTACACATTTGCGCTCGCAAAAATAAGCAATGTTTTATGAAGAAAATTTTAATGTTTTTAGTTGCAATGGCAACATTCTCCACCACAGTTTCGGCACAAGCAGACAGTGTTATACTTGGTGCAGGAAGTCAAAACATGGTATTTTACAACCTACAAAACGGAACAAAAACCGTCACATCTAACACCGATTGGCATTTGGCGTTTTCAGTACGCCCTCAAGTATTCCCAACAAATACATTACAAAGCACGACTATTCGTACCAACGAAGCAAATGGAGTATCCATATATGAAATACCCGGATTTACAGCTGATTCTTTTTCATTAACCATTGATACAGCAGGTTTTCAATCTTGGAAACGAGTTTATGACGCTGATAGTGTATTGGACGAAGGAGCTATGAACAGCGGAAAGAATATTCAGGTATTTGACTACGGATGGGGTGTTTATAGTAGTGCTCCAAACTATAATGTGGAAGGAAAAAAAGTTTACTTAATCATTTTACCAAATGGTAACTTCAAAAAGTTCAAGGTTGATGCCTTAGTGAGAGATACAGCTTGGGTATTTCGCTATGCCGACTTAGACAATTCCAATCTACAAGTACAAAATATCAGCAAGAAAAGTTACCCGGGCAAAAACTTCTTTTACTTCAACTTGCTCAACAATCAAGTTATAGATAAAGAACCATTGAGTAGTCAATGGGATATTTTGTTTACAAAGTACAATACTTTTGATGTTCTACCTGATACCACTGTGTCTGTAACAGGAGTCTTATTGAACAAAAGTAGAACCGCTTACGAAAGAAGTTCAGTTGAAGTTGGCGATAATAATTATTCAGGCGGGACTTTTTCCCCCATGATGAATACGATTGGATGGGATTGGAAAACGTTGAATCAATTTACATTTCTTTATGACATGACCGACTCGCTTAGCTATTTCGTTCAAACAAATAGCGGAGTTCATAAAATTTTCTTTACTAAATTTGAAGGTAGTTCTACAGGAAAAATTGTATTCAACGTAGAAAGCTTTGGAATAACTAGCATTAATGAGATAGCACCACAACCTAAACTAACCTTATATCCCAATCCAACCAAAGGTGCAATTCAACTTGCTTATAATAGTAACAACTTGATAAATAATGTGGGAATTTTCAATGTAAACGGTGCATTAGTTGCTTCATGGCAAGATGTCAATCCCAACACGACCATAGACCTCAGCCAACTTGAAAACGGGCTCTATTTCATCCAAATCAGCACAAACGAAGGCAATCAAACACAGAAATTATTACTGCAGCGCTAAGTTTTATGACAATTCCATGACAATTCTCATGGTGCTTTTTTGTTTTATGAGTGTATGTTTGAACCCGCAAAATGAGCTCAGGTACGTGTATTTTTGGAGAAATTAAACGACTAGGTATTGCCTTAATGCTTATGTTCTTTTTAGTCGGTTTTACTCGAGCCGCTGAAAATTCTACGGTGACGGTCATTCGCAAGGATAACAACCGTCCGTTGATGGATGCCATTGTCAAAGTATTGCCACTCAACAATCCCACTAAAGGAAAGGTAAATGCCGGACTGACTAACACTTCAGGACAATTTTTTTTCTCTATCACCGAACCAAGCGTTGTGCTCATCTCCTACTTGGGGTTTGTAACCATTACAGACACCTTCCAAGTGGCGCAAGATAAAGTCTACTACACCGGGCCGGTTTCTCAAGAGATAAATGATGTGGTGGTAACCGGACAATATTCGCCTAACAGCTCACAGAAATCCGTTTACGAAGTAAAAGTGATTAGTGCTGAAATGATAAAATCGAAAGGCGCCAACAACCTCCGCGAAGCTTTACAAAACGAACTCAGCATTGACCTGGGTCAAGACCAAGTGTTTGGCAGTTCGTTGGGTATAAATGGTATTTCGGGTGAAGGCATTAAGATTATGGTAGATGGTGTGCCGATTGTAGGTCGTTTAGATGGGAAATTAGATTTATCACAAATCAACATCAACAACATCGAACGCATTGAAATCGTAGAAGGTCCGCTTTCAGTGATGTATGGTACGGATGCCATGGGAGGTGTCATCAACATCATCACTAAAAGTTTTCAGCCCGAAAAAGTAAATGTACAACTGCGCACTTACTACGAAACCGTAGGGCAATATAACATCGACTTAAGTGCTGGTTTTTCTTTTCGCAAAAGTCAAGTTTTTTTGAGCGGTGGGCGCTATTTCTTTGATGGGTTTACGACCGCTGACAGTATTCCTCGTTTTATGGAGTGGAAACCTAAAGAACAATACTTTGCTGATGCGAAATACATGTACTCCGGCAACAAATTTCGCTTCTCGTTCACGGGCGCTTTTTTCAGCGAGTTGATGGTGAACCGCAGCGCTCCAAAACAAACTTTATCATACGACAATAACGACACTTCTTGGACCTACACCGGAGCCGATTTAAAATACCTCACGTATCGCCCTCGTGCATCGGCTTCAATGATGTATCGTTTCAATGAAAACAGTCAATTAGATGTACTCTTGGCCTACTCCGGTTTTTTCCGCTTCACGAATAAGTACGACAAAAACTTAGTGACCTTAAAAGAAACGTTAGTAGACGACCCCGAAGACCAAGACACCGCTCGCTATCACCAAATTTTAATGCGCAGCACCTACTCGCTACCCGCTTGGAAAAACAAACTCAACTTCCAATTTGGAATAGAAATAAATCAAGAATTCACCAGCCAAACTCGGATCAAAGAAGGCAGACAGTCTTCGGGCGATTATGCCGCTTATGGCAGCATTCGCTACAACATTGTGAAAGGCTTAGACATTCAACCCGCCATTCGCCTCATCTACAACACCCGCTTCCGTGCGCCACTCGTTCCTTCCTTCAACATCAAGTACAACTGGGATGAAAAACTGGTGCTTCGCGCATCTTATGGCAAAGGCTATCGTGCGCCATCACTTAAAGAACTCTACTTGGTGTTTTTTGACAGTAATCACTCTTTGCAAGGCAACCCTAATTTGCGTGCAGAAAACGGCCATATTGTGAATGGTTCATTCAACTATACACAAACCGTGAAAGCCCATGCTATCACTTATGGAGTTTCCGGATTTTACAACAACATCAACGATAAAATTGACTGGCAAATCATTCCGAGCATTGGCCCTGAATTAGATACCTTCGAATACATTAACATCAAAAAATATATTACTTATGGTGGCGATGTGAGCATAGGCTACAAATGGAAAAGATTGCAGCTAAACGCTTCGGCCATGCTGACCAACTACCGCTTAAGCAATACACAAAGTGGAAGTGACCGAATAACCACTTGGTCGCCCGACTTCACTGCCAGTGCATCTTACAAAATACCGGTCGCTGAAATCGGCATTACGGTTTTCTATAAATTCAACGGTCGCAAGCCGCTGTTTAGCGTCAACAATAGTCTGCAGACCGGCTTTAGAGATGCGTATCACATGTTAGATGTTTCGTTCAACAGAAACTTTTGGAAAGACAGAATACAATTAATCATTGGGGGGAAAAATTTGGTGGGGGTGAGCAACGTAGGGGCTCAAAATATTAGCTCAATAGGGCATAACTTTGGCGGCAACGCAGTAAACATTGGATGGGGAAGAACTTTCTTCACTTCGTTGGTTTTCCGCTTTGCCAAATAAACACTAATCATGAACACAACATACATCAACAAGTCATTCTTTTTGCTCACTGCCTTCATCACCTTAGCCTTTGGTCTAAGTTCATGTATGAAAGAAAAACCAATTGCTCCACCTGACAACCAAACAATCGGACAAACGGCTGTCATCAACATGGGTTCTGAGTATAAAGACCAATTTTATTACAGCTTGGCTACAAACACCGTACTCAGCACCAACTCGCGTTTAGCTTACGATTTGATGTTCGACTGCGGTAATAGTCAGTTTCGTATCTGGCTGAACTCTGCCAAATTTATGAGCCTTATAGAGACAGATAAAACAGTTTTTGACCAAGTCACACTGCAAGATACTGCAGGCAAATTTTGGCGATATGAATTGGGTGAACACAACGCCACAACCAACACCTTTGGCGATTGGTGGCAAACACTTGGCAGCAATCCTATTTCTGCAAAAAAAGTATACATTATTAACCTTGGGATAGACGATAATTACAAACAAATTGGTTACGCCAAGTTGCAAGTACACGATTATGATGCCTTAGGTTATCACATCACTTTTTCGCCCATTAACACGAATAATACGAGTAACTTGACCATAGCTAAAGACCCAACACGTAACTATGCTTATGCTAGCCTTGTGGGTAATGGCAGTATTGTAAATAATATCGAGCCTGAAAAAACGCAGTGGGATCTATGTTTTACTAAATATAGTATAGTGTTCTACGACCCTTACTATTTGCCTTACGAAGTAACCGGTGTATTGCACAACCCTTCTAAAGTGGAAGCCTATTTGGACTCCACCCTGAACTTTAACGCAGTTGACATCAGCGGCTTCGAGCCGGCTCGTTTAGAAAAAAGAAGAGATGTGGTGGGCTATGAGTGGAAACGCTATGAATTGGGAGATTACATCACCAAGACATGGTACACCTACTTGATTAAAACAGGAGAAAGCGATTATTACAAACTGCGCTTCATTGACTTTAAGAAAAACGGAGTGCGCGGTTATCCGACTTTTGAGTATTATAAGTTGTAATTACTCTGATACCACTTTTGTCTTGAAGGTTTTATCAAACTCTTCCCATTTCATCGTTTTGAAACTGTTGCTGAACACATAGTTTGATACCATATCAAAACGACCCGGCTCTAAAAATCCCGGTACAGGAAAGATAACATTCATTTTCTCGTCAATGTACACAGTGGTTGGGTAACTCATTTGACCGTTTAAAATCTCTGCGGCCAACTCATGATAGCCTCTGTAGCCTTGTGGTACAAACTTGTACGTCTTGCCATCTAAAGTGATTTCCTCTCTTGTCTCTGCATCAAACTTAATGGCATAAAAATTATCATTAATGAATTTCACTACTTGAGGGTTCTCATAAGTCGCCACGTCCATACGTTTGCACCATCCACACCAACCTGTGTACACATCCACCACTACTTTGCGCGGCTCTTTCTTTTGGGCTTCGGCTACTTGCTGCCAAGTCATCCAATTTATCTTTGCCTTGGGTGTGTCTTCCATTTTTTTGAATGAATACACCCCAACCATGGCCACCAAAATCATTGCGAATAAACCTGCCTTCTTCATACTATAAAACCACATTTTGTTACTCAACGAATATAAGTGAAATGTAAAATCTCCAACATATTAATTGTTAATACTATCAGGGTTATTTATTGCAAGAATATTCGTAGCTGAGTCTTAGCGAATAATCGTTACACTGCCTTTGCGAGTGATGCTCTCGGCATCGCCAAACAAGCCCAACCGCACAAAGTAAACATAAGCGCCCATTGGCATATCTTTGCCTTTGAACTTACCATCCCAAGGGAAGGCGCCATCGTGTACTTTCTCGCCCCATCGGTCAAACACTTGGAAAGTATAAACTTTAACCCCAGCTTGCGACAACACATAAAAAAAGTCATTCACTCCATCATTATTTGGCGTAAAAGCATTTGGAATAAAAAAGTTGTTGGGCAGGAGCACGCGCACTAACACGGAGTCTGAAGCGATACATCCATTGGTAAAGATTTGCACTCCATAATATTGCGCAGCTTCCGTAGGATAAATTATCGGCTGGGTGCAATTACTGCAAGGCACATCAGCTAAGGGAAACCATTGAAATGAATCGACATTCGCCCCGTTCAAATTAATGTTAGTGTAAAGCAATACACTGTCGCCATAAGTCACGAGGGTGTCAGGGAAAACCGTCACGCTTGGCACCGAAACAGCAAAGACCGTCACTGCTGGTGCATTCACGGTGCAACCCGAAATGTCCGTCACGGTCACTGAATAACTGCCGGCTTGATTAACACTAACCGAGGCTGTGGTTGCGCCATTGCTCCAAGCATAAGCCGTAAAGTTTCCGCTCACGCTCAAGGTCAAAGAAGTATTCGCGCAAAATTGTGTGCCGTTGCTAGTATCTATACTCACATTAGCCGAAGCACCAGAAAAGATCCTCACCGTGTCTGACTTACTGCACGTAGCATCCGAAGCGTTCAACACATAGAACACAGTGTCTGTGGTACCCAGCGGAACATTCACTTGTGGATTATTGACGACTGAGCTACTCAACCAAGAAAGAGCCGTAGCATTTTCGGCTGTCCATGCTGCGCTTGAACTGGGAGTCACTGCCGGATTACCTCCAAGCGTGGCTGTCCCTCCTTCACAAAACACTACGTCTGCACCCGCATTCGCCTGTGGCGAAGCTTTGGAGAAAACACTCATCGTGTCAGACACCGAGCAGTTAGCCGTATTCACGGTCAAGATATACTGAACCGTATCTATAGTACCATTGGGAACCACTAGCGTAGGGTTAGCGGTGGTGGTGCTGCTCAACCAACCATTTGCACTGGCGGGTTCGCTTACCCAGTTGACAAAAGGAGAATTGACAGCCGGATTCCCACCTAAAATAGCTGTGCCACCGGCACAAAACGACACATCGCTGCCCGCATTAGCAAAAGGTTTGGGTAAGGAATAAATCCTAATAGTGTCTCTGCGAAAACAAGTAAAATCTGAGGTGCGCAACACATAGAAAAACGTATCAATTATTCCTGCCGGAACGAAAGCTGTAGGGTTAGAGAGATTAAGGTTGTTCACCCAACTTTGCACGGTGGCATTTTCGCCAAACCATTGCACCGATGCTCCGGGGCTGGTGGTGGGTGTGCCACCGAGGTTAACTGTTCCTCCTTCGCAGAGGTATACATCAGTTCCGGCATCAGCAGCTGGAGAAGGGGTAACAAAAATATCTAGGTCGTTTGTAAAAGCAAAATTCAAACAGGTATCCCTAATAATACAACTGACTATCACATCTTGCTGTGGGTATATCGTCAATTTATTGGTCCCATAAACGGTATCAATCGTATTGCCATAACTCCAAATAAAGTGATAGGGCGGCACTCCACAATTTGGATTGGCGGTGAGCGTCACCGGCTCTCCGGCACATATCTGATTCTTATCTTGCGCAATAGAACCATCTACCGTACAGCCTTGAATAGTCATTCGCCAAAAGTTGCCGCGAGCGCAGAGGTAGCCACACTGATCAAGGCAAACGGAGTCTCTATTCTTGAGCGTGAAAGGAATAACATAATCTGGACATTGCGGGTCGATGCAGCTTAGGTAGTTCGGGACAAAGCTATTAATCAATAAGGCGCTTGCTCCCGGCACCAAGTTCGGGTCGGTGGTGCAGGTGCCAGTGAATGGTGGAAGAGCCGGATTGCAGGACAGCAACCCCGTAGTGGTGTTGCAAGTGTCATTACGCACTTCCATCGTCACTTGACTAAAGGTGCAGAAAGGAGGCGGCAGGGCCGGCACTCCGCAGTTCGCGTCATAGGTCAAAGTATATTCCACATCCACTAGCGCATTCGTTAAAGTACTTTGTCCGGGCACGGTCACATTCATAAAGTAGTCACAACTGCCTAAAGCCAGCGAGGTGAAACCCATGTTGTAGGACGACAGTCCTGTCTGAGAAAAATTGCCATACTTGTTGGTGCCTACTACAAGTGGGTCAATGGTGATGGGATAAGTATGGTCGGGTTTCGTCAACCAATCTATAGGCACAAACAGCTGCAAAGTATATTCCCCATTGCTGTGTGCCAATTTATATTTCCCATAAACTCCCATTGCCTTGGCATCAACGTATATCGGCTTTTCGTAACGCATCAACTCCTCTCCCGCTGTGTTCTTCAACACATAGTCTCCTTGATAGAACCCATCAGCACTCTTCGCCCATTGGTCCGCTTCCGAAAACGTAAACCCATTAGGTAACGAAAACTTATCTTCTATCACCATCCATCCTTTAGCGATGGGCAAGTTCAAGGGTTGGTCGATTACATAACTTGTTTTCACTTCGCCAATACCAAACACCTGCTCCATGGTGATGCCCGGCCAGAGGTGGTTGACGCGCAAGCCTTCTTCGCCCACTGTGTAGGTGTTGTAGTTGCCAGTTTGAGCGGCTGTTTGCACTTTCCCTACTTCAAAAAACCAAAGTGAAAGCTGTCCATTAAACGCAAAGTTCACTTCATCAAGATGCAGGGTGGTAGTGTGTGTGTTGAGGTCTAAGGCAGTGGCCACCGGTTGGTGAGGAGCAGCATAGCGACCAAGGCCTTTGTTTTGCAGACGCGGGTCGATGGTGTGCCAGAGTTTACTGCCCTTGGGCTGATAATGCAACGGAAAATAACTCTGCTGCGCGTAGGTGGTTTGGGTATTCTTTTCGTCTGTAAAAAAACGTGTGTTCGCGGTTCGCTTGTCAATATGCTCTGCGCACTGGCTGCACTGCGTGGCAAAAGGCACTTGCCCAAACTCGGGATGCTGTTGAGCCGCAACGGAGCTCAAAGGAGCAACGGTGGCGGTACTGTAGGTTTTAGCCTTAGGAAAGCTGTTGAGGTTATAGCTACGCACTTTCATCTGCGCCTGCGCGCTCCAGCCATAACTCACTAGAGCAAAAAATAAAAAGAAGTATTTGAACATTTTAACCATCTAATAGATGCAGACAAATGTAATATATTGGCTTGTTTTATTTTAGGGAGATTTCAGCTAACAACTCGGGCTGAACAAGAAGGTATAAAACTGTAACCCATGTGAAAGGCTGCCGATTTATTGCATAATTTGCTGCTTGCCTTGTCACAATTCTTGATACTGCTTTTTCGCTTATGTTCCAACTAAGGCAAAAACAGAACCATTATTCTTTTAACTCTACCTGTTCCGGGAAACTGATACAGAAATCGGAGCCATCCGAAGCATTTATTTGAACCTTAATAACTCCGTTAAGCTGATCAACTATCTTTTTGCAAATAGCCAAACCAATTCCGGTGCCTGTAAATTTTTCGCGATTGTGTAGACGTTGAAATATTTTAAAAATTTTTTCACGGTATTGTTCCGGTATACCTATACCATTATCAGATACAGTCAAGTGTAGATATCCGTTTTCTCGCATGAAGCTAACATTAATCTTCGGCACCTCACTTTCGTTATATTTCATGGCGTTACTAATTAGGTTCTGCAAGAGTTGTTGTACCCATACTTTCCGATAAAAAATAACCGGCAAGTACTGGAAACTGATTTGTACATTGTGGTTTACCAATTCTTGTTTTACGTGTTTGATTACATCTCGCAAAGAATCATTCATATCTACCCGTTCGTATTTTTTAAACTGCATTTATTTTTTGATAGTTCCAGCAAATCCTGAATAAGATGTTGCATACGTTTTGAACCATCTATAGCATATTCCATAAACTTCAATTCTTCTTCGCTCAGTTTTTCATTCATGCGGTTTTTAAGCAAATCAACATAAACACTGACCATACGCAGATGCTCTTTCAAATCGTGTGACGCTACGTGGGCATATTGGGCTAACTCTTTATTGCTTAGTTGCAACTTCCGATTGGCTTCCTCTATTTCAGCGTTCTTTTTTTTAAGCAAAACGGCCTCTTTATCTCTTTGTTCCAATTCAAATTTAGATTGCGCCAGAGCAAGATCGCTCTGCTTTTCGAAGCCGCGAAGTGTTTCGCGAGTTTCATAAAATTTAATGCTATAGCGATAGGCTTTTTCGAAATCACCTTTCTCCTCGTTCAATTCGCGCAGATAACCGTAAACCGTCACCAAATCGCTGCGGTTGTTGAATTTTTCTAAATACTCTTCTGCCAGTAGCAAATGTGCAATAGCTTCTTCTTTTTTATGCTGCATTATCAGCGATTCGCTGATATGCAGATGCGATACTCCAATCAGATTGGGATTACCAATCTGCATTTTAATCGACAAACTTCGCTGATGATATTCTGCTGCTTTATCGTATTGCAGAAGTTCAGCAAAGTTGCTGCCCAAATTGTTACATACAATCGACAACCCTGAAATGTCGTTCAGCTCTTCGTATAAAGCTACGGCTTCAAAATAATAAGCGTTGGCTATTTCTGTGCGGCTTAGCGTAGAATTATAATTTCCCAATCCCAACTGGCTTTTGGCCATACCCGGCTTGTGTTCAATGCTCCGATAAATACTTTCTGCTTGGCAAAGATAGCTATAGCGCAGAGGTGACTGCTCACTTTGTTTATATAGTATGCTGATGTTATAATACAAATCAGCTATTCCCCGTTTACTGTCCAATGTTTCGTTCGGCAGACTTTGCAGGTTTTCGATGGCTCGGTGGTATCAATCACTAGCCTCTTTATACTGCCCTAGGTAGTAATAATTAGTACCCATCAGGCGATATACTAATGTAGATAAAAAGGGGTCGGTAGGTGGCCTGAATACATCTAAAAGCTGAGCGCACATTTGATTAGACTCGCGGTAATTACCTTCGATAGAACTGACGGCCAGGGCACTTTCATACATAGCTTTCAACTGAGCCTCGCGATGATTATACTGTTCAGCAACCTGTCTTGCATAACAAGCTAACTCCAACACACGTTTGTCGCGTCCCTGTTTCAGCGCTTTACACTCTTTGAGTAGGTCTTCTATAGATAGATTCTCAGTCTGTTCCTTCATTTATGGCTAAATTCCCTGATGTATACGCAGGAAGCTGTCAAAGGTTTATTTCACAAAGAAACAAAGCAACAAAGTGTTACTTTAATCATCGGTAGGTGTACTCATCTACCGAAATATCACTTGTTTCAATGCGTGAGGACACCCACTGGAAGGGAAAGCGGCTAAAAGTGTCGGGGAGCATTTCGGAGCAAGGAAATATGTTGCGTAACACCTCCGAACGCAAGTCGGAGCAACAACAGGTAGACTTTCAAGACGGCTGTCAATATAAAATCCGTATCTAATAAAGAGGAAATCGTTTCCTCAAAAAAAGAAAATCATACACCCCCCCTTCCCCAAAAAATCTTTTCCTACACAAAACCCGCTAATCCCTAAATTAGCGGCATGAACCTCTACTCCCTCGCCAAAAAAATCTTATTTCAGATGGACGCTGAAGAAGCGCATCATTTCACCATACACAATCTTCAACTCATCGGGCGTTTCCCTTTCTTGCTCGACCTCGTGGCAGGCAAACAACTGAAGGACCCCCGCTTGGCGCGTGAAGTCTTTGGGTTGCACTTTCCGAACCCCGTAGGCTTGGCTGCCGGATTAGATAAAAACGGAGACGTGATAGACGAGATGGCAGCATTCGGCTTTGGGTTTATCGAGATAGGCACCATCACTCCTCGCCCTCAGCCCGGCAACGACAAGCCAAGGCTGTTTCGCTTGGTGAAAGACGAAGCGCTAATCAACCGCATGGGCTTCAACAACATTGGGGCAGAGGTGGCTGCTGAAAAACTGAAGCGCAGAAAAACAAACATAGTGGTGGGGGCGAACATCGGCAAAAACAAAACCACCGAAAACGAAGATGCGGTGAATGACTATGTGTTTTGTTTCAAAAAACTGTTTGACCATGCCGATTACTTTGTGGTGAACGTAAGCTCACCCAACACACCCGGCCTCCGCGCACTGCAAGACAAAGACTCGCTGACAACCATCCTCAGCACCTTGCAAGACATCAACTTGCAAAAAGCGAGCGCGAAACCACTCTTACTCAAAATCGCCCCGGACCTGACCAACGAACAACTAGACGAGGTGATAGAAGTCGTGAAAGCCACGAACATCAGCGGCATCATCGCTACCAACACGACCATCAGCCGAGCGCCTCTCAGCTACTCCCCTAGTGAAATTGAACAGTTTGGGGCGGGCGGATTGAGCGGAAAACCATTAACCAAACACTCTACCGAAGTGGTGAAATACATTACCGAAAAATCGAACATCCCAGTTATAGGCGTGGGCGGCATAATGACCGCCAATGACGGCTTGGAAAAACTCAATGCCGGAGCAAAACTTGTGCAACTATACTCGGGCTTTATCTACCGAGGGCCGCAGCTCATCCACGAAATCAACGAGGCTATCTTAAATTCGGTTTAATTAGCAAAGACATAGCGTAGGATGTTAGCGCCCATCTTCAAGGCTTTCTCGTGGTTCTCGGGAGTGTCTTTGTGTACGTTGATGTCTTCCCATCCATCGCCAAGGTCGCACTCAAAGGTGT
>Ga0315903_10003185_pt1 | contig 23030 bp, 20 predicted proteins | sample LakEriMetagenome_7_FD_203524 | JGI IMG/M metagenome (GOLD analysis project Ga0315903, IMG submission 203524) | Freshwater fungal communities from buoy surface, Lake Erie, Ohio, United States - Buoy 2 MA119 | ecosystem: Environmental > Aquatic > Freshwater > Lake | place: USA: Lake Erie, Ohio... | reverse complement strand
CCTTTGTTCAATAAGTATTTAACGATAGAAAAATGAGTTTCATTACTTGTAAGAACTATAACCCAATCCACATCTAGATTTAAAATTTTGTAGTCTATTGTTGAATTTGCAATAAAATTAATATTGCATAATTTTTTAATAGTTGGCACAATTCTTTGTGCCCATGCTCCATATCCAATTATCCCTACATTTTGTTTAGTCATTATTAATTATAGAGGTTATTTTTTTGGCGAGTCCAATGCAAGTATTCCATTTTCCTGAGTGAACACTGTAAATTTTTTTATTATGTTTTAAGATGCTATTTAATCTTTCATCTGTCTTTTCTTTATTTATATTTAAGCATCTAGTTACGAAATAAGATCCAATATACTCTGCATTTTCAAGAAACGGTAGATATTGTGAGGACTTTTTTATAAATTTTTTAAAATTAGAAATTTTTATATTATTAATAATGCCACTACTAAGATACCTTGCTCTAGGATCTTTAAATCTTGGAAAATAGCCTTTTTTTATGATTTCAATTTTAGAATTTTCAACATCACTAAATAAATGATATTTTGTGCCCAAGTAAGGATCTAGAGACACAAATTCACCATCAATTACCATAAAACTTTTATTATAAAATTTAGATGGCAATTTAATTATTATCTTCTCTATCAGTTCATATCGGTATTTTTTTTTAATCTTTAAACCAAGATCGTTTAACACAGAATTGTTTTGATCATAACATGCAATAATAATTTTGTCGTATTTTATTAAAAAAGATTTTCTAAATTTAGTATTTAGTTTTAATTTAACAGAAGTTTTTTCTAAATAATTATTTATTTTTTTTTTAATTTTAAAAAAATTTAAATTAGTTTCTTTACTTATTATTGTACCGGAAATTTTTTTTAAATTAAAATATTTTCCAGAATATTTGTTGTAAGTCAATTTATTAGAATTAAGAAAATTTAAGTATTTTTTATAACTAGTTTTTGAATTTTTTTTTGCAACTCCGTAATAATTGATTGTAGATCCTATTACATTTTTTCCAAAAAAATTTAGAAATAAACCACTAAACTCCTTAATTTCGATTAATGTTTTTATTGATCTTGGGTAATGATATCCCCTGTGGAATCTAAGTTGGTTTTTTTTAGAAGCGCCGCTCAAAATTTCATCACTTTTATCAAAAATTGTAACATTATGTTTTTTTGATAATACAAGTGCAGCCGAAATTCCAAAAAACCCAGCTCCAACAATTGCTATATTTTTTTTCATATTTATAAAATTAATTCTCAAGAAATGCGTTTAATAATTTTATCAATTAATAATGTGTTTTGATTTCTTGTAAAGTTAAGAAGTAAGATTGTTTTTATATACTGTTATAAAAATATCTCATACTATAGCTATATATTTTTGTTTTTAGTTAAATTTCAAAAAAATATTGACTTGAAAGCTATACATCATTACAAATATGTTCAAATTTTGAACAATAATGAATAAAAATATTTTTTATAACAAGGTTTTTTTTATCACTGGAGGTACAGGTTCTTTTGGAAAAAGGTTTGTAAATAAAATTTTGGAGGAGTTTAATCCTAAAAAAATAATTATTTATAGCAGGGATGAACTTAAGCAATCTGAAATGCAAACATCTTTGTTGAAATACAAAAAAAAATTAAGATTTTTTATTGGTGATGTCAGGGACTTGAAAAGATTAATTTTAGCCTCTGAACATGTGGATTTTTTAGTTCATGCTGCAGCCTTGAAGCATATTCATTCAGGAGAATATAATCCTTTTGAAGTAATTAAAACGAATATAATTGGAACCCAAAATGTAATTGATGCAGCCTGTTGTAACAAAATACCTAAATCAATTTTTTTAAGTACAGATAAAGCTGTGTCCCCGATTAATTTGTACGGAGCCACAAAACTTGCTGGCGAGAAACTTTTCATTGCTAGCAACAATTATTCAGTTAATTCTAAATTTTCAGTGGCAAAATATGGAAATGTTTTTAATTCCAGAGGGTCAGTTTTTCCAGTTTTTTTAAAACAAAAAAAGGAGGATGAGTTACTAAAATTGACTCATAAAGAAATGACTAGGTTTAATATTTCATTAAATGAAGGCGTTAATTTGGTTTTATTTTCTTTACAAGATATGAGGGGAGGAGAAACCTATGTACCTAAGATGCGATCTTTCAAGATTATTGACCTTGTGAAAATTTTTAAACCAAAAAAAGGATACAAAATTATAGGAATTAGACCAGGAGAAAAGCTGCATGAAGAGCTTATCTCTGCATCAGACTGTTCAGTAAAAATTGAATTTGATAAATATTTTGTTGTTTTACCTAGCACTATAGAAAATAAAAATATTTTAAAATTTATAAAAAACTTTAAATCACAAAAAGGAAAGATATTAAAAAACTCTTTGCAATACGATAGTCTGAATGCAGCTAATTTTCTTAAAATTAAAGAGCTAGAGGAAATCATATCTAATCTAGATTGATTTACAAATTAAATTAGTTACGTATATTTATATATTTATGAAAAAAAATGTTTATAAATTTTATTTTAAGCCTAAAAAATCACGAAATTACTTAATTGCAGTAGCCATTGGAAGTAAGTGCATTAGTGAATGGAAAAATTTTGCACTTCATACTTGGCTAGATTACTGCAAAAGAAATAATATTGGACTTTTGGTATTTCACGATTATTTAGTTCCAAAAACTAGCAAATTTTGGAAATCAGCTACATGGCAAAAACATTTGGTGGGAAGCTATATCTTAAAAAATATAAATAACATTGAAAATGTATGCTTATTAGATACAGACATACTAATTAATCCATTTTCACCAAATATTTTTGATCATTTAGAAAAAAATAAAATATCTGTCGTATCCCATTTAAAAAATTTACCCTATTCAAATTCAGAAAATATCATTCGTAGAAAAATTGCTTTTAATAGACGTCTTTTTTACAGTAAAAAATTTCCCTTAGACTCAGCTTTGACAATGAATAACAAGCAAGTATTTAATTATCACGGGTTGAAAGACCCAGGAAATTATTTCTGCTTTGGTGTTTTTATGTTTAATGTAAAAATGTTTTCAAATTTTCTTACAAGCACCTATTATAAATATGCTGTTGATATCAAGTCACTGACGGCAGGAAATGAACCATTTATCAACTATGAAGTGCAGACAAAATGTAAAATTAAGTGGCTCGACTATAAGTTTCAAACTTATTGGAATTATGAATGCGCAGAAAAGTATCCATTTTTGTATAAATTTAAAAGAAAGTTAAACAAAACAATCAAAGATTGTGTCGAAGCTTCACTTCAGGAATGTTATTTTTTGCATTTCAGTGGGTCTTGGTACGATTGTGATCATTGGATGATTAAAGGAATATTTCAAAATAAAACCTTTAAATCGAATTATGAGAAATTTTTAAAATATAAATTAAAGAAATTGCAAAACAAAGCTCATAAGCATAGAATTTTACCGAAAGGTAAAAGCATTGTTAAAAAAATTTAAAAATTAAATTGAAAAAAAAATTAGTATTCGTTCATTTTAATAGATTTCTAGATAAGTTTGATTGGCAGCGATACGAGTTTGATCTTCTTTCGAAGAAATTTAAAATTAAAGTGCATGTTTTGTTAAATGTCGTCCACCCACATTTAAAAAATAGCAAGCAATACAACAAAACATGTAACAAAAATGTACTAATTTTTAAAAATTTCAATGAATGGAAAAACTCAATAAGGGAAATAGAGCAAAATACCTTGTTCGTTTTTCAAACATTTCCCTATAGCTTTTCAGCTTTGCGAATTTATTATTACATAAAATATCTTAAGTTTAACACCTCAATTATTTTTATGAATAATTTACCAGAAAACAAATCCAAAAAAATTAAAAATAATATTTTTACTAAAATTTGGATAAAAATACTTAAAATTTATCATAGGCCAAAACATTCTTTAGTATTTTATAAAAGAAAATTTATTTTTTTGCTATTTAAAATTTTTCCAAAAATTTTTAGTCCAAATTTTTTTTTTTCATCTGGATTAAATTTAAAAAAAATTAAATTTTCCAAATTAATTAGAATAAATTCATGGGATTTTTCCAGAACACTAAGAAATCAAAAAATAAATATAAGAAAAAATTCTTACATTTTGTATATAAGTGACGGAGAAGGTAGATACGAGTCAGACTCAACATTTTACAATACCAAAAGAACCGAAGATAAGAGAGTTTATCTTAAAATACTCAACAGTTTTTTCTACAAAATAGAACAAAAATTTAAAAAAAAAATTATAATTGCAAGTCATCCCAGGGGAAATCCACATTTAAAACATGACAAGGATTTCAATGGGAGGCGATCTTATTATAATTTAACATATGAGCTAGTGAAAAATGCTAAATTTATAATTGCACAAAACTCAACATCCTTATCTTATGCAATTTTAGAAAAAAAATATATAATGTTTTTTTGTTGCCCATCACAACAAGAGATTAGTGAACTCTCGTTTGTTAAAAACTATTCAGAGTTAACAAAATCTTCATTAATTAATATAGATACATTTGAAAGTTTTGATAAAAAATTGACAATGAAAATTGATATTCACGCCTATGAAAGTTTTAAAAAAAAATATATAATTTCTTCTAGCCAAAAGCCAAATTCTTTTTTTATTTCCAAAGCACTCATGGAAATTTAAAAGAACCGAAGCAGTTAATATTGTAAACTAGGAATAGACTGATATGTTCAATAAATGAACAGAAAAATAAATATATTAGACTGCACACTAAGAGACGGTGGCTATTATAATAATTGGAACTTTTCTACAAATCTTGTAGAGAAATACTTAGCAGCCGTTGTAAAATTACCTATAGATATTGTTGAGGTTGGTTACGTTTCTGATAGTAAAAAAGATAATTACGGTCTCTATTATCATTTAAATGTCAGTACACTAAAAAAAATCAAATCGTCTTTAAATAAAAAACAAAAGCTTTGCTGCATGATCAATGCAAAGGAAATAGAAACGCATAGTGACCTAATTAGTTTATTAGCCAAATTTGAAAATATTATAGATATAGTTAGAATTGCAATAGATCCTGAGAGAATGGATTTTTTTATTAAAATTATTTCTAGAGCTAAAAATAAAATAAAAAGAATAAAATTCGTAATTAATCTTATGTATTTGAGCAAATGGTATAAAGACATAAATTACTCAAACGCTTTAATTAAAAAAGTTAAAAAAGTTGTCGGAGAAGTTGCGTTGGTTGATAGTCATGGATCGCTTAAGCCACTTGAGGTTTATTATTTTTTTCAAAAAATTATTAGCTTAAACAAAGATGTAAAAATTGGTTGTCATTTTCATAACAATAGTGGTTTGGCTTTAGCTAATACATTATCAGCCATCGAAGCTGGCTGCATGACTGTTGATGCTACTCTAAAAGGCATGGGTAGAGGCGCTGGCAATGCTGAAATGGAACTTTTATTATCAATTCTTAGAACTAAAGAGATAAATTTTTCAAGTTATGAATTTGATGAAATTTTAGAAGAATTCCAAAAGTTAAAAAACAAACTTGAGTGGGGAAGTTCTTTTTCGTATTCTTTTTCAGCCTCGAGAGGTTTTGCACAAAGTGAAATGATGGATCTTATACAAAAAAAAAGACTAGATGCCAGTATAGCTTTAAAAGCAATTTCTTCTAAAATAAGAAAAAACAATATAGTTAAATTTGAAAATATTAATTTTCTAAAGTTTTTAAAAAAGAACACACCAGTTTTGATTGGAGGAGCGCCTTCATTTGAATCTATGGGTAAAAATTTTCTAATAAATCTCAAAAAAAATATTGCAGTAATTTTAAGTGGAAGTAATGCATTTAAGAATTATGCAAAACTTAATTTAAATTTAAAAAATAAAATTATATTATTATTAAGCGGGAGCGAAATAAAAAAAATTAGAGATATAAAAAATATTTATTTTATGAAAAAGTTTAAGATTGATTATTTAGTAATTGAAAAGGATTTTTATGTAAAAGAGTTTGATAAAATTAATAAAAAAAAAATAATAACCTCAGAAAGCGTAGGTTTAAATCCCCTTCTTCTAGCTGGTAAAATATTAATTCATTTAAAGATAAAAAACTTAAATATAGCCTTTTTTGATGGTGATTATGAAAGCGAAAAAGGAAGAGCCGTTATGAAAGAAACAGAAGAAAGTTACGCATTAATAAAAGACAAAATTAATATCAAAACTTTTACCAAGTCATTTTTGTCAACTAATCAAATAAACTTATGGAACAATGATCAGTTTCTTCTTACCAATTAAAAAAAATAGCAAAAGAGTCAAAAATAAAAATACTAGAAAAATTAATAATTTTCAATTTGGTTTAACAGAAATTAAAATAAGTCAATTAAAAAAATTTCGTAATTTTGCAAAAAAAGATAGTATTCTAAAGAAAGAAAAATTTGAATACATTATCTCATCTGATAATAAACAAATTGCAAAATATTTAAAAAAATTTCCTTGGATAAAATTTTATTCAAGACCAAAAAAACTTGCGCAAGATGATTGCCTAGAAGATCTCATTAAGTATGTGCCTAAAGTATGTGCTGGCGATTTAATTCTGTGGACTCATACTACAAGTCCATTATTTAACCACTTGTGTTATTTGAGATTCGTTAAAAATTTTTTAAAAAATATTAAAAAATATGATAGTAGTTTTACGGCATCAAAAATCCAAAGTTTTATTTTTAATGCTACTAAAAAAAAATGGCTATCACATAACAGAAAAATTAATAAATGGCCCAGAACACAAGACTTAGACAAAATTTATAGTATTAATAATGCAGCTTTTATTTCTAAAAGAAACGTTTATTTAAATCAAAAAGATAGAATAGGGAATAATCCATTGCCATTTAGTGAGGTAGTGGAAGAAAATGAGATATTTGATATAGATAATAAGGCAGATTTTAATTATTTTAAAAAAAATCTTTTAATAAAAGTATGAAAAAAATATCCGTGATTAAAGCTGTTGATTATAAAAATATAATAATTGATAATTTTTTGTCAAAGAAAAAATGCTCTAAAATAATAAAAGAACTGAAAGAAGTTGGTAAATTTGATGATGTGGTTATGGGTGGAAGGTATAGAATTAATAAAGGCTCTTTAAATTTTAAAAGATTTATAAAAAAGTCTAAAAACTCAAGGGAATTTTTTAATAAACTTAATAACAAAAATTTTTATAGTAGTTTATCAAAAAAATTTGAAAAAATGAGTGGCAAATACTCACTAGATGATAAGCATTCGAAACAATTTTTCTCAAAAACTATTTCTGGATCCCAAAAGGGCAATTCAATAACTTGTAAAAAAACTGATACTAGAAAAAATATAGTATATTTAGATATGGATTTTTCAATATCTGAAAAAGGATATAGTCGCGGTCCGCATAGAGATAGAGACTCAAGAATTTTTAATTTTTTAATATATTTAAATGATTTAAGCAAAGAAGATGGAGCTAGATTAGAACTCTATAATATCAAAAAAAATGTTATTTTTAAAAATAAAAGATTTTTATCTAAGAAAAAATTGAAATTAGTAAAATATATTGAACCAAAATCTGGAAAAATAGTTTTCTTTGAATCGACCCCTAATTCCTATCATGCGGTTACCAATTTTAATGCAAGAAAGACCTTAAAAAGATTTTTTATATATGGGAGTTTTTCTTTAAATAAGAAAGTATCTTGGAATGCATTAAAATAAATGCAGCTTAGTAAATTCCAATTAAATAGAAAAAAAAAAATTTCATTGTTACTCAATGATTTAAAGTTTTTTATTAAAAATTTTGCTCAAGATAATAGTACAAAAAAATTTATAAAATATATCGCAAAGAATCTAGAGGTACCAGAAGATATTTTGCAAAAAGAATTAAAAATTATATTATTCAAAAATTTTGAAAATTTACATGGAAAATTCAATAAAAAATTTAAATTTAAAAATATTTTCGTCTTTTCTATAAATTTTTTTTTGTTTATTGCTTATATTTTTTTTTTCTCAAAAAAAAATGAATTAAATAGAAAGCATTATGATATCATCATCGACGATATAGATACTGACAATTCGCCAAAAAAATTTTTTTTATTAAAAAGATTTTTTAAAGTTTGCTTTATTTGTAATCATAAGAAATATAAAGGAAACACTTTTTTTATATTTGATCACTGGAAATCATGTTCAAAAAACATACCATTTATAGAACAGCCAAAAAAAATTTTTAATATTTTCTTTATTACACTTTATTATTCTTTAAAAACTTCAAATAATCTTTTTCCAATTATACTAGATTTTGTTAAAACAATTTTAAAATATGAAACCATATTTGGCAAAATAATTTCTACTTTTTTAATTCAGGAAAGACATTACAATACATCAGAGTTAAAAAATTATATTTTTAAAAAATTTAAAGGCAAGTATAGTTGCGTAACACAAAAAAATATTCTTCAAATGAATGGTCCCGGCATGTATATCCATGCAGACATTTTGTTCGCATTAGGAAAAAAAACAGCTGATTATTTGAAAAATTTTGGAGGTGAGGTAAAAAAAATAATTCCAGTTGGCTCTTTAGCTATGGAATATAATTATTACAAAAGAAAAGATGTGAACAAAACCACCACATTTGATCTGCTAGTTTTTGCCAGTGATCATAACAAGATATTTCATTCTGGCTACGACGCGTATTACAAAGAGTACATTCGGCATTTTGATTGGGTAAAAAAGTTTTCATTGAATTATTCATATTATAAAATTGGGATTAAATTAAAATCAGTTATAACTGATGAGAATGTCATAAAAAAATTTGAAGGAATAAAAAATGTAAAATTTTTGTTTGACAAAACTGAAATGTCCGACAGTTATTATTTTGCAAACAATGCTAAGGCAATATGCACCTGGAGTTCAACTTTAGCTTTTGAATTCTTGGGAGCGGGTAGAGTGGTCTATTTTATAGATCCAGGGTTTTGCAATATTAGTTTTCTTCCAAATGATAATTATATTAAAAAATTTAAAATAAAAAATTACCAAGAATTCAATAATAAAATACTTTTGCAAATTAAAAGATCCAATTTAAGATTTTATAAAAATAAAATTTTGCAGGAAAGTTTTTGCTTAAATAGCTCAAATGTTACAAAAAATTTATTTCAAACACTAAAAAATTTAAATTAAATTTATTTTTGTTGTGATATTGATTCAAATAACATCTTACAATATTTATAAAATTCAATAGTTTTCAATAAATTTCTTTACAAATTTTTTTTTGAAAGATACAAATGTTCAAATAATGAACAATATGGACTCAGGAGTTGAATTAGATATTTTACGAAAAATTAGTAATTGCAAAGCGAACACTCAAAGAGAACTTGCAAAAATTTCCGGAATGAGTCTTGGAAAATTTAATTATTGCATCAACGCCTTAAAAAAAAAAGGATATGTTAAGTATCAAAATTTTAAATCTAGTAAAAATAAAATAGGATATTTCTACATTTTAACGCCAAAAGGTGTAACCCACAAAACAAAGTTAATTATAAGTTTTATGAAAAAGAAAATAATTGAATATGAAGAGTTAAAAAAAGAAATAAAAAAATAATAAATATACTCTATGATTTTTTCTCAACTTGCTGAAATTATAAGTATCAAAATAAGAATAAAAGCAATCTATGTTATGTTGGCAATCACGATCTCTACTATTTTAGAAATAGTAGGAATTTCTTTTATACTTCCCTTAGTAGCGTATTTGTTTACTAGCGAATACCCAGAAAAATTCCATTTTATTTTAGAATTTTTTTTCAATAAAAGCTTAGAGCAAAAAAATTTATTTTTATGGTTATGTATTAGTTGCTTAATTGTATATTTTTTAAAAAATATATTTTTAACCTTAAGTTCCATTATAGAAAGCCAATTTGTCTGGTCTACAAAAAAATATTTGTCTGAAAAAATTATATCTAATTATCTCAAATTAAATTATGATTTCAATTCAAGAGAAAATAGCTCTTATACTGTTAACATCTTAACAAAAGAAGTTAGCTATCTTGTTCATTACTTAATGAGCTTGATTTCATTAACATCTGAAATTTTAATATTAATTTCTATTAGTATATTGATGACAATATTTTATCCCAAAATCTTTATATCTATTTTTTTTTTATCTATTTTTTTTTTATTTTTATTTAATTTATTTACTAAAAAAAAAATATCTTCATTTGCAAATAAAAGACTCAAAATTGACACGATGTACCTAAAAAAAGCTACAGAAATAATAGATGGGTTTAGAGAAATAGCTATTTATAATAAAGCTAATTATTTTATCGAAGATTTTGCTAAAAATAATTCAGAAATTTATAAAATAAACTGGAAATTGGAATTTTTACAAAAAATCCCAAGATTTTGGTTAGAATATTTTATTATTGCATTTATATTGATATTGCTATTGTTATTTTCTTATCTTGATTACGGTAATAAAGATATTTTAATCACTGTAAGTTCAATTGTTATTTCTGCATCTAGATTGATACCAAGTGCAGCAAAATCTTTCAGATCGTATCAACAATTAAAAATATACAAACCAAGTGTAGATATTATTTTTGAAGAAATTAAAAAAACAAAATACAGATTCACTATTAATCATAAAAAAAATAATCCAGAATTTACATTTAAAAATAAAATAGTTTTTCGTAATTTAAGCTTTTCTTATAATAAAAAAAAAATTTTTCAAAAATTAAATTTTGAAATTAAAAAAAATAGTATGACTGGTATTTATGGAGCAAACGGAGTAGGTAAAAGCACTCTAATGGATATTTTATTTGGCTTTAAACAAGCAAAAGAGGGGAATATATATGTAGATGGGTACGATATAAAAAAAAATATTTCAGCTTGGCAAAGTATTATTAGTTATATTCCCCAAAAAATTTATTTAACAGATACATCGATTTTAGAAAATATAATATTTAACGATATTTATTCTAATGACTCTAAAAATAAAAATAAATTAGAAAATGCAATAATTATTTCTGGATTAGATGATGTAATTAAAGATTTACAAAATGGCATAAATACTTTGGTAGGAGAAAATGGTAGCAAATTATCTGGAGGGCAAATTCAAAGAATAGGTTTAGCGAGAGCTATATATAAATCGCCAGAAATTTTAGTCATGGATGAATCATTGAATGGTATAGATTTTGATTCTTCAAAAAAAATTATGGATACTGTTAAGCAATTAAAAACAATTACCAGAATAATTGTTTCACACGACATAGGAGTATTGAAAGCTTGTGAAAAAAATTTTTATTTAACTAGAGATGCGATCAAAGAAATTAACATATGATTAAACAGGATAAATTTTGGAATAGTCATTATAAAAAAAGGATGACACCAAAAAGCAGCTCTAAATTTGCTAAATTTATATTTAAAAATTTTTTAAAAGAAGGCTATGAGTTTTCTTTATTTGATGTCGGATGTGGAAATGGAAGAGATACTTTTTTTTTTTTACAAAAAGGAATTAATTGTATTGGAATCGATAAAAGTCAAATTGTAATAAATAAAAATAAAGATAAAGATAAAAAATATAATAAAAGCTTTATTAATACTGATTTTACAACTTTTTTATTTGATGCAAATACAAAAAAAAAATTTTCAATTTATTCACGTTTTACATTACATACTTTAAATCCAAAAGAGGAGGATCGTTTTATAAAAAAAATTTACAATTCTAAAAAAATAAAATATTTATTTATTGAAACAAGAACAATAAATGATGACCTATATGGTGTGGGAAAAAAAATTGCTAAACATCAATTTTGGACTGATCATTACCGAAGATTTATAGATCCAAAAGTAATTAAAAAAAAACTAGAAAAAAAATTTAAAATTATTTTTTTTAATGAAAAAAAAAATTATGCAAATTTTAAAAAACAAAATCCTAAAGTCTTAAGAATAGTTTGTGAAAAAAAATGAAAGATGCAAACTTTAATCTAACAATTGATATTTTAAAAAAAAATAATGTAGACTATTGGGTTTGTCACGGTACCCTCTTGGGAATTATAAGAGATGGCCAACTACTATCCTGGGATAATGACATAGATATCGGTATTTTAGAGACCAAAAATAATAAAGAGCAAATTATATCAATGTTTCTTGAAAATGGATTTGAAAAAAAGAAAAAATTTTTTGATGATGATGGTTTAGTTACTTTCGTAAAAGAAGGTGGAAAAGAAGTTGATTTAAATTTCTATAATTTTTTAATAAGCAATGCTCCTAATGAGAAAAGTATTTTATATATTAATTGGTATGTCCCTAAAAATTATTTAATGAAATTAATTTTTGCACTTTCACAAGCACATACCTTTGAAGGAAAATATAAAAAACTTATAAAGTTACTTAGATATTTTAAATTTTTTTTTGATATATTTTTAAATTTACTTATTAAAAAAAAAATGTTTTATAAAAAAGCTGGCTACCAACATCCTTATCATTTTGTAAAAGACCTTAAAACTATTGTTTTTCAGGACGTTTCTATAAATATTCCCTGTAAAGAATATGAGTATTTGTCATTCATTTATGGGAAAAGTTGGAAAATAAAAAAAAAAAACTTTAATTGGGAAAAAGATAGCCCGGCAACAAAAGTTTACAAAAATTAAATATGAAAGTAGTAATTTTAGCAGGCGGTCTTGGTAGTAGATTGTCTGAGTTAACTAAAAGCGTACCAAAACCAATGGTAAAAATTGGTCATATACCAATAGTTGTACATATAATGAAGCATTATATAAAATATGGATTTAATGAGTTTATATTGGCAACTGGGTATAAAAGCTTTGTATTTAAAAAGTATTTCAAGAATTTTAAAAAAAATGGTGTTTTTTTTGATAGTAAAATTTTAAAAAAAAAATGTAGGATATGTATATTAGATACCGGCAAAAACACACTAACAGGAGGAAGACTTAAAAGAGTTGGATTTTTAATAAAAAAAAATGAAAATTTTATGTTCACGTATGGAGATGGAATTTCAAGTGTAAATTTGAAAAAATTAAAAAATTTTCATCTCAAATCAAAAAAAGTTATTACAGTGACGGCTGTAAGGCCTCCAGCACGCTTTGGAGAAATTCTCATAAAGAATAAAATCGTCTCTTCCTTCAAGGAAAAACCACAAGTTAAAAATGGCTGGATTAATGGTGGTTTCTTTGTTGCTTCAAAAAATTTTTTAAAATTTATAAAAGGAGACATGGATATTTTAGAAAAAAGTCCTTTAGAAAAAGTTACAAAAATAAAACAATTAGCGGCCTATAAGCACATTGGTTTCTGGAAATGTATGGACGTGAAAAGAGACAGGGATGAGCTGTTAAAAATATATAAAAAAAATAATTTTAATTTTACAAAACTATCTTGTGACAAAAACTAAGGTATTAGTTGTTGGTGGTACAGGTTTTATAGGAAAAAATCTAATACTAAAATTAATAAAAAAAAATTGTTATTTAATACACAGTGTTTCACTTAATAAAATAAGTAATAGTGAAAGAATTAAAAATGTTAAATATTTTTTTTTTGATATTTCTAATAAGAAAAAATTAAATAGATTTTTAATAGATAAATATGATTATATTTTTAATTTAGGAGGCAATATTGATCATAATGATAAAAAAAAGACCTACCGAGCACATTATCTTGGTTTTAAAAACTTATCAAATTTTTTTATAAAAAAAAAAATAAAAAGATTCATTCAAATTGGTTCAAGCACCGAGTATGAATTTGCGAGAGCGCCTCAGTCAGAAAATACCAAAATTAATGTTAACAAACTAAATTCTAGTTATTCATTATCAAAATATAAATCAACAATTGAAGGGCAAAATTTGTATAAACAAAAAAAATTTCCCATAATTATAGTTAGAATTTTTTTAGTTTATGGTCCAGGACAAAAATCTAATAGATTGGTTCCTTACGTTATAAACTCTGCTTTAAAAAATCTATCATTTAAATGTTCAGGTGGAAAACAGTTAAGAGACTATATATATATCGATGATGTTATTAATTTTTTAATTTTGCTCATGAAAAAAAATAGTTATGATGGTGAAATTTTTAATCTTGGAACGGGAAATCCTATTAAAATTAAAGATTTAATAAAAAAAATTTGTAAAATTATAAAAAAAGGAAAGCCTAATTTTGGAGTCATTAATTTAAGAAGGGATGAACCTTTAAAACTTTTTGCAAACATCAATAAAGTAAAAAAACTTTTGAAGTGGACACCCAAATATAACCTACAATATGGTCTTTCGAAAACCATTGACTATTATAAGAAAAAAGCATTTTGAATGCCATTTTTTTCAATAATATTAAATACCTTTAATCAAATAAATTTTTTAAAGAAATCTACAAATTCAATTTTATCCCAGAATTTCAATAGTTGGGAGCTGATAATTATTGATAACTATTCTTTAGATGGATCCTTTGAATACGCCAAAAATATTAATGACAAAAGAGTAAAAGTTTTTCAAATAAATAATGAAGGAATGTATGTTAAATCTAGGAACTATGGTATTAAAAAAGCAACTGCTGATTGGTTAGCGTTTATTGATTCTGACGATTTGTGGTTTCCTGATAAATTAAAAAAAAATTATGATATTATAAATTCTCACGAGGTCGATTTTGTATATCATTCTGTAAAGTATTTAAAAAAAAATAAAATAAGTAATATAATTAAAGAGAAATCTATAAATTTTCAAAAACCTCTTGAAAATTTTTTTTACAGAAAAGGAAATTTCATAGCACTATCCAGTGTGGTTGTTAGAAAAAAATTAATAGAGAAAATAAAATATTTTTCAGAAGAAAAAGATAGATTTGGCTGGGAAGATTTAGATGCATGGATTAAATTATCGTTAATTACTAACAAATTTTACCATATTTCAAAACCATTAGGTGCTTTGTGGTTTGGAAGTGACAATATTAGCAATATTAATTTATATAAAAAAAATCTTAACTTTATATATAAATATTATAACGATAGTTGTATGCGAAAATATAATTTTAATATTTCTGAAACATGGTGGTTTGTTTATAATCAGGCATTGTATTATTTTAAAAAAAAACAATACAAAAGAGTCTTTGTTAAAACAAATTTAATACCCATGCTTGAATATAAATTTTTTGTAAGAATATTGTATTTTAGATATTATTCTTTATACAAAATATTAATTCTTATTTTAATAAAATTCTTTAAACTCAAAAAATAAAAAAAAGTGAAATGTTGCGTAAATTTTATAAGAATAGAAAAATTTTGGTAACCGGGGCTAGTGGGTTCAAAGGTTCTTGGTTGTCTTATTCTTTGTGTCTAATGCATGCTAAAGTTTATGGTTTAGGAATAAAAAAAAATAATAACGAAAAATTATTTAATCAACTCAAACTCAAAAGCAAGATTGATTTTAGGTATATAGATATTAGAAATTATGAAAAGCTAAAAAAATTTATAAATCTTTCTAAACCATCTATTATCTTTCACCTTGCTGCACAACCAATTGTTTCAGAAAGCTATAAAAGACCTTCAGAAACTATAAACACTAATGCAATAGGCACTTTAAATTTAATAGACATATGCAAAGAATTTAATTTTATCAAATCAATTATATGCATAACTTCTGACAAGTGTTATAAAAGTAATCATTCAACTACAGGATTTAAAGAAGAAAATCACCTTGGAGGTGACGATCCCTATAGTGCCTCAAAAGCATGTGCTGAAATAATAGCAAATAGTTACTACAAAAGTTTTTATAAAAAAAAAAATAAAGGACTAGCAACAACAAGGGCCGGAAATGTAATAGGAGGAGGAGACTGGTCTCCAAATAGATTATTTCCTGATTGTATCAAGTCACTAATAAATAATGAACCAATAAAAATTAGAAGTCCAAATTTTAATAGGCCTTGGCAGCATGTTTTAGATCCTATTTTTGGCTACTTATTGTTAGCAGTTAGATTGAATAGTAATGCTGAAAAATATTCGGGTCCTTGGAATTTTGGACCAAAAACAAACAAAGTAATATCTGTGCAAGAAGTGGTTAAAGAAATAATTAAATATTGGGGGAGTGGAAACTACAAAAAATTAAATAATAATAAATTTTACGAGCAGAAAAATCTTCAGCTAAATATTTTAAAATCAAAAAAAATACTTAAATGGTCTCCAAAATATTCCATTAAAACAAGTGTTAAAAAAACTGTAGAATGGTACAAATCTGCATATTTATGTAAAGATATTGATATTGAGAAAGTTACTAAAAAACAAATCAATTCTTACATGAATCAAAAGTAGATTTTAATATTTTAATAGAACCAAGAATATCTATCTTACTAATTATTTTGTAATATTTAATTTTTTAAAAATATTTAATTTATTTTTTTTTCGTATAAATAAAAAAATATATCTGATTCAAGATTAATTTTATTATTTTCATAAGTTAAGTGACCTAAATCTGGATATCTCATTAATTGTTTGAATTTTCCAAGTTTGTTATATTCTTTATTAATTAAAGAGAAATTGTTATTATGAAATATATTCCTAAACTTTTCATGATTCATAGAAAAAAAATATTTAGAAATTCTTGAAATATGATCTAAGTAATTTTTTGCACTTTCCGGCCTCATTTCACCAAGGCTATTCTTATTTATGGTAAAATAAACTTGGTCATTTTCAAGTTTTTCAATTTCCCAACATGGTAAAAACAACATATCAAATTTACCAGCAGTCATACTTTTAAATGTGGTTTCGCCATAAAAAAATTTTTTTTTATTAGGAAAGCTTTTGCTTAAATAGTATGCAGCAAGAACTAAAGTTTCAGGTATATCAAAATCAATAAAAGTAGGATTTATTTTTTTTAGTATATAGTAGGCAAGCTTGCCGTATCCGCCACCCAGATCAACAAGTATATTTTTTTTTTTTGAATCAAAAAAATTAATAATTATATCGGCATAAATATGATTGAAAAAACTTCCCAGGACAAAAAAATTACCTTTAATCGTCGCACCATTTTGATTGCCAAATTTAGGCATATTGATCTCAGAAATGTCAACTTGGTGATTATTAAAATAGTTCCATAGTTTATGTTGACCTCCTAATATTTCATATGTTAAGAATTTTTTTAAAAATATATTATCGCTATAACGTTTTATAAAATCCTGATTTTCAATACCAAGATAGCATTTATTGTTACCAAAATTTTGTAAAAAAAACTTAAAATTACAAATATTGTTATCATTTATACTATTGTTTAAAATTATAAATTTTTCATCAATAAATTTTTGCCACATTGAAGAAGGATTGTAGATATTATTAACTTTTGATTGATCGGACTTCATTTTTTTGTAAAATTGAAAAATTCTTGAAATTAATTCATCATCAGAGTCATCTGTTACATTAGAAGAGGGTATATGAATTTTGATTTGATTATTTTTAAAAAACAATATTAAAAAAAAGCCAGTAAGATATGGGTATAATTTTTTAAGAAGTGATTTTAAGAAAATTTTTTTATTAATTTGGTAAATAATTTTTTTTAATAAATGATACATGGGTTAAATTTTATTTGAGACTGTGTCAAATTTTATATAACAATAATGACATAAAAGTATTATTTGCATACTTTAATAATATTTTGAATTAAAAATATAGCCTAACTTAAATTAAAATATAAATTTAAAGATTTATACAATATTTAAGTGTGTATAATTTTTGCAATCAAATGACTATTATAATTTTATCTGACGGATACAAAGGTGGAACTTCTAAATTTTTAGAGAACATTATAATTTATAATCTTCAAACTCAAAAAAATAAGATTGTTTTAATTGAAAAAAATCCTAAAAAAACTTTTCCAAATTTAAAAAAAAATAGTTTACTTAAACTACATAAAGAAAATGCGCTACGAAGTAAAAAAAAAATTATTAAAATTTTTTCAGAATATGTTAAAGAAAACCCAACATTCATTTTTACCAACTATGTATTTTTAGTAATATATTTTTTTTTCTATATTAAATATTCATCTAAAATAGCTATAGCTTTGCATAGCGGTATATTTAAAATTACTGTTAAAAATTTTATAGCTCTTATCTTATTTTCGATAATGTCCTTAAAAATAAATTTTTTAATTTTCGGATCTAGTTCATCAAAAAAGTGGTGGTTAAGTCGTTTTCCATGGCTAAGATTTTTAAATAATAAAACTATTCATAATGGAATAGAACAGGGTTTTTTTAGAAAAAAAAATAATAAAATATTTAGAATTAGCTTTATTGGTAGACTTGAGAAAGAAAACAATCCAAATTTATTTCTGGATTTATCTTTATTAAATAAAAATAAAAAAAATCTATTATTTAACATATTTGGAGATGGTTCTTTAAAAAATGAATTAATGATGAAAAATAGCAATGCAAAATTTTGGGGATGGTCAAGCCAACAAAAAATTTATTTAAATACTGATATTACAGTCATAACTTCACCATTAAATAATTTTCCATATACTGCTTTAGAATCTCACTCCTTTGGAAAGCCTGTAATTACAGCTGCCAAAGGTGATATTAGAAAAATTATAAAAAATGGTATCACCGGTTATTATTTTGATGACTTTAGCGTAGTAACTTTTAATAATTATCTAATGAAAACGATTTTAAATTATAATTTTTTATCTAAAAATAGCTATAAATACTCTAAAAAATTTAATTTAAATAATTCTTGTAAAAAAATTTTATCATTTATAAAAAATTGAAAACGATTGTATTAGGAGAAAAAAGTTATATTTCAAAAAATATAGGCAAAAAATTTCCGAAATTTAAAATTTTGTCTATTAATAATTTCATTAATTTGTATGAAAAAGAGTTTAAAGATAAAAAAATTAATTTAATAATTAATAGTTTTTATGCAGCATCAAAGTTAAATAATATTAAAAATTATAGCAATTTTGTCAGAAAGTCGTCCCAGGAGCTGTCGTGCTTACTTGATATAATTGTCAAAAAAAATATCAATAAAATTATTTATACAAGTAGTTCTGCAATATATGGTTTAGACAAAAATAATTTGTCTTTTAAAAAAAAATCTCAAAGAAATCTTTATGCAAGTTTTAAATTAGCAAATGAAGAAATGTTAAAAAATTTTTCAATTCAAAATAATATCAGTCTCGTTATTGCAAGAGTTTTTAATGTTTTTGGTGAAAACGAGCACTTTTCTATTGTGTCAAAATTAACTAATCAAAATAATAAAAAGGAAACTATAAAAATATTTAATAACGGAGAATCTATTAGAGACTTTATTCACATAGATGACGTAGTTAAATGTTACTCTGTTTTTCTTAAGCGTTCCATATCCGGAATATATGATATTGGAACTGGATATGGAACAAAAATATCAAATTTAATTAAAAGTTTTAATATAAAAAAAAATATTTTATTATTGAAGTCCAAAGTTGAAGAGATTGATATTTCAATTGCAAATACAAAAAAAATTCAAGATATTATTAATGTAGAAAAATTTAAGTCTATCGAAAATTTTTTAAAAAAAAAATTTAAACAAAAAAGCTTAATTACAAAATATAAATATACAGATTATAGAGAACTAGGCTCAAATAGGGATGTAGTAATTTATGGGTGCGGTTTTTCAGGTATTAAAATTGCTAATGAACTCATTAATTCGAAATTATCTAATGTTAGATTTTTTGTTGACGACGATGTTAATAAAATTGGTAAGCTCATTTCTGGTATAAAAGTAATTTCCTTTTCCCAAATGAAAATTATTGCTCATAAGTATAGAATACCAAACATTATTGTCGCCATACCATCGCTTAGCGAAAAAAAAAATGCTGAACTTTTAGAAAAACTTTCACCTTATTGTGCATCTATTCAATCGCTTCCTAGAAAAAAATATTTTAAAAATAAGAACGTTCAAGTCAAGGACTTAGAGAAAATTTTAATAGAAGAAATACTAAATAGGTCTATTTTTTCTGTAAACACTAAAAAATTAAGCAACTTTAGGAATAAGATAATTTTAGTAACAGGTGGCGCTGGTAGTATTGGATCAGAGATTTGTAGACAGTTATTGAAAGCAAAACCTAAAAGAGTATTAATTCTGGATCATTCTGAGTTAGGTATTTTTAAATTAAATAAAGAATTAAACACTAAAAAACTTAAATTTATTCTAGGTGATATAAAAGATCAAAGTTTTGTTTCAGATTTGATAAATGAAAATCGTGTAAATTACATATTTCATTGTGCAGCCTATAAACATGTAAAATTTTTAGAAGAAAATATTGTTAGTGCAATTAAAAATAATGTTTTTGGTACATTTTCAATTTTAAAAGCAATTAAAAAAACTAAAATCAATGTTACATTTATTTCCACAGATAAAGCTGTCAATCCGACCAATGTTCTTGGAATATCAAAAAGGATAGCGGAAATTTTGATTCAAATTGTTGCGAAATCTAACTTATATAAAAATTGCAAAATTTCTATAGTGAGGTTCGGAAATGTTTTGGGAAGTGACGGTTCAGCAATTCCTACTTTCATTGAGCAGATAAAAAATAATCAAGATGTTACAATTACTGACTTTAAAATGAAAAGGTATTTTATGAGTATCAAGGAGGCTTGTAGTTTAGTAATAGAAGCCTCTCAAATAAGAGTAAATAATAAAATTTTTCTTTTAAAGATGGGAAAGCAAATAAAAATAATCGATATTATTAATAAAATCTTCAAATTATATAAAACAGAAGGACAGTTATTAAGAGTAAAAAAAATCGGTAATTTTGGAAATGAAAAAGTATCTGAAAAATTGACAAGTAGTAAAAATATTCTTCCAACACGCATAAAAAGAATATTTGTAGTAAATGAATTAATACCCAAAGATGAATTATTTTTTAATTTCATAAAGAAGTTGAACTTTGCAGTGAAAAATAATCATAAGTCCAATTTAAAAAAACTATTTAAAAATTTTAAATGGTGAGTGAATTAGAACCTATCGGAAAAATGGGCTATGAGTCTTTTTTACACACACCAATACTATCTCTAATTATTGGTATTCTTCTTTTTTTTGGTCTTATTTCTTTTGGAAGTTTATTTTTATCTCTTTTTTTTAAAAAGGAAATTAATAATAACAATCTTTTTCTTTTACACTCCCCACTAATTGGTAGTAATCTATTATTATTTTTCTTTTTCCCGTTAGCTTGTTTGGGTCTTTTGAATAGTAATATATTAAAAATAACATCGTTTGTGCTTCTAATTTTAAGCATTCATTTTATAGTAAATATTTTTAAAATTTCTTTTGCGAGCTATACTAAATATAAAGTATTAATTTTATTATTAATTTTATATTTTTTTTTATGTTTAGCTCCATTTACTCATGCTGACACTTTAGAATATAGCGTATTATCAGCTGTTAACATAATAAATACAGGATCATTTTCTAAAACACCTTTGCCCTTAACTATTAAAGCCGAGGGGGCCGGTGAAATACTGATAGCTTTGAGTCTCGTTTCTGGCACAGAACAGTTCGCAAATCTAATTCAATTTGGAGGATTTTTATCGATTATAGCTAGTTTTTTGTATCTACAAAAAAAAAACAACTATGTTTTACTTTTATCGGTTATTAGTACTCCTTGTTTTATTTTTTTTCTATCCAGTCCAAAACCACAATTAATGTTAATTGGAAATATATTATTTATTTTTTCTTATTTGTTTAAAAAAAAAATAGTTTCATTTGATAAAAAAAAATTTTTTTTTATTTTTACAGTAATGCTAGTTATTAATTTTTTATCAAAATTTTCGTTTATTTTAAGTTCTATTTTTATATTTATCTACATATTGATTAAATTAGTTTCCAAGAATAATTATAAATATGTTTTAATGAGTTTATTTTTAGTTATTGTTATTCTGATAGCGCCTGATTATTATTTTAATTACAAAAATTTTTCTTCTTCAATTTTAGATTATGTACAATCTCCAATGCCGGTAAATATAGATGCGTACAAAAAAATAACCGTCGCCCTTAAAAATATAAGTGACGGAAGCCGAATAATACCACTATGGTTGGTGGTTCCCAACAGTCTAGGAACGTTAAGTACCATAATAGGTCCTGTAGTTTTAAGTTTTTTATTATTTAAATTAAAAAAATTAAATATTTATTTTTTATCAATTTTTCTTTTTTTTGTTATTATTTTAATTTTTGGACAAGCTACATCTAGATTTTTATTTGAAGGTTTTCTCATACTTCAATTTGTATTAACTTATAGTGAATTTAGAAACAAAAATTACTCAATAATTTTCAAAAATTATATAAAATTACAATCTTTATTATGCATTAGTATTTTAATAGTTTTAATTTTTAATTTAACACCTGGTGCCTTTTCATACAAAGCGAGAGATATAGTCATGATGAATAATGCAAATGGCTACTCACTTATTAAATGGGTAAATAAAAATATAAATAAAAATGATCTAATAATATCCTCCAATAGATCAACATCTTTATTTAATGTCCCTGCATATTATTTGGTAATGTTACAATATATAGACTTTTCTAATCCAAGTTCAGAAATATTTACTAAATTTATTAAAGAAAAAAAAGTAAATAGAATTTTAATCCAATCTAATGTAAATCCTGGACAATTTTATAATTGTAGAGGAAAATTATTAGCAACAAAAAAAAATGCAGGTTCAGAAAAAGGAAGAAACCCTTTTAATAAATCCAAACTATATGATGCTAGTATTTATGAATTTGACTACAGTAATTTTCCAAAATGCTTATTTTGAAATTTTCAAAGGCCTTTTATTAAGATAGTTTTGAGAATACTTACCTAATTCTTTTTCGTAACATTGAGCCGTATTCAAGCTACTAAAAAATTTACTTAAATGACCGTGATCTACTTGGAATGAGTACTTAGCTGAGAGGGCGTGTCTAGCCTCACATAAATTTTCATTTTTATATTCTATTTCTATTAACTTGTAGCTTATTACCCATTGCAATATATTGCAAAATATCAAAATTTTAATAAATTTTTTA
>Ga0315903_10003184_pt1 | contig 23047 bp, 4 predicted proteins | sample LakEriMetagenome_7_FD_203524 | JGI IMG/M metagenome (GOLD analysis project Ga0315903, IMG submission 203524) | Freshwater fungal communities from buoy surface, Lake Erie, Ohio, United States - Buoy 2 MA119 | ecosystem: Environmental > Aquatic > Freshwater > Lake | place: USA: Lake Erie, Ohio... | reverse complement strand
GTAATAATAGAATAGATTATAATACAAGAACTAATCTACTTAACAAATCAATGAAGTTAAATGAGATGTTAAGAGTTCAACAAGAACAACAACCTATGCAAATGGCTGCATTTGGTGGAAAGTTAAAGAAATATAAACCTGGAGGACCACTTCCTTATGATGGAAATAATCCAATGGATGATGTTAGTATGCAAAACTCATACAGAGCAGTATCAACTCCAGGAAATGAAATAACTAATACACCTATACAACCAACTGCTCCATTATTATCAGGTTCACAAAAGTTTGATTTACCAACTAAAATTCAATCTGTAAATCCTAAAGTAAATAACTTAGATGTAAGTAAAGAAATGGAACAAGCATCTAGTCCTGTTAAACAAAAGAAGAATAATTTTAAAGGAGCATTATCAGCAGTAAGTGGTGCTGTAAGTGCTTTAGGTCCTATTGGACAAGGAGTAGGTGCTGCATTACAATTAGCTCCTTATGCTATTGATTTAGGAAAAGCTATGTTTGATAAAACATCAGTTCAAGATTTACAAACTCAAGGAAGTGCTATGAGATTACCAAATACAACTTATGCTAAAAATGGTGGTAAACTAAACCTTAAACCGTTACCTAAACTTGAAAATGGTACTGAATTATCTTCTGTTATAAATAAAGAACCATCTATTAGTGAACTTTCAGGTGTTCCATTACAAATACAACAATCTTCAGGATTAGTAGATTTTGCTGGAAGAACTACATATCCTAATACTGCAAAGTTTAATCAAGATAATTTTGAAAGAATGAAAGAGTATGATACTTCAGGAATATCTAATAAAGGATTAACTTCTGATGGAACTAATTCTCAAAAATTATTAGATGTAGTAGAACCACCTAAACAAAAAGATAAGTTATCAGAAATGTTAAAGAGTGGATTAATGTTAAAAGGTTCTGCAATGGCTGGTTCATTATTTAGTGCATTACAACCAGCACAAAAAGAAACATTAAGACTTCCTGATTTTGGTAGAGCTGATGATGCAATGAGTAGAGCTACTGCATTCTCAATGAATCCTGCACTAAATGAAGTAGAACAAGCTAGAGGTAAATCTCAAGAAGCTATTAGAAATATGGCTACTACTGCTGGACAACTTACATCTAATTTACAATCAGTAAATCAAAGAGCTGGACAACAATCAGCAGGATTAAGAGTACAAGAACAACAAATAATGAATCAACTAGCTGGACAAAAAGCTGGATATGAAACACAAAAAGCATCAGCTATACAACAAGAGTTAGCTAGATTTGATGAGAATACATTAATGAACAAAGCTGCTACACAAGATGCTAGAGTTGCATTTGTAGAAAATATAAATAATCTTGGAACAGAGATTATGAAACAAGGTAATGAACAAGATATTGCTGACCAACAAGATAAGTTAGCTGTACAAAATGCTAAACTTAAAATAATTCAATCAGCATTTGAGAATCCTGATATAATATCTGGTGCTAATTTAGAAAGTATATTAAAAATGATTGAGAAAGGTGACTATACAAATATACCAAAACTATTTGGAAAACCATCTGACACTAGAAGAGTATTAAAAGCAGACGATAAAGCTAAAGAAGATGCTTCTAAAAAATAATAAACAATGGCTATAAGTAGATTTAGAAAAACATTTGCAAAGTTAGACCCTACACTATATGTACCAGAGAAGAGAAATCTTATTCCTGATATAACTCCTTTAACTACTATTGCTACTGGAATGCAATCACTATTTGATGATGTTTCAGTAATACAACCTCCAGTACACTTAAATAATGATGCTAATGATGTTCAAAGTAAATACTTGAATCCAATAAAAGAAGCTAAAGATAAAGCTCTTGAAACATTTAGTAGTAATAATTCATTAGAAGGAGTAAAAGCATTAAGAGATATTAAGAAGTTTATGATTGAATCTAATCAACCTGGAGGTGTAGCTTATAATTTTAAAGCTAATGCTGAAGCATTATCTAAATGGAATGAAGATTTAAAATCAAGATTAGCTAAAGGTGATATAACTCGAGATGTTTATAATAGTTATGTAACTGATGCAAGTAAATTTAAATCTTATAATGATGATGGAGAGTATAGTACATTTCAAGGTGGACAACCAGCATCTTATGTTGACTTAAAAAAGATGTTTGATGATTCAGCTGGTAAATATAAAGCTGATAAAAACTATACATTACAATCCAATGGTATATACACACATAAAATAACTAATGAAATTGTAGATTTAAAAACAGTATATGCTGGTTTAATGCAATCTGTAATGGCTGATACTAAAGCCTTTTCTTATATTCAAGATTTACAACGTGTATATGGTACTGAAAAAGCTATGAAAATGGTAAATGACATGGCTTATAGTTCTGCTGATGCAGCTGCTCATGTTAATAGAGATATATCAATGTTTAGTACTGACCAATTAGCATTACATGTAGCTAAAAAAGCAATAGATAAAGCAGCTGAAAAACAAGAAAGACTTGCTAATGGAATAGATGTTCCTGTTACAGTTAAAGAAGGAATTGAAGGTAAAATTAAATTAAGTAGTGGAGCAACTATAGAAGATGAAATGAAAATGGAAGGTAGTAAAGTTGCAAATGGATTTTATAAAGATGATAAAGGTAATATATATCAAAGACAAGCTAATGGTAGATATAGGTCATTAACTGATGATTCTGTATATGACCCTTCAAAAGAAGCAGAAAAAACAAAAGAAAGTAATGCTTTATCTTCACCAATAGGTAGTAAATTTGACCAAGTTAGTAAACCAAGAGTTCCTTTTACATCAACAGAGAATACTTCAGCAAAAAATTTACAACCTATTAATATAGCTAATTTAGATGCTACAAAAGATAAAAAGATTATAGATTTTATTGAAAAAGAAATGCCTGGATTAAGAGAAACAGCTATTAATTTACAGAAAGAAAAAGGTAAAGATATATCAGTTAATGAATTGAATGCTAGAGCAGTACAACAATATAGAACTAGTCAAAATGCAATGATAACTGAAGCAGTAACAATGGTTACTTTTGATGAAAAGGGTGAATTAAATGGTAGAACTCCATCAGAAGCAGCTGCATATTTAAGTACTATAGTTGATAAAACAACTGTTTATCGTAGAGATAAAAATGGAAATACTAAACCAGTTAATGATAATGTTGTAGCAGAATTAGCTAAAGAATTAGACAATCTTCAATACAAAAAAGATAATAAACAAGAAAGTAAATATAAAATTATAGGTAAGTTTGATGAAGATAGTATATTTTATCCTAATAATTATATAGTTAAAGATAAACAAGGAAATGAATATCTTATTAATACTGCAACTCCTGAACAAATGGATAGAAGTCTTCGTTCAAGACCTTTTATTCAAGCAATGGAAACACCTGGAAAAGCAATTCCATTTCGAACTGTACCACCGTTAGTTGGTGTTTCAGCACAAAATCTTAGTAATGGAAAACAACTTACTGGAATGACTATTATTCCTACAGATAGTTATAGAGGAGGATTTGTAGATGATAATACAATGGTTGGTGATGTATCTATTATATCACAACCTAAGTTTGATGCTAATAATAATATGCTTAATTATGGACAAGGAAGTGATTTAGTAGTCAAATTTACAGAAAGAATAATTAATCCTCAAACAGGAGAATTCACTAAAGGAAATGATTATATGTTAGCTCTAGGTAACTCAAGTTATACTTCATTAAAAGAAATTTTAAAAAACCAATAAAACTAAATTATGTCTAATCAGTCTATAATAAATCCTGATAATAGTAAAAGTTATTTAGAAGGAGCAGTTGATGTAACTAAGTTAAAAGCTAATACTGACCCAAGTTTAGTACAAACTAGTTTTGTTGGTCAAGTAAATAAGTATGATAGAAATTTTGTAATGGCTGCTAATGACCCAATGGGTCCAAAAACTAGAGAACAAAATAGATTAATTAATCAACCTACAAGTTCAGCATTTATTAATGCTGGAATACAAGCTGCATCTGAAATAGGATTAGGAACATTAGAAGGAGCTGGATTTTTATTAGATATACCACAATGGGTTAATACTATAAAAGGAACTGAAAGAGATTTTGGTAATTGGTTTAGTGATAGTATTGGTGAATTAAAAAAAGAAGTAGCTGAAGATAATCCTATCTATGCAGTAGAAGGTTATCATCCTACTAATGCTAAATGGTGGGCATCTATGATTCCATCTATTGCTACATCAGCTTCATTAATGATACCATCAATGGGTGGTGCAAAACTTATGTCAACTGTAGGTAAGTTATCATCAAAGTTAGCAAAAGGAATAGCAAATAATAGTAAAGCAGCTAATCTATTAGCTAAAGGATTAGAAAAAACTGGAGCTGGATTACAAAACTATACTGGAGTATCTGCTGCTGTATTTAGTAGAATGGCAGAAGGAACATTAGAAGCTACTGAAGCTGGTACTCAAGCATACCAAAAATATATGGAACAAGGTATGTCAATGGAAGAAGCTACTGAAAAAGCTGGACAAGCATCAGCAGCTACATTTCTTGGTAATATGCCTTTATTAGCATTAGACTTATTACAATATAATAGTATATTCAAACAGTTTGGTAGTAAAGTTGGTATTCAAGCAGCAGAGAATGCTTTAGATTTAAGTACTAAATCATTAGCAAGAAGAACATTACAGAAAGCATGGAACACATTAAAAGTTCCTATTGGTGAAGGTGCTGAAGAAGGTTTACAATTTGGTGTAAAAGAAGAATCTATTAAGATGGCTGAAGATGGTATGCCTGATAATAGAATGGAAACACTAATGAAACAATATTCTGATATAGCTAAAAATGTATTACCAGAATATTTTAATAATGATGAGTTTCTTACATCTATAACACTAGGTGCTGTAGGTGGTAAAGTATTTGATGTTATTACTCCAGCTGTAAGAAGGTTGGCTAAAATGGATAATAGTGTAGATGAAGATTTAAGAAGTGGTAAAATAGTAGCACCATATTATAAGACTAGAAAAGCATTTGTAGATTTACTTCAACAAGATGAAGTTAAAGCTAATGAAATGCTTGAAGCTGCTAAGACAGACCCTAAGTTAAATAAACTTGGTGAATTAGATTCATTTGAGAATTTGTTAACTGTTTATAATGATTTAAAAAGTGATGAAGAATTAATGAAGAATCCTAATGCTGGTTTATTAATAAAATCAGAATTAGAAAGTAAATTATATAAAGATTTAGCTACTCAATTAGAAGCTAAGAGTATAGAAATTCCTGAAGGAATAGAAGATTATGATTTAAAGTTAGATGCTTTAAGTCAGTTAGAAAGTTATGAATTACAATCTCCTAAAGCTAATCCTAGAAATCTTCAATTTATTAAAGCTAGAAAAAATGAATTACTAGCTGAGAAATCAGAAAAAGAAACTGCTCTCGGAGTTAAAACAACATACAAACCTAAAGAAGGATATAGTTGGGGTAGTAGAACACATAGAGCAGCTATTAACCATCATGCTAATATAGAGATGTCTAAGATATTATCTAATATATCTAATCTTAAATATCAAAACTATCTATCTGAAAATGGTTCAATGTATGCAGGATTAGATGCTAAGATTGAAAAGTCATTAGAAACTATAGATGATTTAACATCATTAAGAGGTAGTGAAGAATTTGATACAGATGATAAATACTTAGATTTTCTTTTAGACTTAAAGACTAAAAGAACTGATTTAAAAGAAGAAGTTAATCTTATTTTAGATGATATATATAAAGAAAATATCTCTGATGAAACACATCCTATAAATAAAGTTGTATATAATGAGATAACTAATTCAGTTGAAGATGTAACTTATTTAAATGATTTAGCTAGAATAGATGAAATAAATAGGAATAGTCCTAAGTTTAGAAATCTATTTTCTCATGGAGTATCTACTAATTTTTTAGTATCACCTAATACAACTAAATATGCAACTAAACCTAAACCTGAAATAGGTTCTGTTGTAAAGATGAATGATAATGAATTTCTACTATATAAAAAAGAAGATACTAAAGGATTCTTTAAATCATTAACTGACGAAACTGATAATTTTGAGTTAGAGTTATCTGCTGTTAAACCAACTGATATTGTAAAATCTTATAGAATTGTAAAAGATTTTGAAAGTAATTCTAATCTTATATTACTAGAAGATAAAGCAGTAATTGTAAATGATGGAACTACTGTTTATGAAAGAAATAGTTCTGAAGGAATTATTAGACATGACCTTTTATCTGAATTAAGTTATCCTGAAATATATAATTTAGAAGAAAGTAGAAGAAAAGAATTAGAAAAAGTTGATGTAAGGATTCCAGCATTAAAAACAATAGGTAGTCCAGTAAATCTTACACCATTTACATTAGGTAATAAAAGTAAAGCTAGTAGAAAAGAAGCTGCAAGAAATCTAAATCTTAAAAACGGTGATACAGTTAAACTATGGTTCTACGAAAAAGATTCTAAAATAGCTCATGCAATTCCTTTTATATTTATTAATGGAGAATTATTAGATACTACTAATCCTTATTATAATCCTAAACTCGATGATAGAATTTTTGTTAAAGCACAAAAATATGAAACACAAATAGATTATAATAATAAGCAATACAATGCAATTAATGATAAGTATAATTTTAAGTATATAGAATTACTTGAACAAGGTAAATTAGAACCAAGTCAAGTATATACTATATTAAAAAATAAAAATGTTGAAGATAGTATAGACTTATGGGAAGCATATTATAATATAGCTACAACAAAGTTTAAAATAAATAGTGATGAAGATATTGATAATATTCTAAATGTTTTAAAGTATAAAGGTATAACTATTAAAAAAAGAGGAGATAGTAGATTAGATGGTAGTAAGATAGAAAAAGGATATGAAATAAATGGAGAAGCATATAAATCTGTTACAGAATTAATTGAACTAATAAGTCCTTATGATAAGTTAAATAAAACATTTCAAGGTGCAATAAATGCTGGTAATTTTATTGATGAATTATCAAGAGAGATATTTACAAGTGATGAAATTAATAGAGTGTTATTAACTAATAAATACAAGAGTAAGTTTGCTAATGTTGAAACACTTAATGATGCTATAAATTTAATAGCAACTAATAAAATTAATTTACAAAAGAAAGGATTTAAATTTGTTACAACTAATGTAGTTTTATTTGATAAAAGTAGTGGAAAGAATGTTGCTGGAGAAATAGATTTATTAGCTTATGATAATTTAGGCAATATCCATATAATGGATTTTAAAACATTTACTGATAATAGTTATTCAGAATATAGTAATAAAAAAGAATCTATTGAAAAGTTAACTAAAAGAGATAGATATAGAATTCAATTATCTACTTACGCAGAATTGTTTAATAATCTTACTGGATATAAAGTTTCAGGAATAAATATTATTCCTTATGTTTTAAATTACGATGCTGATACTGGAATTATTGATAGTGTTACAAGTAAATCAATAGATGATTTTAAAGTAATATCAAAAATTAATCCTATTTCTTTTAGACATGAATCTTTTAATTCATCTTATGAATTATTAAAGATTATGGAAAAGACTGATGATGCTATTATTACAAAATCAAATCTTTCTAAAGTATTTAGTAGTTCTAATAAAAGTCTTAATAGTAAAATACAATATCTTGATACTAAAACTTTTATTCCTACAGAGAATACACTTAATATAGAACATGTTATTACACACATCAATGATTTTTTAATTAAGTTTAATGGTTATAAAAGTGTATTAAGTAAAGAAGAATTAGCTATTATAGATAATTACAATGATATTGTAAATAAATTAATTTCTATAAATAATTTTACTAACGAAAAAGCTGTAATTACTAGTGGTATAACTGGTTTTGACTCGTATGTAAAAGGAGAACAAGAAATAAATTTATCTTATACATTTCAGAAATTACCAGAATTACTTATAGCTATTAATAATAATAAAGTATATGAATTAGTATTTCAAGATATACGTTATTCTTTAAAGAAAAAAGTTGATTTAGCTACAGATAGTTTTCTTTTTGTAATAAATAATAATAATTACGTATTAACTCCTGAACAATATACAAACATTATAGGTGAAGATTATAATAAAGAAAAATTAACTGAAGAAATATTACAACCATATCTTGTTACTGACTTAATGGATGACGCTGTATATTATGAATATAATATTAATGAATTTAAAGATGAAGTTGATAGTGATACTATAGATATTGAAGATTTAAAAGATATTAATAAAACTAATAAAAAAATATTAGCAGTAGAATCTATTAATGATGCTATTGATTCAATGCAAGAAAATAATGTTATAAATTATATAACATTATTAGAAAAGTATTTTGTAGATAATAATGAAGAAAGTCTTTTAAAAAATGTATTAGAACTTGAAACAATTTTACAAAATTCATTAAATGATATTGTAACACAATTAGATACTATTACTTCTGAAGATGAATTGTATGAAGATTTAATATCTAAAATGAATACTTTAGATGATTTAATAAATACAATAAAAGACTTTACAAATAATCTTAATACTTTTATAATTAATGAAGATGAAAGTATTACTCAAGATAATATTGATGATATGTTATATAACTTGTTAGACAAGTTAGATACTATTGAACTTAATACACCTATATCTGATGAAGATTTACAAGATTTAAAAGACATTGCATCTACAGTTATAAAACCTATTGAATTACCTCAGAAAAAAAAGACTGTTAAACAAAACAGAACTTTAAAGGATAAGTATAAGAATAAATTTATCTATATTACTAAAGATGCTGTAAAAGATTTATTTAGTAAAGTTAGTTCTGATTATATTGTAAATGCTGATAAACTATTTGAAGAATATTTAGTAAGTAATAATATACTACCAGAAAACATAACTACTAATACTTATAGTAACTTTAAAAAATTATTACCAAAAGATAGAACTTACATTACTACAAATATTGAATTTATATCTATTAGTGATAATATTATTTATTATTCTGTTCCTCCTCCTAATGATGCTAAATTCTATAAAAGAGAATTAGGTCTTATAGAAAGTAATATAAAATATGGTGGTGAAGAAGAAATTAAAAAAATAGATTTACTTAGACGTAATGATAATGTGATTAACTTATTAACAACTGGAAACAAAGTTATAAGTGATGATACTATTAATGAAGCAAGAGAATTATATAGTTTTAATTATGATGGTGTAGAACTTGATGAAAATGTTCCATATAATCCTTTTGTTGGTACTACATTAGTTACAAGAAGTGATTTTTATAATAGTGAAAAAAGTGAATTAGCAAAAAATAAAGATAGATTTTATTCAAGAAAATCATTTATTCCTACAGATGATTCTGATAAACTATATAATATTCTTCCTGATTTGTTTAATGGTAAAGTAGTTGAAATTAATAATCTTCCTATTATAAAATCTTCAAATGTAATGGAAGATTTTGAAAACTTATATAATAAAAAGAAAGAAAACTTACTTAAAGATAAAGTTAGTGTATTAGTAAGAAAGACTGAAAATAATAAATACATTATTGTATTTGCTAATAAAGAATATATAAATGATTCTGTAAAGTTTACTCCTATTGGAATCATGAATACTATAGAACAAGCTGTATATGCTTATGAGAAAACAAAAACTAAAAGAGAAAGTGTATTCTTAACAAAATTAATTAGAGAAGATATTGAATTATTAGCTTCTAATAATCCTACTGGAGAATTAATTGAAGTTAATTATGATAAGATTAATTTACTAGATGTTAGAAGTACAGGATTAAATAGATTAGATAGTCCTAAACCAGTTTATGATGTATTAAAAGATAAGAATAATCCTCAATTAATCATTCATATAAATGGTAAATTTGTTAGTAACTTTAATATACCTGATAGTAATTTAGAGAATTTAAAAAATACTTATAAATTAAAAGAAAATAATTCATTAAATATATTTTATAATACTACAGATAAACTTGGTAAACAAGTACCGATAGGTTCTACATTAAAGTTTTATAAGAATGCTCACGATGATTATAAATTATCAGTTGAAAGATTAGTTAAATCTATTATAAATAATAGAGATAAAAAAGATATTAAAAGTTTAAAGAGTGATATACTAGAGCTTGGAAAAGGTTATGTAAATATTCCTAAATTAAATAAAAATAGTCCTGATGGTGAGTTCTTAAAATATGCTAGTCAATTTAATGATATAAATGAATTTAATGCAAAGTATGACCCTAATGGAACAATGACAATGCGTATTGATTTTATAAAGTTACAAGAGGATAATTCATACGCTATTAATGTTGCAAAAAACTATCTTACTAGTACAATAGATATAGAACCTTATGCAAATATTCAATACTTTTTTGGTATAATAAAAAATGATAAAAATACTAATGAATTAGATGAATCACTAGAACTTGAAGAAGAAGTAATAGATGATATTATTGAAGAAGAATTTGAAGATGAAGTTATTGTTAATACTAATATTATATTAAATGATGAAGGTTCATTTAAAATAAATAAACCTACAAGTCTTAAATATTATTTACAACAACAACTTAAAAAAGATTCTATATATATAAATGAACTTAGTAATAGTTATAATGCTAATGAAAGTATTCTTACTGGATTTAATGAACTATTAACTGACTTAAATAATTTAGATACTGATAGTTCATTGTATAATGTTGTTAATCATATTCTGAAATATACTAACAATACTTCATTAAAAAATATAAATAAAACTTTAGCTGATATAGTTAAGAATTATAATGATACTAATGATAACAAGATAAATACATTAAGAAATTATGTAGATAGTTTTAAAGAATATGTTATTGATAATCAACAAACTGTTATTGATTTTTATACAGAAGCTGTTGATAATTCATACTATATTGAGAATAATGTTGAAATGTCTATTCATGAATTAAGAAAAGCATCTGAAGCATTGTTATCATTATCTATACAAAATGGTTTAGATTTTAGAGATTTTGAAAATATTAAAAAGAATGTAAAAGGTTCATCATTTAGTAATTTCTTTTTAAATGATTTAGTAACATTATTATTAGAGAAAGCTAATAATGGTAATATAAGTACTATAACAAAAATAGTTAAAGCATTAAGAAAAGATATAACTACTATTGAACTAGGTGAAAATAATGAGATTGTATTAATAAGAAATGAAGTAAATTATAGAAAACCTACAGGAGGTATATTGTATAATCAATTATTAAAATCATTAAAAGTTTATGGTTATGATGTTGATATAAATACTCCAAGTTATGAACAAGATTATGAAGATGAGATTCCTAATCTGGAGGAGATTGTAGATAATAATGAATCATGGTCTGAACTTATAAAGTTTCAATTCCCTACTACTAATCTTTCAAGAAATGTTAAAGTATTATTACAGTCAATCGAAAGTCCTGAACTTGATAAATTAGGTTTAAATATTAATTTAAATTATCCATTAAGCATGGCTTATGGTATAGTTATGGATAAATTAGTTAACTCTATTGATGTAAATGATGTAAAGAATAGATTACAAAATGAGTTTAATGATATACCATATATTAAAAGATTAAACTCATATATAATGAATCAAGAAAATGCTGATGAATTATATAGTCAGATATATACAAGTATTGGTAATAAGATTAGACTTACTTATGAAACTGTAATTAAAAATAGAGATGGTAAGATATATGGTTCATTATCTAATAGACAGTCTTATGAGTTTATTATATCTGAAAGATTAAATTCTGATGTAAAAAATAACATAAAACATACAAAAACAAGTATATTAGATATATTAAATCTGTATGAAAAAGATATTACTTCCGTATTAGCAAATCAAACTGCTGTACAAAGTATTAAAGAATTAATTGATGTTTATGAAAAAGGATTAGCATATTATAATTCATTAAAAAGTGATACTGAACGTAATAAATATACTTTTACACTTAGATATAGTTATGATGGAAAAACAGTTAATGTATCTAGTTTAATAAAATCTGCAATAAAATATATACCTAAAAGTGGTACTACTTACCACATGACTGTTAAAGATAAGATACAATATCAAGATACAAATAGTAATTTCTTAGGTTATATTCAAAATAATAGTGATAAGTATTATGCTATGTTATTGAAAGATAGTTCTTTTGCTAGTCTTCCAGTAGTACAAAGAAAAAATCCTATTGATGTTATTCAAGTTATTGGTTATGATGACCAAAGAGGAAGTATTGGATATGAAATTAGTAAGTTAAACTCAAAACTAGCAACAGAAATGATGTTAGTTATGCACAAAAGAAATGCTTATCCTATTGCAGTTCCTGGTGATAGTGGTAATGCTTTATACGTTAAAGGTTTAATGCCAATAGAAAAAGAAAAAACAAAAGAAAATATATACAATGAGTTATATGAACTTATGTTATTTGAAAAGAATCGTGTTGATAGTAATGAAGAAAGTTTAGTTAAAGTATATAACAAAAAGAAATCTGACTATATTATATTTAATAAAGTAAACGATATATTAAAAGAAAAGAATTTATCATTTAATAAATCAAATGTACTTATAGCTTTTGATGATTTCTTTGAAAAAAATTATGTTGAGTATATTAATTATCTAAGAGAATTAGATATTGTAAGTAACGATGGCAAATTTCAAAGTAATTTACAAGGATATGATAAAAATAATTCTGAACAAGATATAAGAAACTTCTTATTATCTTATGCTTTAGGTGTTACTAATATACTATTACTTACAAATAATGATTTAGCTTATTATAAATCAATAGAAGATATATTTAAAAGAGGTAAACAAGTTGTATCTTCTGGAGAACGTATAAATACTTTAAATACTTATACTAATCGTACTACAAAAGAAATTGTTAGTATTCCAGAAAAAATAAGAATACTTATATATGAAGATGTAAAGGATGAGTTTAAAGATAGCGAAGAATATAAAAATATAGCAAAAGCATTAAATAGTACAAACTTAAAGAATAAAGAAAATATTATATCAGAGTTTGATAGAACATCATTAACAGATGGACAGTCTTATATTGATTTAATATCTTATCGTCAAAGAATGGTGTCTCTATCATTATGGAGTGATGACCAACAAGACATGATGGATGAATTAATGAATGGTGGTTCAATTACAGCGTATAATAAAAAAAGAAATCTTTCAAGTAAAGATTCTCCTTTTAATGTAATTAAACCTTTTTTCTTTGCTAATACTTCAGCAATAAAAAGAGATGCTCTTGATAATCAAGATAAAGTACAACCATTTCAAAAGAAAGATTCAGAGTTTATAATTACACCTAACTATGGATTAAAGAAAGTTAATAGTAAAGAAAAAGGACTTATAGATAATCCATTGTACAATAAATTCTTTAGAGATTTACTAGAGAAAATGGGTTATGTTTTTAATGATACTACACATAAAGTATCTTTTGTTGAATCAAAAAGAACAATAGATATGGCTTCAAGTAATGAAGCTATTAAAGTAGGTGAAAGTAATACAGTAAAACCTGATAATCTTAAAGATGGTGCTATTGAAATTCCTTTTGAGTTCTGGATGAAACAAAATGAAACACCTAAAGGACACTTTAGTAAAGATAGTATTTTTGGTACACAGATAATGAAGATTATTACTTCTAATATAAGTGATGATGCTAAATTTACTATAGGTGATAAAGTATATTCTAAGAAAGACTTAGTACAAAAGTATGATTCTTTACTAATGGAAGACTTAAAGTACTCTTATGAAGAATTAAAGAATAGATTTAAACGTAATAAGAATGACACTAATGTTAGTTTTGAAATGTTAGTAAATCATCTTAAAGGTATATTTGCTGATGATACACTTAATCTTCAAAAAGCATTAGAAATTATTGTTGAGAATAATGGTGAAATATCTACAACATTACCATTATCACATCCAGTTCTTACAGCTAAAGTTCAACCAAAATTAAATGCTGAATATAGAAATAGTGTTACAGTAAGAAGATTTAGTAAAGGATATAAAGCTGCTAACGTATCTCCTTATGGTTTTAAAAATAAACCTCGTATTGTATGGAATACTAATAAAGATGGAGTTGAAGACCCAACATTAGGTATAAAACATTTTGAAGTTATTTCTCCAATTCATGATAAAAGAATCTATAAGTTTGTAGATGAAATTTCAGGTCTTGTAGATATGAAAGCATTAGAAGAAACATATCCTGAATTACTAGATGGTGTATTATATCGTATTCCAACAGAAGATTTATACTCTATATTTAAAGTTAAGATTATAGGATTCTTAACTGATGATATGGGTGCTGTTATAATGCCTTCATCATTAACAACATTATCAGGATTAGACTTTGATATAGATAAGATGTTTGGTTTCTTTAAAGATGTAATACCAAAAGAAGAAGATTATCAATATATTCATGAAGAATTAGTAGATTTAAAATCAGTTTACAGTAGTCAAATTAAAGAAATTATTGATGCTTATGGTGAAGATTTTAAGAAATATCCTAAAGAAATTAAAGATAAGAAAGCACAAATTGATGCAGAATACAAAGCTGCAAAAACAGTAATATTAAATAGTAATAAGTTTAAAGAAAGTTATGAATCATATATTAAAATGGCTCAATCTGATAATGATAAATTAGATATCATGATGGCTGTGTTAAGTAATAAAGATTCATTAAAAACACAATTAAATCCTGGAGGTTTTAAAGTTATAGAAGAAGCTGTATTAGATTATAAATTCTATGATTTATATGATGCAAATGGTAATCCACCAATTACAGAAGAACAGTATAGTAAAAAAGATGATTCAGCTAAAAACAGTTATCTATCTAATAAATCATATAGTTTTCTTAGTCCAATATTAATAAGTGAAGTTCAAATAGCAATGAATGTTGGTAAAGATATGACTGGTATTGCAGCTAATCATAATGCTGCTAGAACAATCATGCAACGTTCAGGAATTAAGTTTAGTAATAAATTAAAAGTAATATTTGATGGTATTGAAAGAACATTAAATATTAATAATATTAGAGATTTTACAGGTAATATTATTACTAAATCTATAAGTACAGTATTAGCAGCTGTATTAGATAATGGTAAAAATCCTTTAATTAAATACTTTGGATTATCATTAGATAATTATAATATACCAGATAAATACAATGAAGGTAAACAAATAAGTACAAGTGTACCTAATACATTTCTTGCAGTATTACATTTAGGTTATCCTATTGAAGTAGCTATGACTTTTAATAAAGCATTTACTAATTTATTAAAGCATTCAGTACTTACAAAAAAAGAAAAAAAGAAGATTGAACTTGATATTTTAGATTCAGAAGAATATGTTATAGATTTAGATAATAATGAATTAATCACTTATCTTAAACATTATAACTTTATTAAAGATAAAAAAAGAAGTAAAGAACTTATAGCTATAGAACAAAAGTTATATAAGAATTTTATACTAATATCTCAAATAGGTTATGATATAAACAAAGTAGTAACTTATACTCAAAGAGGTAATCGTGGAGCAAAATCTACTTACTTTGAAAATCACTTAGATATATTAGATTACAAAACATATTTATCAGAAGATATAAATTATGCAAAGAATTTCTTTGATGTTAATACATTAGAAGATTATTTTAGTGAAAAGTCTAATACATTTATTAATGACTTTAATAATTTTATAGAAACTCAATTCAATGATATAAATACTTATTTAAGTTTTCCAGACATATCATTGTCAGATAGAAAGAATAACGCATCTATTGCAACTCTTATTGAATCTGATAAATACTTTAGAAGAAAAGATGATAAACTACTTAAGAAAATATATAATGCTATTTATTATAAAGCTACAATAGATTCTTATCCTGATTATTTTGCTGAGAAAATTGATACTATTGATAAATACTTAAATAAAAATACTTGGAATAAAATAAAAAAGAAGTATAAGGATAATAACTTTATAAAGTCTTTAAAGTTAGATAATACTTATGAAGGAGAAGGTATTAAGTTAATAATAAATACAGACTTTAAAGATACATACAAGAATGATGAATTAACAGATGAATGGTATAAGTTAATGTTTAGTCGTGATAAAGAAGAAACAAAAGTAGGTGAATTACTTGCTGTATATTCTTTATATACATCAGGATATGATATTGGTTATGGTACATTTAATCAATTAATACCTATTGAATTTTACAATGAATTGTTACCTAATTATAGTAAAACATTAATGAATACAATTAAGCAAATGTTAGAAGACCCTTTAGCTGGGTTAGATATATTTGCTATGGTAATGCACAAGTATAAAGGATTATCAAGATTTGTAAATAAAAATAACGTTAGTGCTGAATATAATAGTAATGTAAGGTTTAAAGGAAATGTTATAATTGATAATGTTTTAAATAGTACTGATACTGTATATTATAAAACAAGTGAAGAATTATTTAGTAGACTTGATATTGATTATGATAAAGTAAATGATGTTCCATTATTAGATGATTCTTTAGGTGATATGCCATCATTTAGTGATGAATTAAATCCTGAAATACAGATAGAGAATGATTTTATTAATACTCAACAATCTAATATAACTCCTGTAGCAAATATACCACAAAACAAAATATCAGGAATAGAATCGTATGGTTCTACAGTTACTGCAAACGATGAAGTTATTAAAATACTTGGAAAAAATCCACATTCTATTGATATGGTAGAAGCTGGTTTAAGAACTAGAACTACTAGAAGTGAAAATGAAATGTCTAAATATAATATTAAAGTAGGAGATGTAATTAAACATTTTGGTATATCTTCTGATGGAACAACTAAGAATATTTTAGCTAGAGTAATAGCTATATATCCTAAAAATTCTACTGAATGGAAAACAACTTGGAATAAAGAAGGTTGGAGAGCAGAAGATGTTAATGTTATAGATAAATTTAAAGATGGTGCTGCAGCTATTGAATTTGAAGTAATACAATCTCAATTTGAACCAGAGATTATTATTGATGAAACTAAACCTGAATTTAATAAACTTCCTAATAAATCTATTACACCTACTATGACTTATGCTGGTATTGGTAGTAGAGAAACTCCACAAGAAGTTTTAGATAAAATGACAGAGGTTGCTAAATACTTAGAAGAGTTAGGTTATACATTAAGAAGTGGTGGAGCTATTGGTGCTGATAAAGCATTTGAAAAAGGAGTTACATCTAAGAAAGAAGTATTTCTTGGTAGTGTAAAAACTGGAGAACGAGAGAAAAAAATAGCAAGAGAGATTCATCCAAATCCACAAGCATTAGATAATGCTAAAGCAAAAACAACTGGAAAATCAATTTCTGATTTTATGTGGAATTTAATGGGTAGAAATACTAATCAAATATTTGGTGCTAACTTAGATACTCCAGTAGATTTTGTATTAGCATGGACTCAAGATGGATTAACAGATTATAGAAAGAGGTCACTTCAGTCTGGTGGTACTGGACAAGCTATTGATATGGCTTCTCGTAAAGGTATTCCTGTTATTAACATGGCTAATGATAATTGGAGAGATGAATTAAAAAATGTTATAGTTAAATCTCAACAACTTGAATCTCAGACTACAGAAACAAGAGAATATACTCCTGAAAATATTACATCTTTAAAACCTAATGAAGTATTTGTATTTGGAAGTAATGCTAGAGGTATTCATGGTAAAGGTGCTGCATTAACAGCTAAAGAAAAGTTTGGTGCTATACAAAAACAAGCTGAAGGATTACAAGGACAATCTTATGCTATTATAACTAAGAAAGATGTTAGAGTTGAAAAATCATCTACTCTACAAGAAATAGGTAAAGGTATTCAAGATATGTTATTATTTGCTAAAGAGAATACTAATCTTAAATTCTATGTTACTAAAATTGGTACTGAAAATGCTGGATATAGTATTCCTGAAATAAAAGGATTGTTTGAAAAACTTAGAAACTATATTCCTAACAATGTTATACTACCTAAAGAGTTTGAAGTTAGAGATACACAACAATCAGAAACTCCTATTATTAAAGTAGATAAAACATTAATAACTGAAGAACCTATAATTAATGTTAAACCTTCTACTACAACAACTGTAGATAGAAAGATAGAAGTTGATATAGATACTTATCTTAAAAATAAAAACTCAAAATTAAATGATGACCAAAGACAAACTATGAAATTAGTTTATGACAGATTTAAAACAAGGTCTTCTAATATGATAGTAATAAATGGTAAAGCTGGAACTGGTAAAACATTTATGCTAAAAGAGTTAATAAGTTATATAAATAGTACTTTAGATAAAAATAGTAGAATTGGAGTACTAGGTTCATCTATAGCAAATAACATTAAAAATAATCTAAAAACTGTAATACAAGATAATACTAATAGTAATATAATATACGGATTTCAATCTGTTAATAGTATATTAGGTATAGCTGATGATAAAAGAATAAAAACAAAAACAAAAACAAATCAAAAAGAAAGAGAATTACCAAAGAATGGTATCTTATTAGTTGATGAAGCTTCTATGATTAATTTAGAATACTTTGAAATGCTTAAAAGAAAAGCAGAAAAGACTAATACTTTTATTATATATATTGGTGATAGTGGTCAATTATTTCCTGTAAAAGATAATAAAATGGCAGTATTTTCTTCAGTTCCAAAATCAGACCAATTTACATTAACAAAAGCAATGAGACAAAAACCTAACTCATTGATAATTCAATATTCAAATCAGTTTTGGGATAAAGCTCATAAGATAGATACAAAAGAAATTGCTATACCAAATAGAATTAATAAAGATGGAGGTGTTGTTGAAATTACGTCTGTTAATTCTGATAATATTTTTCAAGCATTTAAATACGCTGTTGATAATGAAAAATTAGATTATATTAGATTTATAACTGCTGGTAATCCTGGTGTAGATAAATTTAATGAAAATATACATAAAAAATTATTTCCTAATCAAGAATATGGTAATGGTGAATTTATGTCATTTAACAATAATTATTCATTAGACATAGAAGGTACTAAGATAAGTCAAGATAACGCTACTAAATTTATTGTAAAAGAAAAACTAAGTGACTTTCAAATAACTTCGATGCCTAAATTAACTACTGAAATTAATATAGGTGATTTTAAGTTAGAATTAAAATATGATTATTTTAATGTAATGATTGGAAACAAACCAAATGTTTTACCTATACTTACAAGAAATTCTTTTAGTAAATTAAATGAAGCTATAGAATCATATAAAGAAGATGATTATGAAATTGATGAACAAAACACTATTTCAAACTTTGTACATCAGTTTCCTGATGTTTCTTATGACTATGCTAATACTTTACATAAAGCTCAAGGACTTACTTTTGATATTGTAATTTATGATAAAAGTACAACTGACTTTCTTAAATTAAAAAGAGGAGAACCAGGACAAGATAATGCTTTTTATACAGCTACAACTAGACCTAAAAATTTATTGTTAATAACTGGTGGTTTAGAATTTAAATCTAGTCCTACTGCAATACCAGCTAAGAACTTAGGTTCTATTATAGAGATTAATGATAGAATTACAAATAGTACACAAGAAGATATAACATTTGATAAATCAAAACCTACAGAAAGAGAAAAAACATCTACTGAAACTAAAGCTCAACCTACTGAAACTAAAACTTCTAGTAGTGGATTAGAAATGGGAAATGTTTATAATTACAAAGGTGTAGATTATGTATATCTTTTTGATGTTGAAGGTGTTTCATACTATATAGATACTGTAAAAAATGATACTGTAGAAGATTTACCAACTAATTTACCAATCAAAAAACAGTTTCAAACTGCTATAAATGATGATAATAGTTTTATATATGTAAACAATACTGATAAAAAGTTTATATATATATATAGACCTAAACTCGGTGTAAAAGTATTAACTACTCCAGAACATTATAAATCTTATTTATGTAAATTTTAACAAATGTAAATAATAAAACGTATTTTTGTAACTAATAAAATAAAGAACTATGGGTGTTCCAAATAAAAAAATGTATGATAGAAGGGGTAAATTAGTATTTGACCCTAGTAATCCAGAAGATGTAAGAAAACAAGAAGAATTAAATAAGCAAATAGAAATGGCAAAAGAGTTATTTTCTATTGTTGACCCTAGAGGTGGTGGTGGTATTGGTGCTATGGCTAGAGGAATTAGTAAAGCTGCTCTTGCTAATATGTCTAAATCAAAATTTGCACAAAATAAAGCTACGCAGATTCTTGAGTTATTTGGAAAAAAACCAATGACTAGAGGTAAAAAGGTTGTACCTACAGTTAAAAAAGTTGAAGAAAAACCAGTTGAAGTAATAAAAGAAACTTTATCTAGGTTATTAAAACCAATACCTAAGCTAAATAAATCTAAAAGTTTTACTACTGCAAAAGCTAAAAATGCTTTAGATGAAATTCCAAAAGATAAACCATCTACTAAAACTACACCAACCAAATCTGATGAAGTAATACCTAAAATAAATAGGAAGACAAGTTATAGTCCTGAAAAACCTAATAGTATAGGTAATTTTAAAATTGGTGAATCCGCAGTAGGAACATCTCAAGCTAGTAAAGTTATACCAGAAGTTATACCAACTACTATACCAAAAAGAGCAAATATATTATCTGAAGTAGTAAAAAATCAAAAAGATGTATATAAAAATCTTAGAGCAAAAGCAGCTGAAAAAGCAAAAGTAGTACCTGAATTACCTAAAGATAAATTAGATACTTTTTCAAAATTAGTATTAGGTACTACAGGTTTAGGTATTGCAAGTGGTATAGGTTATCAAGGTTATAAAGGTTATCAAGGATTAACTAGTAAACCTATAGATTTAAGTAAAGTTAATGAAAACGATTTAATAGATAGTAAAGTATATAAAGATGTTAAAATACTTAAAACTTCAACTGGTGATAAAGGTATAATTAAAGACCCTACAACTGGTAAATGGAAATATTTTAATAAAGATAAAGGAGTAAAATTAACAAAAGATAACGTTGGATTAGGTGATGGTCCTCCGATTGGATTAGGTGATAAAACTAATACTAGAGATAGTGGTAAAAGTAGTGGAACTGGTACTACACCTAGAAGTGCAACTGGACAAGCATTTGATAAAGCATTTGCTGAAGCTAGGAAACAAGCTGGAGGTGCTGCTGGTATATTTGAATGGAATGGTAAGAAATATGGTACTGCATTAAGAGGTGAAACAGTACCTAAAGATAGAGTAGAAGTTGGTAAAACTACAACTCCAGTTACAATAAAAAATGATTATCCTACTGCTAAAACTGACCCTACTTTAGAAATAGCTATGCAACAAGATAGTATTAGACAACAAATGGCTACTAAACCATTACCTACTAAACCATTAAGTAGTCTTGTATTTAAAACTACAGCTAAAGCTGCTGAAACTCAAAAAATAAGAAATACAATGGATGAACAAAATGCTTTAAGAAGTATTATAGCAGACAATAGAATGCCACTCAAGAAGAAAAGTTATGGTGGTAATTTAGCTATGTTAAAATATATGAAATGAATAAACTGATTCCAACTATAAGTAAACTACCTATGATGAAATCTGGAGGTGGTATTAAAATAGACCCTGCAAAAAAAGGTACATTTAAAACTCAAGCTACTAAAATGGGTATGGGTGTACAACAAGCTGCAAGTAAAATATTGTCAGCTAAAGAAGGAACATATACTCCAGCTATGAGAAAGAAAGCTAACTTTGCTAAGAACTTTGCTAAATAAATAATATGGCTTGTAATATAATAAGAGGTTCAGATGGTACTAATACTGTAGTAAATGCTAATGGTAATCCTAGTGCTTTGTATGATGATTTACTACAACTATTAAGTAACTATCCATACGTTACATCTGAATTAATTCCTACAGATGATGTAAATAACTTAGCACTACAATATTATGAGTTAAGTAATACTCCTGAATTTAGAAGTAAATATAATTTAACATCTAAATTAGATGTAGAAGTTTCTATTGATGATATTATAAATCACATTAATACTGAATACAGTTTTAATGAAACTCAAGAAGTTAAAGAAGGAGTAGAAGATTTATTTGAATCTAATCTTGAATTAGCTAATGAAGTATATGAAGCTGCTGGATTAATTAATACTTCTGAAATACAATTAGATAAACCAAGATTTAATCCTGACAATGTTGAAGCAAACTCCTATCCTATTAAAATAAATGATAAATATGCAGGTGTAGTGTCTGTAGATAAAAATGGTTATATATCATCTTCTATAGGTATGGCTGGTGTAGAACTTGAAAAAGAATTTCAAAGTAAAGGATATGGAACTAAAGTTTATATAGCTTTAGCAGAACAATTAGCTAAAGAAGGTAAAACTTTAAAATCAGAAGCTTTTGGTAAACAAGATATTAATGAATCTGCAAATAGAATTTGGAAGTCTTTATTAAATAAAGGTTATGCTGTTGATAAAGGTTCTTATTTTGAAATACAATTAAAAAATAAACAACAAACTCAACAATTATACTCTCAATACTTAGATACTATATTTCCTGATAGTAAAGTAAAAGATATTGTTTATCATGGTAGTAGTATTAAAAAATTAGAAGAAATAGATAAAAGATTTTATGTTACATATTATACTAATAATATTGAATACGTTAAATCTTTTAACTTAAAAAATAAATATATTAGTGCTGCTATAGTTAATATTAATAATCCATTATATACAAATAAACCTATAGCAGATGCTATACCTGAAGATTTAACTTATACTTCACCTAGATATACAGAAGATATATATGATTCAGTAATAGGAAAAGATGCAGGTTATGATATGATTACACAACAAACTGAAGGTTATACTATAGCTGTTAAAAATAATGTAGTAGAT
>Ga0315903_10003183_pt1 | contig 23057 bp, 22 predicted proteins | sample LakEriMetagenome_7_FD_203524 | JGI IMG/M metagenome (GOLD analysis project Ga0315903, IMG submission 203524) | Freshwater fungal communities from buoy surface, Lake Erie, Ohio, United States - Buoy 2 MA119 | ecosystem: Environmental > Aquatic > Freshwater > Lake | place: USA: Lake Erie, Ohio... | reverse complement strand
GGCCCTGTTCGTCATGGGCGTGGCCATGTTGGCCGGATGGCGATTGCCGTACACCACTCCCAAACTCAACGTCGGGCAACGTGACCGCACGACGGCCAGCATGTTCGTCTTCGGGGTGGCCTATGCCGTCGCATCCATCGGTTGCACCCTCGGACCCTTCACCGCCACGGTCCTGGGCACCATCACCACCGAGGGCTTCGCCCCGGGTCTGCTGGCCATCGCGTTGTACGGCATCGCCATGTCGTTGCTGGTGATCGCCCTCACCGTCACGTTGGCGCTCGCTCAAGGCAGTTTGTTGAACACGCTTCGCAACGGCATGAGGCACGTAGAGCGAGCCTCCGCCGTGGTGATGATGCTGAGTGGTCTCTATCTCGCGTGGTACTGGTGGAACGACATCCGCGACAACTACGACGACGATCTCACCGGCAGCGTGCTCGGATGGCAGGAGCGCGTGGCCAATGCCATCGACGACAACCGCGCTCTCCTCGCGATCGTCCTCACGGTGGTGGTCGTGGGCGCGATCGTCTTCGCCCGGGGCGTCACCCGCCGCGCGACGGAAGATCGTTGACGTGTTCCGAGAGCTGCTGGATCACCCCGAGGTCGACGAGGTTCTGGTTCTGAGGGGCCACGATCGACCGCGGGAATTGCGCCTGGGTTTCATGGCCTACCACGGCGGCGGACTGGAAGAGATGACCGAAGTGGTCGCCCAACACGCCGCCGAGCACAGCGACGCCAGCTACTACGGCGTGCACCAGCCACGGGGAATGGAACGGCACATTCCGTCCATCGAGGTCTCGCCCGACGCCTCCGAACGACTGCGTGCGTTCCTCGACCACGTACACGCGGTGGTGACGATCCACGGATACGGACGACAGGGGTACTACTCCACCTTGCTCCTCGGCGGTCAGCATCGGGACTTCGCTCGCCACATTGCCGGACATCTGCGACGACATCTTCCGGCGTATCGCATCATCGACGACGTCGACGAGATCCCCAAGGAACTGCGCGGACTTCATCCCCGAAATCCCGTGAACCTTCCGCCGGCCGCCGGGGTTCAGATCGAATTGCCACCTCGGGTGCGCGGAACGACACCGATGTTCTGGGACTGGGAAGGCCCCGCACTACCGCCACACACGCAGTCGTTGGTGAACGGTCTGGTGGAGGCGGCGCGGGCCTGGCTCAGGGTGCCAGACGCTCGATGATCCACGCACCATCGAGATCGGCGCGGTAGCGGAAGCGGTCGTGAAGTCGACTCGGGCGACCCTGCCAGAACTCGTACGTTTCCGGCACCAACAACCATCCGCCCCAGTGCGACGGCCGCGGAACCTCACGACCCTCGAACTCGGCCGTGAACCGGGCGACCAACTGCTCCAGTTCGGAACGATCGTCAATGACCGTGCTCTGTGGTGAGGCCCACGCCCCGATCTGACTCTCGCGGGGACGCGAGGCGAAGTAGGCGTCGCTCTCGATGCTCGACAACAGTTCGACCGTGCCACGAACGCGCACCTGTCGGTGAAGGCCGAGCCACGGAAAAACAGCGCTGGCCGACGGGTTCGCGTCCAGTTGACGTCCCTTGGCACTCTCGTAATTTCCGAAGAACGTGATCCCCTCGTCATCGACACCACGGGCCAGAACGATGCGCGAGTCGGGCAGGCCGTCGTCGTCGACCGACGCGATCGCCATGGCGTTGGGCTCGGGCAAACCGGCCTCGAGGGCATCCACGTACCACGCGTGCCACTGCTGGATCGGTGATTCATCCAGATCGTGCCGATCGAGACCCGCCGTCTCGTACTGCACGCGACGATCACGAACGTTCACCGGGGTCAGCCCTTCGGACGTATGCGATCGATACCGCGCATGTACGGGCGCAACACGTCGGGCACGATCACGGAGCCGTCGATCTCCCGGAAATTCTCCATGATCGCGGCCCACACTCGGGGCACCGCCAATGCCGAACCATTCAGGGTGTTCGCGATGTGCGTGCCCTTCTCCCCGGCCCGGCGATAACGAATGTCGGCTCGGCGACCCTGGTAGTCACTGAACCACGACACCGACGAGACCTCCAACCACGTGTCGCAACCGGGCGCGTACACCTCGATGTCGAAACTTCGGTGATGACTCTGGCCCATGTCGCCGGTGCAGATCTCGATGATTCGATACGGCAGGCCGAGGCCACCGATGAGCGCCTCGGCGCGATCTCGCAACTCGATGAGCATCTCCGGCGCCTGTTCGGGCGTGCTGAGAGCGAAGATCTCGACCTTGTCGAATTCGTGCGAGCGCAACATGCCACGGGTGTCACGACCGGCCGAACCGGCCTCACGGCGGTAGCACGGCGAGTACGCCATCAAGCGCAACGGCAGTTGCGATTCGTCCAGTATCTCTCCCGAGTACATCGACGTGAGTGGGGCCTCGGCGGTGGGGATGCACCACAGGTCGTCGCGCTCGATGGCATAGGCGTCCTCGGCGAACTTGGGTAATTGACCGGTGGCCGTGAGAGTGGCGGTGGTGACGAGCGACGGAGGACGGATCTCCTCGAAGGTGTCGGCGTTGCGATCGAGCGCGTACTGGCACAGGGCCCGCGACAACTGGGCGCCCGCGCCGCGTTGCATGGTGAACATGGCACCGCTCAACTTCACGGCTCGTTCGTTGTCGAGCACCCCCAACTCGGCGGCGACGTCCCAGTGAGCGATGCGACGATGATCGGGGAACGACGCCGGCATCTGCAACGGACCCTTGATGACCGGATTGTCATGGTCGCCCGCTCCGTCGGGAGCTTCGGCACTGGGAGTGTTCGGAAGTCGCAACATCACGTCGCGCAACTGAACCTGCACCGCTTCGAACCGCTCGGCCAGAGCCTTTTCGGTTTCTCCGAGTGATCGGCTCTCGAGCTGCAGTCGGTCCGCCAACTCGATGTCGCCGTCACGCCGGGCCTGACCCACCTTCTTGGAGAATTCGTTGACGGAGGCCCGAATACCGTCGCGTTCGGCGGTGATCTGACGCAGCTGTTCGTCGAGCGCGATGGCGGCATCGAGCTGTTGCAACAACTCGGGCGTACCGCGGCGGGCCAAGGCGACCCGAACGGACTCGGGATCGTGGCGGAGCAGACGAACGTCGATCACAGGAACACAAGGATACCCGTCGTGCTTCGGCCACGACCGTGTGAAATCGCCCCGTGAAATGACCGTGAGTAGTCTCGGGTCGTGACCAGCGACGCTTCAGCGGGCTTCAGCCGCATCGACCGTACCGAGCGAACGCTGGAAGTGGAGAACCTGAGCGTTCGCTACGGCGAGGTGTTGGCTGTCGACACGGTGTCGTTCACGGCGCGTCCCGGTGAGGTGACCGCGGTTCTGGGCCCGAATGGTGCCGGCAAGACCAGCACCATCGAGGTGTGCGAGGGTCTGCGTCGTCGCTCGTCCGGCCACGTGCGGGTGTTGGGTCTCGACCCCCATCGCGATCGTCGGTCCTTGGCCAATCGCATGGGCATCATGTTGCAGGAGGGTGGTGTCTACCCGAGTGCCCGACCGATCGACGTCGTCCGCCAGTACTGCGGGCTGTATTCCTCGGGGTCCGGCAAGGCCGCGAACCCCGACGAATTGATCGAGTTGGTGGGTCTGTCCGAGCGGCGTCGCACCGCGTGGCGCCGATTGTCCGGTGGTGAGAAGCAACGCCTTTCGTTGGCATTGGCCCTGGCCGCCCGACCGGCGATCGTCTTTCTCGACGAACCCACCAGTGGGGTCGACGTGAACGGTCGGACCATGATCCGGTCCGTCATTCGCAACCTGGCCGACGAGGGTTGCACCGTGATCCTGGCCACGCACGAACTCGACGAGGCCGAGAAGGTGTGCGATCGCGTCGTCATCTTCGACAAGGGCAAGGTGTTGGTGAACGGGACCTTGGACGACGTCCGCAAGGCCCGCCAAGCCGTGCGGCTGCGCACGGCGAAGCCGCTGGACCTGGATGCCATGCCCGAAAATCTGGTCGGCTGGCTCGTCGAGGAGGCCCCCGGCAACTACACCATCGAGGACGCCCCGCAGGGACTCATCGGTGCGTTGGCCGTGTGGTTGTCCGAACGCGGTATCGACGTGATCGAGTTGCGCGCCGGCATGAGCAGCCTGGAGGACGTCTTCAAGGATCTCACCGGGGGTCGGTCGTGAGTCGTGTTCCCGGTCCGTTCCGTTCGCAGTTGCGCGCCGAGTTGACGGTGGTGTTGCGCAACGGCGAGCAACTGCTGCTGACCCTCATCATTCCGGTTCTGTTGTTGGTGTTCTTCAGCACGGTCGACGTGTTGCCCACCGGTGACGTGCGCGAACCCATCGACTTCCTGACGCCCGGCGTGCTGGCTCTGGCGGTCATGAGCAGCGCCATGGTGAGCCTGGGCATCGCCACCGGCTTCGAACGCGGCTACAAAGTGCTGAAGCGCTTGGGCGCCACTCCCCTGGGTCGACCGCGTTGGTTGGCAGCCAAGATCACGACGGTCATCGTGGTGCAAATGATCCAATTGGTCGTGCTGGTACCGGTGGCGTTGGTGCTCGGTTGGGACGCCGGGTCGGCCCGGTGGCTATTGGCGGTGGGTGCCGTCATCACCGGAACGATCGCCTTCGGCGGCGTCGGACTGTTCATCGCCGGACGCCTGCGCGCCGAGATCAACCTGGCCGCGCAGAACGGGCTCTACCTCGTCTTGTTGTTGTTGGGCGGAATGGTGATCCCGTTCGACGAGTTGCCCGAGCCGCTCGCCGCCGTGGCCAAGTGCCTGCCCAGCGGTGCGCTGGCCGACGTGCTGCGCGACGCATTGGTGGGCGGAGCCGACCGCCCGGGCACGTCGTGGATCGTGTTGGCGGCCTGGGCCGTGGTCGCGCCGGCCCTCACCGCGCTGACGTTCCGCTGGGAGTAGCGATCTGGGTCGTGAAAGCGCCGGTTTCCGGCGCTTTCACGACCCAGATCGTCAGCGGGATTCGCGGATGGGTTCGGATTCCTCGAAGGCCTTCTCCACGTCGGCCATCGTCAACGGCTTACGGACGTACGCCGTGTCGTTCTCGTGACGGAACGTCCTGACGAAGGTGCGCACGAACATCACGCCGATGATGGTCCACAGGAAGATCGAGCCGCCCAGTTTCATGATCGCACCGGCCATCTGCTGATCGTTGCTGACCGACACTCCCCACACCCGCACCGGGGTGTTGTAGTGCTTGTACACCGTTCCTTCGGCGAACGTCAGCCAACCCGCCGGCACCGTGGCCACCACGCTGTTCAGGAACAGATAGATCATCTTGCCCATCGGTGAGATGTGGTACTCCTTCAACGGACCGCACACCGGCAACCACATCAGGATCGACGTGGTCACCAACAAGAAATGCACCGAATAGTGGAGCGGTCCGTTCGACACCGAACGGTTCACCACCGCGGGAACGTGGCTGACCATGATGATCACGTTGAAGAGAAACGCGGCCCGCACCGGATGCACCATGAAGTTGAGGGCCCGAAGCGCCCGCCCCTTGCCCACCAGGATGCGCACGAACCATTCGGGCGTCGCCAACACCACCAGCGGCGGCATGAAGTAGGTCAGGGCCATGTGCTGGAACATGTGCACCGAGTACAGGTACTCCTCGGCGATGTCGTGCATCGGCCAGTCCGAACCGACCCACAACGTCGTGATGCCGGCCACGAAACACAGCACCTGGCGTTTGGTCACCACCGACTCTCCGGGGGCCACCGCCTTGGGTCCGAGCACGCGCACCACGTACACGTAGGACGCCACCAGGAAGGTGATCAGCAACCACACCTCGATGTGCGATTGGAAACGCCACGGATTCTCCATGGCCCACATGGTTCAGCCTTTCTGCAGGAAGAACTTGAAGGTGGAGAGGGCGCCGATGTAGACGGCGAGAGCCAGGATCAGACCCGTGTAGAACAGGTAGCTGAACAACTTGTTGTCGAACTTGAGGTGCATGAAGTACGAAACCACGACGATGAACTTCACGGTCATCAGCACGAACAACGTGGGCATGAACAACGGTCCGAAATCGACGTAGTACGTGGACACCTCGATGGCCGTGAGGGCCGCGAGGATCAAGGCGATGACGATGTACTGCTTGTCGCTGGCGCCGTGATGTTCCTCCGCGTGCTCCGTGGAGTGATCGGCGGTGGCGCTGTGGTCGGTGGCGGTGCTCATCGTTGGCTCCTCAGGACGGGATCAGGTAGACGAGGGTGAAGATGACGATCCAGACGATGTCGACGAAGTGCCAGTAGAGGCCCACCATCTCCACCGACTCGGCCTTGTTGCCCGGAATGCGATTGCGGCTGATCATCCCGACCAACGCCATCAGCATGATGATGCCCACACTGACGTGCACGCCGTGGAATCCGGTGAGGGTGTAGAAGCTGGAGCCGAACAGGCTGGTGGTGAAGCCCAAGCCCTCGCGGTAGAAGGCCGTGAACTCGTACACCTGACCGCCGACGAATGTGGCACCCAGAAGTGCGGTGATGGTCAACCACAGGTTGGTGTTGCGGTCGTCCTTGCGCTGGGCCGCCGACACCGCCAGCACCATGGTGAGCGAGCTCATGAGCAACACGAACGAGCTGACCGAGGTGAACGGGATGTCGAAGATCTGGTCGGGCTGGGGGCCCGAATTCACGCGACCCTTGTAGAGCATGTACGTGGAGATGAGTCCACCGAACAGCAAGCATTCGGATCCGAGGAACATCCACATCGCCAGTTTGTTGTTGGACAAACCGGTCGAGGTGACGTGGGCGCCATGACCCGAGTCATGGCCGTGGGCGATCGCGGTGTCAGCCAAGGGGCGCCAACTCCTTCGTGTGGCCGCCACCGTCACCGGGGGCGGGCGGATCGAAATCGTCATCGGCGGCCGTGGAAGGCTCCATGGCCCAACCGAACATCGTCGCCACGACCATGGCCACACCGACCGCCAGGATGACGCGGTTGTAGATGAGGCCGTAGCCGATGATCGGAAGTGCCAACGCCAACAAGATGGGCCAGTACGACCGCGACGGCATGTGAATGTGCTCGTCGGGGTGCGCGTTCATCTCGGCCAACACCTCTTCGGCCGTGGCCACCTGGGTGATCTCGTGCGTCGTGGCGTCCTGGGCGTACTTACGGTGGAAGAACTCGTCCAGGTTGTTGATGGTCGGGATGGTGTCGAAGTTGTGCTCCTTGGGCGGGCTGTCGGTCATCCACTCCAAGGTGCGTCCGTCCCACGGGTCGAGCGGCGCGATGGCCACCTTCTTGGACTTGTGCGTGTACACCACGTTGATGATGAACAGCAGCACGCCGAGCGACAGGACCAGTGATCCGATCGACGAGATGCGGTTCCAGAAGCCCAGGTTGAAGAAACCCTCACCCGCGCGGGCCTCGGTCCAGACCGACATACGACGGGGTTGGCCCTGCAATCCGAGCATGTGCATCGGACCGAAGGTCATGTTCATGCCCACCACCATCAGCCAGAAGTTCCAGCGGCCGAGGCTCTCGCTCAATTGCTTACGGAACATCTTCGGCCACCAGTAGTAAAAGCCGGCGAACAATCCGAAGATCGCGCCACCGAACAGCACGTAGTGGAAGTGGGCCACGATGTAGTAGGTGTCGGTCTGCTGCGTGTCGCTGGGGGCGACGGCATGGGTCACGCCGGACAATCCGCCGATGGTGAACTGCACGACGAGCGCGATGGAGAACAACATCGGTACCGTGAATTGCAGTTTTCCTCCCCACATGGTCATGACCCAGTTCACGATCTTGACGCCGGTGGGAACCGCGATGGCCATGGTGGCCATCGAGAACACCGTCACCGACACCGGACCGAGTCCGGACGCGAACATGTGGTGAGCCCACACGCCCCAGCCCACGAAACCGATGGCGGCACCGGACATGGCGACGATGGGGTAACCGAACAAGGGCTTCTTCGAGAAGACCGGCAGGATCTCGGACACGATGCCGAACGACGGCAGGATCAAGATGTACACCTCGGGGTGACCGAAGATCCAGAACAGGTGCTGCCACAACAGCGGGTCCGCACCGGAGGCCACGTCGAAGAACGTGGCGTCGAACGAACGCTGGAAGGTGAGCAGGAAGAGCGCCACGGTGATGACCGGGATGGCGAACAACAGCAGGAACTGCACCACCAACACCATCCAGGTGAAGATGGGCATGCGCATCATCTTCATGCCCGGCGCACGCATGTTCAGGATGGTCACGATGAGGTTGATCGCGCCGGTGAGCGAGGCGATGCCCGTGATCTGCAGACCCATCGACCAGAAGTCGATGCCATGGCTCGGCGAGAACAACGTGCTGGAGTTCGGGGCGTACATGAACCAGCCGCCATCGGCCGCGCCACCCAGGAACCACGCGGTGTTGAGGAAGATTCCACCGAACAGGAAGCACCAGAAGCCGAAGGCGTTGATACGCGGGAAGGCCACGTCACGGGCGCCGATCTGCAACGGGACGAAGTAGTTGGCGAAAGCCGCCGCCATGGGCATCACGAAGAGGAACACCATCGTGGTGGCATGCATCGTGAACATCTGGTTGTACTGATCGGCGTTCAGGACCTTGCCGTTGGGAGCGATGAGCTGCATGCGGATGAGCACCGCCTCGAGTCCGCCCACGATGAAGAAGAAGAACGCGGCGACGCCGTACATGATGCCGAGCTTCTTGTGGTCGACCGTGACGATCCAGTCACGCCAGGACGTGCTGGCGGCCGGGCGCTTGAAGACTCCGAGGGCTTCGCTCGGCTTGACGCCGACCGTGGAGCCGCCGGCAATGGCGACCTCGGAGGAGGGACGTTCGATGATGGCCATCTGAGTGTTCTCCCTTTACTTCAGTTCGAGTAGGTAGGCGACGAGGGCAGAGATCTGATCCTCGGTGAGTCCGAGGGCGGGCATGCCGCGGTACTTGCCACCGGTCTCGGTGAGCTTGGTGGGGTCGGCGTACATGGGCTTCTTCTCGGGAGCGTTGCGCAACCACTCGCGCAGGTCCTTCTGGTTGAGGCAATCCTCGCTGACGCCGGCCAGGTACTTCTCGCCGAATTCCGCCGGTGTGGCGTTCCAGACGTCATCGCGACATTCGGGCGTCAGGAGATCCCAGGAGGCACCGGCGAACGTGTTGCGCGTCATGAGGTTGGTGAGGTTCGGCGCCGCGCCCGACACCACGTACTGATCGGGGGCCGCCACGTTCGGTGTTCCGTCGGCGTTGAGCAAGCCGTTCACCTGGTGGCAACGAGCGCACTGCTGGAGGAACAGCTTCTCGCCCTCGACGGCCAGGACGTTGTCCGCCGACGGAGAGTTGTAGGCCTCCAACTGGTTCGCCACCCAGGTCGCGTAGTCGGCCTTGGACAGCACCACGGCCTCCATGCGCATGTAGGCGTGCGACAGTCCACAGAACTCGGTGCACTGTCCGGCGTAGATACCGGGTTCGGAGCCCTCCATGCGCAACAGGTGCACGCGACCGGGGACGCTGTCCTTCTTGCCGTTCAACTTGGGAATCCAGTACGAGTGGATCACGTCTCGACTGGTGACGCGCAACAGGACCTTGGTGTCCTCGGGAATGACCAGTTGACCCGAGGTCACGATCGGATCGCTGATGCCGTACACCTCGGCGTTGTCACCGACCGCCGGATAGTCGTATTCCCACCACCACTGCTGACCGGTGACGTTGATGGTCATCTCGGTGTCATCGGTTTTCGCCAGATCGAAGATGGTCCCGACCGTCGGCACGCCGACACCGATGAGAATCAACACCGGGATCACGGTGAGGGTGATCTCGAGGGCCGGCTTGCCGTGCGTCTGCTCGGGCATCGCCTGGCCACGATCGCGGAAGCGGAAGATCGCCCAGGCCACCGCGGCGAAGACGATCACACCGACGATGCCGGCGATGTAGAAGATGGGACGCTGCAGATCGTCGATCATCTTGGCGTTCGGACCGGCCGGCTGCCAGGTGTCCTGAGGTGCGTCCTTGGCGCATCCCGCCACGGCGATCAACGATGAAACGGCCAGAACCGGCTTGATGATGTTCGACCAACGACGCGACGACTTCATCGGCACTCCTGCTCGCTCGTTCATGTTGCTCACGGTACTCATGGGTTCAGATCGACTCTCTATGGGGGCGGGGGTGACTCACGGCACCTGAATCTCGATGGACGCACCTTCGACACCGGGAACGGTGATCGAGTACGGCTCTTCACTTGCGAACGAGGGCTTGGGGATGACGATCGACACCGCTTGGGTGCCACCCTTGGTGATGAGTGAGGTGCACGCTTCGAGCACGGTGTCCTTGGACACTCCGCCGCCGAGATCCTCGACGATCTTTCCGTACTCCACCACCATGCGGTGTTCGTGATCGTCCTCGTTGACGAAGAGGATCGTCGACGGGTTGGAGCGCTGCAGCGTGATGCTGGTCAATTCACCGTTCCATCCGTCCATCTCGGCGAAGAGACGGCCGTCGCGCAGAATGACCGTGGCGGCCACGCTGCTCTTGGCCGACACCGAACGGGCGGCATCCTCGTCGGTCTCCTCGGCTTCCTCGCCACAGGCGCGATGCGCGAAATGATCCTCGGCCGCGGCCTCGACCAACTCGTGACGCTCACCGTCGAGGGCGAACGCGATACCCGTGCCCGACAAGGCGACCAACACGACGCCCGCCACGGCGCCGATGACCCGCCGACTGGCACCACGCCGAACGCTGACCATCGAACCGAAGGTCAGAACGAGGGCGGCCATCACCGAGAAGACGATGAGGCCCGACTCCTTCGACAACGACAGCATGATGCGCGAGAACGACAGGACGATGATCGCGAGGACGATGGCGCCACCGACGGGGATCTCGAGCGGGTGCACGACCCAGGCACGCACCTTCTCGTTGTACGCGGCGTCCGATGACGCGCGATCGCTCCAGTTCTTGATGAGCCACTGACCGAGCATCGCGAACAGCAGGCAGATGCCGACCTTGAAGATGCCGGGTGAACTGACCAAACCGACGGCCACCATGCCGGCTGAGAACGCCGTGCCGACGGGGAACCAGCTACGACCGACGTTCCGTTGGGCGGCATTGCTCGACGCGTGCGCGTCGGTGTCCGTGGACAACACGTGACCGTCGCGAACGAACGACGCGATGGCCCCCATGAAGAACAACGCCACGGCGAGGAAGGCCAGCGACACGACACCGATGGAGCCCCCGTCGTTGGCGATGAACCAGAGAATGGCCGCGATCGAGGTCGCGCTTCCCAGTCCGTAGAGGAATTTCGAGCCGGTGGTGATCATGTGTTCTGCCCCGTCACTTCTGCACGTAGACGACGAACCACACCGCGGTGAAGGCCGCGGTGAGGAAGTACCAATACAAAGCGCTCGCCGAGACGACCTCGAGTTCCTTGGTGCGCCCGCCGAGGAATCGGAAGGCCGCGACTGCGGTGAACACGATGCCGACCACCAGGAGAAGGGTCATGGTGCCGGTGATGGCGTAGAACATGGTGTGGAAGGCGCCGTCGTTGGCCGCGACGCCCATCTGCGTCCAGGTGAACACCTGAGCGTTGACCACCATCAGACCGAACAGCGCGGTGAGCCCGAAGGCCAAGCCCGCGTGGGTGCGGTCGGCGCGCTTGGCGGAATAGACCGCCCACTGGGCCATGATGCACACGACGCACAGACCGATCAACATCATGTTCGTGGCAACCTCGGGAACGAGGATCTTCTCGGGCATCCAATCCCTGATCAACCCGCGACGAGGCGACTCGCGCAACGGAGCGTCGGCGCGGAACTGCAGCCACGTGGCCAACATTCCGCCGAGAAGGGTCGTGGCCGCCGTGATGGCCAAGGCGGTTCCGACGAACACCTGACGGCGCGCCGGAGCGGTGGGTGCGGGGGGCAACGCGAGCATCAGGCGTCCTTCCCGTTCGAAGCGGACTTGAGATCGAGGAGCGGGGTGGCCGACCCGACGACCGCGAGATCGGAGAAGTTGTCGGCCGGAGGAGGCGATGACGTGGCCCATTCGAGAGTTTGACCGTCCCACGGATCGTCGCCGGCGTCCTCACCCGAGGTGAAGCTCTTGGCGGCCAGTGCGATGAATCCGAGCGAGGTGAGCAACATCAACGCGAATCCGGCGGTGGTGAGGGTGTTCCACAACTCCTGCGGACCGTCGTAGGCGAATCCGTCGAGAGCACCGGCGGGTTGATCGGCGAAGCCGGCGATCATGTACGGGATCGAGCCCAGGGCGGTGGCGAGAAGAGCGAGCAAAGCCAAGGGGAGCGCGGCCTTGTCCGAGATGCGACGGCCCCACAACTTCGGGCCCCAGTAACACAGAGCACCGAAGGCCACGGTGACCGAACCGAACGTGATGGCGACGTAGGTACCGGCTTCGAAGATCGAGCCGCGCACACCGGCGTCGTCGATCGAGCCCAAGATGTGAGCCGCGACACCGAGGACGATGGTGAGCAGACCGTGCATCGCGAACACCAACGGCGCGGCGACACGCGGCTTGCCGTTCTTCAACGTGAGCGCGCTCGTTCCGAGCACACCGAGCACGCCCAACAGCGGGATCACGGTGAGCAGACCCCACGGCAACAGGTCGGCGATCTTGTCGCCGGCGTTGTCGAAGAACGAGTCACCGTCCCACGGCAAGGTGACCATCGTTTGCGTGACGGTGGCCAACGTCGCGATCGACACGATTCCGAGGGCCACGTACGCGCCCGTGCGCTGAGCCAACGAGGTGCGACCCATCACGGGCACGATGTCGAGCACCATTCCGAGCGCCGGAATCGCGAGCAGATAGGTGAACGGTTGCGACAACGCCCAGCCGGCCCAGTCGGAGACCCCGACGTTGCCACCGAACGCCGCGCGGGCGTACTTGTGATCGACCCACAAATAAATGGACGTGCCGACGAAGACCGGCAGGGCCAGGAGCATGGTCACCGAACCCACCAACGCCGACCAGGCGAAGAGCGGCGCACGCAGCAGACCCATGCCCGGCGCGCGCGTGGTGAGAACCGAGGTGGCCACCGACGTCGCGGTCATGAGGAGACCCGACGACATGACGATGGTTCCGAGCAGGTACAAGTCGACCATCTCGGACGACCCGCCGCCGGGACCACCATTGGCGATGATCGACGCCACGGCGAGACCGAGACCCGTGAGCCACATCCAGAAACCGCCAGCGGCCAACCGGGGGAGAGCCAACGAGCGGGCACCGAGCTGCAACGGCACGATGGCCACCGCGAGACCGAGCAACAAGGGAGCGACCGCGCCGAACGTCAGCAGAAGGCGCGCCGCGGCCAGGACCTGCGTGGCCGAGTCGGTGTCCAGCAACTGATAACCCTCGGCGTCGATGCGTTCGAACGCAACGAGCACCGCCAGCACGAGACCGGCCAACAGACCGACGAGTCCGGTGCCGGCGTACAACCGACCGACCTGCTTGTGGTCGGCCGACGTGATCCACACGGCGACTGCGGGGGGAGCCGCTGCGGTTCCGGCGGCGTGGTGCGTATCAATTGATGTCATTCGAAATGGCTCGCTTCACGCGCAACGAGAGGGGCGCGGCTTGTCCGCGTTCCTCGGGGGTTTCAACACGATTTCCAGTGACCGACTTTACCCACTTTGTCCTGCTCAGACCGAAATCCCGTCCGATCGTCACGGGTCACACGTCGTGCACTTGTGATCAGACGCCGTGCTCGACCACGACGTCGACGGCCATGGCCACGAAGAGCACCGTCACGTAGGTGATCGAGAACCCGAACACCCGCATCGATCGGGCCGGCGTGGGGTGTCGGCCCAGATCGACCGCACTCAGAATGAATCCCAACCCCAGAACCGCCGCCGACACCATGTAGATCGGTCCCAGACCGGCCACCGGCCCCAAGACGAGGCTGACGGCGGTCAACAACACCGTGTAGACGAGCATCGAGATGATGGTCTGGCGCATGGAAACGACGGTGGGCAGCATGGGAACCTGGGCGGCCTTGTAGTCGTCGGCGTGTTTGATGGCCAGGGCCCAAAAATGGGGTGGGGTCCACAAGAAAATGGCTGTGAACAGGATAAATGGCTCCCAGGCCAGGGAATCCTGCACCGCCGACCAGCCCACCAGCACCGGAACCGCCCCGGCGGCTCCCCCGATGACGATGTTCTGACGACTCGTCCGCTTCAGCCACAAGGTGTAGACGAACACGTAGAAGAGCGTGGCCGACATGGTGAGCACCGCCGAGAGCAGGTTTGCGCCGACCCAGAGCACCACGAAAGCCGCCACTTGCAGGGACAATGCAAAAATCAGGGCATTCCTGGGGGCGATCAATCCGGTCACCAGCGGGCGACCCTTGGTCCGCTCCATCAGGGCGTCGATGTCGCGATCCACGACCATGTTGATGGCATTGGCCCCGCCCGCGGCCAAGGTCCCCCCGATCAGGGTCACCACCACCAAGCCCCACGACGGCCAGCCCTTCTCGGCCAGCACCATGGTCGGGACGGTCGTGATGAGCAACAACTCGACCACCCGCAATTTCATGAGCGCCACGTACCCCCCGAGCATGGTGGTGGGGGCGCGCCGAGGGCCGTGCGCGGCCACGCCGCCCGGTGCCAGCCGCGACGGCACGAGAGGACGGGATCCGACGGACATCACGACTGATCGTATGGGGGTGCGAAACGCACAACCAACCGTGACAATGAAGCCGTGCAAGGAGATGGCGTGACTCTCGTCGCCGCGGCTCCCTCGACCATCGTGCGACCCGAGGTCGACGAGTCGACCGCGCTCGACAAGCCGTGGATCGTCCTGGTCTGGAACGACCCCATCAATCTGATGAGTTACGTCACCTTCGTGTTCCAGAAACTCTTCGGTTACAGCCTGGAAAAGGCCACCGAACTGATGCTCGACGTGCACGAAAAGGGCAAGGCCGTGGTGTCCTCGGGCAATCGCGAGAAGGCCGAGATGGACGTGTATCGACTGCACGAGCACGGTCTGTGGGCCACCATGCAGAAGGACGGCGACGACTGAGATGGCGCGTCGTCGACCACCATTCGAGGCCCGCCGCAACGGGTACGCCATCAACCTCGACGAAGAGGAACGACATTTCGTTCGACGGTTGGTGGGCGAGGTGCGCGAACTGTTGACCTCGTTGCCCGCCGGTGATCCGAAGATGGGGCGTCTGTTCCCCCCGGCGTACACGAACGCCAGCGGCCAGGACGCCGACGCCGAAGCCGAGTACCAACGACTCATGCGCGACGAACTGGTGGCCAGCCGCCTCGACTCGATCGGACGCATCGACGAGTTGCTGGCCGACACCGCGATGACCGCGTTGACCGCCGAGCAACTGAACGCCTTCGTCGTCTCACTGAACGCTGTGCGCTTGATCCTGGGCACGATCCTCGGGATCACCGACGAGGACGACGACGAGGACCCCGACTCGCCTCTCGCCAACGAGATGGCGATGTACAACTACTTGTCGTGGTTGCTCGACAGTGCGGTCACTGCCCTCATGCAGGGCTGACGAGCCGGGTGGTAACCGGCGGGTGGGCTGTTAGAGTTGCCCCGCTCTCATCGGACGAGTACCTAGCCCCCATCGTCTAGTGGCCTAGGACACCACCCTTTCAAGGTGGCGGCACGGGTTCGAATCCCGTTGGGGGTGCAAACCGGGCAACCGGTGATAGCAATGCCTGACATACAGCAATACCCAAGCAATGAGCAATCAACGTTTGGTCTCGTGGTGAAGTTGGAGTTCACGCCGGCCTGTCAAGCCGGAGGTCGCGGGTTCGAGTCCCGTCGGGACCGCTAGTGCGTTTCGGAAACGAGCGCACGAGGTCGAGTAGCTCAGTCGGCAGAGCATACGCCTGAAAAGCGTAGGGTCACCGGATCGACGCCGGTCTCGACCACCAGCAAATGCGGGCGCCCCAACGGGCGCCCGTTTTTCGTTCACGCACGGTGGCGACGGGCGACGAGTCGAGCGGTCACCGACGCCAGTCGCGAATGAGTGCCTCTTGCGCCACGGTGGCGACGTGCACTCCGTCCTCACTGAAGATGTGACCGAGCGCGAGTCCTCGACTGTTGCCCAACGAGTGACACGTGAAGTCGTGCAGATGCCAGCGATCGCTCTCGATGGGGCGATGGAACCAGATCGTGTGATCGAGGCTGGCGCCGTAAAAATTGCGGGCGTTCTCCGGTCGAGAACTGATGACCGGATGAGTGCGCACCACGGCGTCGGTGGGCAGGTCGTCGCTCAGGAACGTGAAGGCGCAGCGGTGCAGCAATTGCGCGTCGTGATTCGACGGATCGCCCAGCGCGTCGGTCACCCGGAACCACGCCATGGCCCGGCCGCCACCCTCGCGACCGTCGTCGGGAATCGTCGATTCGGTCACCCAGCGACGATCGAATCCGTCGCTCCACGCGGAGTTCTCGACGGATTCCGGTGAGGGCACTCCGTGGGGAAATCGGATCGGCTGCGCATCGGCGGATTCCTCGAACGTCTGGAACGACGCCTCGAGGTTGAGGATCGCACCGAAACTCTGACGGGCCACCACGCGACGAGTGCAAAAACTCTTCCCGTTGCGGATGCGATCCACTTCGTAGCGCACCGGCTCACCGGTGTCCCCGCGCCGGATGAAGTAGGCGCGCAACGAGTGCGGTTCCATCGACGAGTCGACGGTTTCGGCCGCTGCCCGTAGAGCCTGGGCGACGATGTGCCCCCCGTACAGACCACCCCAGGGATACTGCCGACCCGCACCCACGAAGGTGTCCACACCATGTGGCTCGAGCGCGAACAACTCCTGGATCGTCACGCGCTCAGGTTAGGGGCACACGGACGACGATCAATGAACGACGATGACCGGGCTGTGACTGCGGTGCGCGACACCGGTGGCCACGCTGCCGAGCATCACCGACGCCAACACGCTGTGGCTGCGCGACCCGACCACGAGGATGTCCTGCGGTCTCGCGGACTCGACCAACGCGTCGACCGCCGAGCCCTCGATGATCTCGGACTCGATGGTGACATGGTGGTGGCACACGTGATCGAGTTCCTTGCGGACCCTTTGCACGAGAGAACGGGCGTCGCGCAGCATCGCCAAACGCAACTCGTCGATGTCGGGTCCGAGCAACATGCCTCCCTCGGGGGCCATCGCCGAATACGGGTAATGCCATGCCGTCACCAGATCCACCGAACGATGAAGCCCCTCGGCGAGTTCGACGGCCCACTTGGCCGCGGCCACCGCCGGCGACGAACCGTCGATGCCGACGACCACCCGTCCACCGGGGACTCGCATCGCCGTTTCCGGCACGAGCATGACGGGGCACGTGGCGCGATGAGCGACCGAGTAACTGACCGAACCCATCAGGAGAGCCGACGCACCTCCCGCACCGCGCGTACCGAGCACGATCATCGACGCGTCATCGGACGCCTTCAAGAGCGCGGACCCGGGACTTCCCTGATCGAGGTACGTCTCGATCACCAGATCGGGATGACCGAGCAGAATCCGGGACCGAAGATCCTCGATCGCGGCGCGATTTCGCACGTCGATCTCGTGAACCTCGTCGGAGGTGAGCAGCGGACTGGCGAAACCCGCGGCTGATCCCAGACTGACGATGGTGGGCAACGTGTAGCACGTCAGCAATCGAAGTGGTCGATGCAACGCCACCGCGAGATCGACCGCCCACCACATCGCGGCTTCGGCATTCGCCGAGCCGTCGATCCCGACCAGGATGGGTGCGGAAAGTTTCGGACCAGAGGACGTGTTCGAAGAATCCATGACGCATTGTCGGGGAGTCGATCATCACCACGACAGGCACAATCGTCACCGAACGCGATGACCAATGTCCCGATGCGTGCGGTACTTCTCCCTCAGGTGCCGTAACCGAAACCCAGATCGGGTGCCGTCAACATCGGGACGAAGGGAATGCCCCGATCCGCGGCCATCGCGGCGCAGGTTCCTCCGCGATCGACGATCACCGTGATCAGGACCGGTTCGGCACCGAAGGCGACCACCGCGTCGACCGCCTCCATGATGGATGTTCCCCGCGTGACGGTGTCCTCGGTGATGACCACCTTGTCGCCGGGTCGCAGAGCCCCGGCCAATCGTCCGGTGACGCCGTGGTCTTTTGCTTCCTTGCGCACGCTGAAACTACGCAGATTCCGTCCTCGGGTCGCACCGACTGCGGCGATGCCGAAAGCCACCGGATCGGCACCCATCGTCAGTCCACCGATCGCGGTCGCATTCGACGGAATGATCGACAACGCGACGTCGGCGACGAACACGATGCCCTCGGGCCGACACGCGGTTTGCTTCGTGTCGAGGAACCAGGAGCTCTTCGCTCCCGACTTCAACGTGAAATCACCCGTCTTCAGCGAGTGCTCCAACACGTGCCGACGCAAGGCGTCGCGGGCGGGATCGAGCACGGGGAGAGACGCGGTGTCGTTGACCATTGGTAGGGACAATAGTTGATTCGTATCGCATGACGGCACGAGTTCGTCGTCCTGATACGCACGTATCAAGATCCGATAAACATAAGTGTTTTTGTCATCGAGAGAGTTGTGGCACGCTCGGAATTCGTCATACGTTCGTCGCCATGGCGGCACCAAAGACTCCGATGACCAAAGCACATAAGCAAGCTCTCGCGGCCGGTCGCGCCGAAGGAAAGATCGTTCGTGATTATCTCGAAGCGTTGAAGCGCACGAAGCCCAAGCGTGGCCGCAAGCGCACCCCCGAGTCGATCAAGCGACGCCTCAACACGATCAAGAACGAATTCGAGAACGTCGACGCCGTGACACAACTGAAGTACGCCCAGGAGCGTCTCGACCTCGCCATCGAGTTGGCCGAACTCACCGCGAAAGTGGACATCGCTCCGCTGGAGAAGGCCTTCGTCAAGATCGCCAAGGGTTACGGCGAGCGCAACGGCATCACGTATTCGGCGTGGCGGGAGATCGGTGTTGACGCCACGGTGTTGAAGAAAGCCGGCGTCACCCGCTGACGCACCCGACCGGAGATCGTCCGGGTCAGACCTCGATGCGATCGAGGGCGTCGAAGACCACACCGATCCGACCGAGTGAACGAGAGAGATCGAACGCGTCGTCCAGGATCGCCGGACCAAGCTGTCGCACGCGATCATCCTCCTCGAGAACACCACGGAAGTCGCGGGAACGGCTCCACGAAACCGAGGCGGCCTCCTGGACGATCCGATACGCGTCGTCGCGGGACAGCCCACTCTGAACGAGGGCCAGCAACACCGGTTGGCTGAACACCAGTCCGTGACTCGACATGAGGTTCGCGCGCATGCGTTCCGACGACACCTGCAGGCCCTCGAGCAATCGACGCAACCGATGCAACATGTAGTGCGCCAGCATCGACGAGTCCGGAAGCACGATGCGCTCGACCGAGCTGTGCGAGATGTCGCGCTCGTGCCAGAGGGCCACGTCCTGCAGAGCGGCCTGCAGGTTCCCCCGGAGCACGCGCGACAAGCCACTGATGGTCTCGGCCGAGATCGGGTTGCGCTTGTGCGGCATCGCCGACGAACCCTTTTGTCCCGACTTGAATCCTTCCTCGACCTCGCGCACTTCCGTGCGCTGCAGGTGCCGAAGCTCCACCGCGATCATCTCGCACGTCGCACCCACCGCCGCACAGGCCCACATGTATTCGGCGTGCCGATCGCGACTGATCACCTGGGTGGCGGGAACCGGCTCGAGTCCGAGCGACGACGCGACCGCGGACTCCACGCGCGGGTCGACGTTCGAGTACGTGCCCACGGCGCCCGACAACTTGCACACGGCGATCGTGCGACGAGCGTTCAGGAGGCGCTCGCGATCACGCTCCACCTGCAACGCCCACAACGCGACCTTGACCCCGAACGTGGTGGGCTCGGCGTGAACGCCGTGGGTGCGTCCGATCATCACCGTGTCGCGATGGGCCTTGGCCATGTTCACGAGCACCCGCAACAACTTGCTGGACGCGTCGATGAGAAGGTCGGCGGCGTCGCGCAGCGCCCAGCACAGTGCGGTGTCGACCACGTCGGTGGAGGTCAGTCCGTAATGGATCCAACCCGCTTCGGCACCTCCGATTCGTGACTGCATCACGTCGACGAAAGCGGCCACGTCGTGATCGGTGACCTTCTCGCGTTCGGCCACGGCGTCGACGAAGGAGGCGTCGATGACCGGGGCCTTGGCCCGGCAAGCGACGGCATCCGCCGCGGGCACGACCCCGATGGCGGCGTGGGCCTCGGTGGCCAGCAACTCGATCTCCACCCAACGGGAAAAGCGGGTTTCGTCGGCGAAGACCGACTCCATTTCCGGGAGCGAGTAGCGCGGGATCATGCCGCGCCTCCCGCCATGGTCGAGGGCCACTCGAGAACGTCGTCGCGCTCGGGGCCCACGCCGACGATTCGAACGGGAACACCGGCCTCGCGTTCGACGGTGGCGACGAAGTCGCGGGCCGTCGCCGGTAGGTCGGTCGCCGAACGACAGCCCCGCAGCTCGGTCTTCCAACCCGGAATGGTCACGTAGGTCGGCACCACGCGGGCCAGATCCTCGCTGAGATCGGGATAACCGGGCACGGGCTCGCCGTCGATGGTGTAGCCGGTGCACACGCGCACCTCGTCGAAGGTGTCGAGTACGTCGAGTTTGGTGAGCGCCAGCTCGGTGAGCGAATTCACCCTCACCGCGTGACGCAACATCACGCAGTCCACCCATCCGGTGCGACGTCGACGACCGGTGACGGTGCCGAACTCACGTCCGATGTCGACGAGTTTTTCGCCCACCTCGTCGGTCAGCTCGGTGGGGAACGGACCCGAACCGACCCGGGTGGTGTAGGCCTTGGTGATTCCGATGATGCGATCGAGCAGACGCGGACCGAGCCCACTGCCCACGCTGGCCCCGCCCGCGGTGGGGTTGGAGGACGTGACGTAGGGGTAGGTGCCGTGATCGAGATCGAGGAAGGTCGCCTGGGCGCCCTCCAACAACACGCGCCGGCCGGAGTCCACGGCATCGTGCAGGAACCCGATGGTGTCGGCCACGTAGGGACGAAGGCGTTCGGCCAACGTGACGTACCGAGTGACGATCTCGGCGACGTCGAGGGCCTCGCCACCCAACGACACGATGCGCACGTTCGCGGCCTCCCCGGCGGAGCGGACCAACGCGGCGAAGGTATTCGAGTCGAGAGACTGCCCCACTCGCACGCCCGTCCGGTTCGCCTTGTCCGCGTACGCCGGGCCGATGCCCTTCAACGTGGTGCCGATCTTGTTGTCGCCCAGACTGCCCTCACTCAGTGCGTCGAGCGTCTGGTGCCACGGGAAGATGAGATGGGCCTGACTGGAGACCTTCAGCCGGGAACACGACACGCCACGAGCTTCCAGTCGGTCGATCTCGGCGAACAACGTGGGAAGGTCGACGACCACACCGTTGCCGATGACCGGCGTGACGTGCTCGTACAGGACTCCCGACGGGATGAGCTGCAGGGCGTACTTCTCGGAACCCACCACCACGGTGTGTCCGGCATTGTGTCCGCCTTGGTAACGGGCCACGACGTCGTTCTCGCGCGCGAGCAAGTCGATGACCTTGGCTTTTCCTTCGTCACCCCACTGGGCACCGACGACAACGGTCACGGACATGGCAACGCTCCTAACACGAGGGGCCCAACACGAGGGGAACGTGACGAAACCCTACCCGTTGCGCGGGTGTTTCGTCAGGAGCCGACGACGATGTCGCCGTCCCGGGCGTCGACGGTGATGAAGCCGTCCTCGGCCACCTTGCCCTCGAGGATCAGCACCGAGGCCCGATCGCCGATCTCGCGCTGGATCACCCGCTTCAGGGGACGGGCGCCGAACGAGGGATCGAAACCTTCCGCCGCCAGCAGACTCAGCGCGGCGGGGGTCACCTCCAAGGTGATGCGCCGAGCCGCCAACCGCTCCTTCAACTTCGACAACTGGATGCCGACGATGTGGGTGAGGTCGGCCTCCGTGAGCGACCGGAAGCGGATGATCTCGTCGATGCGGTTCACGAACTCGGGCTTGAAGTACTCCACCGGATCCACGGGGAGATTCGAGGTCATGACGATCACCGTGTTGGTGAAGTCCACGGTGCGACCCTGACCGTCGGTCAGCCGACCGTCGTCGAGTACCTGCAGGAGGATGTTGAACACGTCGGGATGCGCCTTTTCGATCTCGTCCAACAACACCACGCTGTAACTGCGTCGCCGCACCGCCTCGGTGAGTTGGCCACCCTCGTCGTAGCCGACGTATCCCGGAGGTGCTCCGACCAGTCGCGACACCGAGTGCTTCTCCATGTACTCGCCCATGTCGATGCGCACCATCGCGCGCTCGTCGTCGAAAAGGAACTCGGCGACGGCCCGCGCGAGTTCGGTCTTGCCCACGCCGGTCGGGCCGAGGAACAGGAACGAACCGATGGGCCGGTTCGGATCGCTCAAACCCGCGCGGCTACGACGGATCGCGTTGGAAACGGCGGTGACCGCCTCGTCCTGACCGATCACGCGACGATGCAACAGTTCCTCGAGATGGACCAACTTGGCCATCTCGCCCTCCATCAGGCGCGTCACGGGTACCCCGCTGGCCTTGCTCACGACCTCGGCGATGTCCTCGGCGTCGACCTCTTCTTTCAACATGCGATTGCCGGTCTGCAACTCGTCGAGATGGGCGGTGGCCTCCGAGATGCGACGCTCGAGTTCGGGGATGCGTCCGTAGCGGATCTCAGCGGCCACGTTCAGGTCGGTCTCACGTTCCACCGTGATGCGGAGTTGCTCCAGCTCCTCCTTCAGATTGCGAATGGCCGCGATGGCTTCCTTTTCCTGTTGCCAATGCTCGCGCATGTCGGTGCTCTGGATCTTCAGCAACGCCAGTTCGTCCTCGAGTGACGCGAGACGCTCCACCGACGCCACGTCGGTCTCCTTCTCCAGGGCCACTTTCTCGATCTCCAACTGCAGCATCCGTCGTTCGACGATGTCGATCTCGGTGGGGAGGGAATCGATCTCGATGCGCAACTTGCTGGCGGCCTCGTCGATGAGATCGATGGCCTTGTCGGGAAGGAACCGACTGGTGATGTAGCGATCGGAGAGCACGGCGGCGCTCACCAACGCCGAATCCTGGATGC
>Ga0315903_10003182_pt1 | contig 23062 bp, 22 predicted proteins | sample LakEriMetagenome_7_FD_203524 | JGI IMG/M metagenome (GOLD analysis project Ga0315903, IMG submission 203524) | Freshwater fungal communities from buoy surface, Lake Erie, Ohio, United States - Buoy 2 MA119 | ecosystem: Environmental > Aquatic > Freshwater > Lake | place: USA: Lake Erie, Ohio... | reverse complement strand
TTTTCTTCTTGTTTCTTTTCTTCTTGTTTCTTTTCTTCTTGTTTCTTTTCTTCTTGTTTCTTTTCTTCTTGTTTCTTTTCTTCTTGTTTCTTTTCTTCTTCTTGTTTCTCTTCTAAATTAGATTCTATTTTTTTATTAGATTTTGAATCAGATTCTAGCTTGGGTTCTAGCTTGGGTTCTGGATTGGGTTCTAGCTTGGGTTCTAGCTTGGGTTCTTGTATAGGTGTAGTAATAGTTGTGCTAGATGTATTGTCATTCGGTGTAGATTGTGCTTGTTCAATAATTTTATCAATAACAGTATCAATAAATTCTTTTTTAACAACGTTAGAATGTGCTCCACTTTCAAATTCTTCTTTAATTACTTTTTTAATTAAATCAATATCTATTATACCATTTGTATCTTGTTTTGTTGTTTTTAATTCTTTTTTAACTACACTTTCTAGTTTCTTAAGATATTTTTTATTCATTGGTTCTTTGACGTCTTCCTCTTCTTCAATTTCCTCATCTGGTTCATTTAAAAATTCCTTTAAAATATGACGAACTGGTAATTGTTTTCTAATTGTTTCGATAATACATTCTGCAATCATATTTTCACTATCACGCATATTTTTCTGTAATTCATATTTATTAACATTTTCACTAAATAAAAAAGGATCTTTCCAAAATTCTCTAGCACATTCAATATAACATAAATGTATAAAATGACCACCATTAGGAACTTTAATACTCAATTTTTTATTTTTTGTTGCACTGTGAACAATAGTTAGAATTTTAATATGACTTACATATACAACCTTTAATAAGTCTTCTATATAATCACATTTACTAACTGTTACTATACGATCAAATTCTTTATTTATAATATCTTGCGACCATTTGGGAATACGACTAAGTAATTCTTGAAATACCATTAGAACTTTCTCTGGTGTATTATCTTGATTGCAAATATCTTTTGCATCTAAATAAATACTTTTAATACCTTGATAGATAAAAGTTTTTAGTATTGATATTAATTGTTTTGTATATTCCTCTTTTGCATCAACTAGAATAGCAACACTTCCATCTTCCATTCTTATAATTTACCTAATAATTAAACTATTAAATATAAATAAACTATAATATCAAAATAAACGAAGATTTAAAAAATATACAGACCAAGACACAATTACTAACCGGAAAATTAAAAATAATTATTTATAATACTTTTATAAGTTTTATGTTTTTTTATTATCCTTTAAATGGTTATTTGTGTTATAACACCGGCTTGCTTTGCAAGCCGATTGTTAAAACAGCGAGGATTGCGTGCAATCCTCTATGTTATAACACAAATGTAAATATTTTTTTGGCCTATCCTTTTGGAGGTTTTATATCAGATTGTTAAAACACTTGTGTTTTAACACTAATAACAAAACCGGTAAAAGGATAAAAATAGGTTAAAAATATAAAATTTATCACGCATATTGTTTTTGCGATTATTTACTGCGACGTTGGCTACGCATATGTTTTTTAATTTGTTTATTTCTTTTACCACCACCACTACTACGGGTAGTTTCGTAATTAACAAAACCTAGTTCTTTAGTATTTGTAGATGGACAATCACCATCTTTTGTTCCATTTAAAGGCATCCATGCAGGTTGACCGCCTATTTTATCATTAAAATTAAAAGTATAAATTGCACCACCTGTTTGTTTATTTTTGCGTTTTTGTGTTTGACGACGTTTAAGAGATTTTTTTTTATGGGATGTTTTCATAGCCATTTTAAATATTCTAATAACTGATATCTAATATCTAATATCTAATATATCAAAAGAATAAAAATTGATTTTATCTAAAGTAATTAATTTAGAGAAAATTAATTTTAAGTTTGAAATGTATATAATCAAAAAAAAGATAAAAGAAACAGAACAGAACAAACTATTAGATACTGTAAATATTGATTCAACTAATATTATGGTAGAACCTAGAATAAAATCTATATTTGATGTTGAAGATATTATAAAAATTATTATTCGTTCTAGGGTAGTAGATTTATTGAAAACAATTCATAATAAATATCCAGTAAAATTTTCAAGTGAAAATATAAATATAGAACTAGAATGTATTTTAAATAATATTAAATATCAACAAAAACAAATAATACAATCTAAACCAAAATTAAATACATTATCAAATAAAACTATATCAAGTATTCCAAAAGAAGCTAGATGTAATGCTAGAGTTTGGAATAATATATATGATAAAAATACTAATTGTGAAGTAAATGAAATAGATAAAAAATTTATTATTAAAGATTTTAATGATTTTCATATTAAAGACTTTATTTCTAGATATACTATTGGTAGACAATGTTCAAGAAAAAAGACAAATGACAGTAATTATTGTTTCCAGCATTCTAGACATAATCCTCATGGTGATTATTTCAAAGAACCACCAAATGAATTATGTTATCACTACATGAAAGATGGCTATTATCTAAAATAGTTCTACATGTAAAACAGTAAATGCTAAATAGTAATTAAAATCTTTCTTTTTTCTAGAATATACAAAATTATTAAAGTATTTATATCTTTAAAATAACATAGTAATGGAAAAATTTACAACTGATATATTTGGTGTATTTGAATTAATAAATGAAGGAAAAAAAACAAAAAGCATTATAAATACAGTAGTTATTTCAAAACAATATCTAGCATATTATTTATATCGCATTATAACTAAATTTATTCATATAATAGAAATTGCAATTCCTATTAAAGAAGTAAAAACAATATTAAAATTATTACGAATTCCTAATGAACATGATCGAAATAAGAATTATCCAATGGCTGGTAATATGACTAATGATGAAGAATTATTAGATTTAATTATTTTATCTAGCATAGATGTGCTTAATAAGACTGATAAATATATTCAAAGTTTACCAACACCAGGACCTAATGCTATTATATATGAATTTATTAAATTAAAAGATTTATCAGTTATAATACAAGATATAATTGATTTACAAAAGCTTATTCCCGGTTTATCAGTATCTGCTATTCGACCTAATTATATTGATGATGAAAAAATACATTAAGAACTTATAAAACTTGGAAAGAAATGCATAACTTATAAAAATAATTTCTCAATAATAAGTAATTAATTTCTAGATAATACTTAAAATAAAAATGGCAACAGCATTAGTTTCTAGTATATCTAGTTTAGTAGCATCTATTGCACCTGGTAAACAAGGTTTTACTACATCAATTGAATTAAACACAATATCATCTAATAATATGATTACTTTCATTCTTATTTTTATATTAAGTGTTTGGATTTTAATGTTATTAGGCACCTGGATATTTAATAACACTATACCAAAACTTATTCCTAGTATACGTAAAGCATCTGTTTTAGAATTCTTTGGATTATATATAGTTTTACATATCTTACTCACTTAATACAGTAATTAAAATTTATTTCTTTGTAATTCAATTTTAATTTTTTTTGTTAATAAAATTTTTAAATAATGTATTAATAGTATGTAATAACAATGAAAGACATTAAAAATAATTCCACATTATCAATTTTATCACAATATGCATCTAGAGTAAATCAAATAATATATGAAATTTTTATATTATTAGGTTTATATATCTATCTACGTAAAATATATCCATTTTTAATTACTAATAAAAATACTAATAAAAATACTAATAAAAATACTAATAATTTTTTTATACAAAAAAATATTAAATCAATTATAATTTTATATTCACTATTTGCTATTTTAATAGATTGGTTTATTTGGAATAATGCCACACAATCTATACTATTTACAGGTATATTAATAGTATATTGTAATTATAATTTAAATAATCTAGAAGTAATTTCTACGTTTGTTAATATTACAGGTTCATCTTTTAATGAAGTACAAAATATTGAATTATCTAGTCCAAAATGTGAAAATATACCAGCACAACAACCATCTATTAATGAAATTAATTTACCTTATGATTTAGAAGACATAAAACCATACGGAATTAAGCCATTTGATAGCAAAGATTCTAGAATAAGTAATAAAGAAATTGCTGAAGTTTATAAATCTGATAACAAATACGTTAGTATTACTGATAGTGCCTATGCATCTGCAATATTAAATGATTTATATGCTACACCACAATATAAAAATATACTAGATATTCCAGATATGACAGATATGACAGATATGACAGATATGACAGATATGCCAGATATGATAGTTTAATAAAAAACAAAAAAAAAATTGAATTATTTTTTTATATGGTTATCATGATATATATATATATAAATATGGATACATTAAGCCTTATAATTGATAATTTTACTAATTTTACTACATCTTATAATAAATCAATTAATATCTTTTTAGATGAATCTAATACATTTGATATGTATACATATATATCTAGTAGCGTTATTATTGGTTTCATTAGTACTATTGCATATTCTAGTATGAAATATATTTATACTAAAAATAAAGATATGAATAAACAATCTGTATTAACATCTATTAAGGACAGAAAAATTATTAAAGAAGGATTATTTTATGAAAGTATTAAGGAATTGAATGATGAAGGTGACAGTATTGTAAAATCTATGGAAAAAGATACATTTTATTGGATTCTACTACGTGTGCAAACTGGCAATTATATTGATATGGCAGGAACACATTTTGAACTTCACGGAAATCATATTAGAGATGGTGGTGATATTAATAATTCTGAATCTAATAAATGTGATACACGTAATCCATTCAAAACTCGTGATTTCTATATGATTTTAAAAATTACAACAAAAACACGTATCAACTTTAAAAATGATATATTATTTGGAAATGCAATTTTGCGAATTATGAATTATACTAATTTATTTGTATTACCTAAGTTTCATAATACTGATTTTATTGTATGTGCAATTGCAACATCTCCTTTTATTGAATCTGACGAATTCGAAAAAACAATGAAAGGTATTGAATATGATACAGCTAATTTAATTACTATTCCATCAATTAATGGTAATATTCAAGGTGTTTTATTATTACCAGTACATCAAGTTTATGATGCCTTTATGGATATGTATAATAATACAATTTTTGAATCTAAGAAATACATTATTGATGATGATAATTATGAATCATGGAATGGCAAATCTATTAATGAATATACATTTTAAACCCATTTTTAATCACCATTCATATTTTTTTGTGGTTATTTACTGTACATTGCAGTTAATTTAATAAAATGTCTTCTTGCCGAATTGCATGAAATTTGCCGTCGGCTTAAGTTTATGCAATTGGCACAATACACAGTAAATAACCACTTTTAACAATTTATGTGGTTATTAGTAGTATTGAATATTTATTATCCTTTTGCCGGTTTTGTTATTAGTGTTAAAAAACAAATAACTATGTAAAGGATAGTAAAAATTGATTTCTTTTTTTTTTAATATAAAACTAAATTCTAGATACATTAAAACACTAAATAATCATTTTAGATATTATAAACTAAATTTAAAAATGCTAGAATTCTTTGAAAATGCTATTAAAATAATAGAAGAATTAATTGTAATTCGAACAAAAGAAATATCAATATTATCAGATATGGGATATAATGATAATGTTATTAATGCAGAAAATAAAAAGAAAATAATAGCATTACAATTTAAATTAAAATATTATCGAATTTGGATAAAAGCATTACATGGATGTCTAACTAAAAATATTATAATAAAACATACATCTGATATTACTAATTTGAAATTCACAAAGAAATTAGAAGAAAAACTAGTAGAATTATTTGAAACAGGTGTATTAGTATATCTAGAGGATGCACGCAAACATATCTTAGAATTAGAACAAGAACAAGAACAAAAACAAGAACAAAAAACAAATGTAAATAATGTTTCTGAATCATTATTTAGTAGTATTAATAGTCATTCTAGTAGTCATTCTAGTAGTCATTCTAGTAATCAATCTAGTGTTATAGATGATATTAGAATTGATACATCTAAAATTGAAGCACAACCTAAGATTCTAGCAGAAGAAAAACGACCTACTGATGCACGTGGTAGTGCAATTTTTGATTTACGTTATATATATGGTATTGGTCCTAAAAATGCAGAAAAATTAGTAGATGCCGGATTAACTCTTGAAAGACTATTAGAAGACTGGACTACATGGATTTCAAAATCACCAGATAATGCAATTTTAATGCCTTCTAAAATGGCTTTTATAGATCAAAAACAAATTTCTGAAGAACGGAAACATTCTATATTAATGACACAATTATATAAACGATTAGAAAATGAAACAAAATATTTGAGTAAATTGAATAGTCATCAATTACTGGGTGTAAAATATTTTCATGATATGAGTCAAAAGATACCACGAGAAGAAGTTCAAAGAGCTGAAAAAATATTACAAACAACTGCTACATATATGAATAGCGAAATGATAATAACATTATGTGGATCATATAGACGTGGACGACTAAAATCTGGTGATATTGATTGTTTAATAACACATCCAAAAATAGCAAGTATGGAAGATTTGGATACATATCCTGATAATATACTTTCTCGTTTTGTAGAATTATTAACAAATGTAGGTTTTTTAGTGGATCATTTAACTGATTATGGACGTAGTAAATATATGGGTTTTTGTATAGTAAAACAACAAAAGAAAAAAACAAATATAGCTAGAAGAATAGATATTCGATTTATACCTTATAATAGTTATGGTGCTGCAATATTATATTTTACAGGTAGCAAGACATTTAATACTCAAATGCGAACTTGGGCAATGTCTAAAGGTTTTTCACTTAATGAATATGGATTAAAAAAAATTAGTGATGGTAGTTTTCTAGAATGCAAAACAGAAGAAGAAGTTTTTAAAATTTTAAATTATCCATATAAAAAACCAGAAGATCGTGATATGTAAACGTCATCAACTAATATTTATGAAGATAAAAATTGACTATAATACTTATTATTTTTTGGGTTATCGTATTTTATATAGACTTTATATGCTTCGGCATTTTTACGTCCCAATTGTTCAATATAAGATATAAGATATAAATTTGTTAATAATTGAAGAAGAGTTTCTTTATTAGCATTACGTTCTATATTTGCATTTTTTAACATATCTAGAATCATATTTTTAAGACCACTTGAACCTGAATAATTATATTCAATATATGAATTTAATTTATTTAGTTGGTCTAGATATATATTTGCATCATTTAATGTAATAACTTCTTTAAATGTTTCTTTATTATTTAAAATAGTATTATTAAATATATTCATTGATTTAAATTTTTCCAAAGCATTTTTCTGAGATTTTTTTATAATTTGCAATAATTCTATATGTTCATCAATATGTTCATCAATATGTTCATCTGTTTCTATATTTATATCTTTATTTTTATTAATATTACTATATTTAGGATTATAAATTAAAATAAGAGTGATAAATATTATAATAATGATTAAAACTATATAAATTTTTTGATTCATATTTATACTTTTTTTACTAGAATAGGTTTTACTAGAATAGGTTTTACTATAAAATAATTATATTTTTAATCTTAACTTTATAATCTTAACTTTATAATCTTAACTTTATAATCTTAACTTTATAATTATAGGTATATATATAAAAATTAGCAAAAAATGAATTTAATATATTTTATAAATAAATTGTTTTTCTACTTGTAGTAATGCATTTGAAAAATATATACAATTATATTCTTAATGATAGAATATAAGATGTAAAAACCATTATTAATTTAATGGTTGTGGTGAGATACTGTAAAAACATTAGACACTCTTGGATTTCAAACATTTGAAAATCTTTATAGCAATTTGAACTCTATATCCTGGAGCCAAATTATAACTATTTTAGATTTTCATATAATGTCTGAAATCATTTATGATTCATTTTAGTATTCTTCTAGTTAATCTAGATGTAGTAATTATAAACACTAACTTGAAAATAAAAAAAAGAGTTATGGGATAATGTAAGCTTCGGCAGGTATTTTTCCAATTCTTTTTTCTTTTTTTATCCCTTAACCGGTTATAGGTGTTTAGACACCTATCCGTATCCTTTAACCGGTTTTGAATTTTTAAAAAAATCCAAAACGGTTATCCCTTAAACGACTAAAGGTGTTATAACACCTTTGGTGTTAGGGATGCAATACAGTGCAAAATCTTTGATTTTGCACGCTATCCGCATAACCAAGACCTAAGGATTTTTTAAAATCCTGGTCGGTTAAAGGATATCATCATATGTATTAGGACTTTCTTTTTTTATATAATGTTTTAATTGACTAAAAAATTCTTCTATAGCATTTGTTGATGGATTATATGGAACAGTATATAAAAGATGATTGTTACTATTTTTAATAAGTTCTTTTATTCTTTGTGATCTATGAGTAACTGCATTATCCATTATTATTAAATGATTAGTATATTTGTTTTTAATATTTTCATTATAAAATTCTATAATGTTATCTGTTTTTATACCACCTTTAATATCTTTATATAATTTCCAACCTATAATTTTATTAGAACTAATAGCACATAATAAATTATATTTTATATGGATATTTTGATGTTTTTTTAATAACACGAGTACCGCTTTTACTTCTACCATATGATAAAGTCATATTCAAATATATTGATGTTTCATCCAAACATATAGTTTTTTTATAATTATAATTATTTAATTTATTATATATATATTTAAAGAATTTCTACTATATAGTAATATCTAAAATGAATGATAATAATACAATAATTGATGAAAATAGTAAGTTAAAAGAAAAAATACAAGAACTAGAAGAAAAATTAAAATTAGCAGAAGAAAAAATTAAAAAATATACCAATAGTGAAGCACATAAAAAATATTATGAAGAACATAAAGAGGAAATTAAGAAACGAGGCTTAGAATATTTAAAAAAATTAAAAGAAGAAAATCCGGAAAAACTAAAGGAATATAGAAGAAATGCTTATTTACGACAGAAGGAAAAGAAACTACATTAGAAATCATATTCAATCACATTAATTTTAAATAAATGATTATTCGTTTGGCCTGTTGCCCTAGTTCCGCCATCAGTTTGTGAATTACTTTTATAATAAATATATGGTTGAGTATATTCACCAATATATGAAACCAAAATATTACCTGCCTTTAATATATCAGTTTCTACTCCATCACAATAAAATATTATTACATGATCATTTGTAGATGCTCTAGGATTTTCATTTGCACATGAAACTTTCATTGAACATACACCATATAATTTATTATCGTCATATAATTTCTTAAATAAATTCCATTTTTCATCAATATATTTACGTTTATAAAATAACATCCATTTACCAGAATAATATTTATCCATTGTTTGTTTATATTCATAATTAATTCCAATAGTATGAAAACTAAATTCTGCAAATTTACTACGCATATATTTTCTAAATTCCTCAACTTTATTATTATTATGTTCGTTATAGCTTACGATACTTTTAATACTAGTAAATTCCATAATATCTTTTTCTTCTGTTGTTCCATCTTCATTAAATATGAGTGTTATTGGTCTCAAATAAGATTCATCGTTAATATTACATATATAATCTGTAAATTGTGGATAAATATTAGTTTTTAGAATATGTAGTATATCTTTCATGGACGATTTAATAAAGCTTATTTCAAATATTATTTTTTCTTTATTTTTATCATCTTTAAAAGGGCTATACAATTTATCGCGTCTTATATAATGTTCGTTTTCTCCATGAAATATCCAATATGTATTACTTAATGATGGTGTTATTGTTTCTATGTATTTTTCATATTTTATTTTTTCTTGTTGTTCTTCCTTTTGTTTTATTATCTTTCTCTCTTCTGCTTTATTTTTTTCACGTTCTAATAATAATGTAATTATTTCTTTTTTTGAAAGATTAGAGTAGTTTTGAATATCAAATGATTTACATAAATCTTTCAAATCTTTTTTTAAATATTTATTCAAATTAATTTTGTAAGTATCTAAGTAACTCATGTTTGTGTAATAATTTATAATTTTTTATAAAATTTCAATTTATTTCAATTTTATTTATTACGTTTTTTTCAAAATTATAATATTGTATATATATAATAGATATATTTAAAACAATTTAAAGACTTTCTATCTTACTACATATAAGATGGCAACTACTACACAAAAGAAACCACCAGACCCTTTACGAACGGTTAAATCATCGTTCAAATCAATTATTAAACCTGAATTAAATCAGGAAATAATATTTGATGCTGTTAATAGAACCCATCAAATTGTAATACATACTTATCAATTCTTAAGATTATGGATTCTTAATAAATATCACAATAATGAGATTATCCCAATAATTACAACTGATATAATATCAATGGCAATGAAAGCTCTAGTTCCACCAAGTGCAGGTCCCAAACCAAAAGGAACAAATTTAAAATACTATAATGAATTTTTATTATTCTACAATGATACATATAAATCATTAAATTATGAGACAAAAATAAGTGGGTCTAATCTGTCACAGATATTAGGATATATGACAACTGACATAATAACTAATATAGAAAACAATGTGAAACGTAATTTTATTAGTTATGTTAAGAGATTTGTTAATTCATCTTATAAAAAAATCAATAATGAAATATTAGATAAAGTATCTAAAAAAGAGAAGATATCTAAGAGAAAGGAATTAAATCAAGAACTATATCAAGTAAAAGAAGATTTATTAAATAACACATTGGATTCTAATGAAAAATATCATCAATGGATAAATAAACATAGACCTAATATATTTCCAACTGAATACACTAATTCATATGAATATGATATAGAATGTAATCCTCAAAAATATTTGAAATATATGATTTATATGTGTTTAGAATTGGAACATTTAGAAGTTAAATCATTTCAATTCTTTCCATTAAGAACTGATATAATACCTAAGTATATTCCTATTGATACTGCAACTCTAGTAGATTTAATGATTGATACAGACAAAAATAAGTATTTCAAAAATATTGAAAATGAAAAATATAATATATGGTCAATGTATTTTAATTTAGAATTACCAATATTTAAACAGAAGAATTATCAATTTGATTATAGAATATCTACTGATTGCTTTGGTGTATCTATACAACTTATACATAATGATTCAGTTCAACTTTCAAAAGATAAAAAGGCAAATATGAAAGCAAAAAGAAATTCAAGTAAAGAATTATATAAAACTATGACACAAGAAGAAAAAGAATCATATAAAGCAGAATTAGTGAAACAACAAAAAGGAATACAAGATAATTATAAATTAGAATTAAAGCAGAAAAAAGATAAAGAAAGAACAAACTTTAAAAAGTTAACTAAGGAAGAACAAAAGAAAGTTATAGGTGAAAATAAGAAAAAGAAATTTATTGAATTTCCTTATTTAGAAGATTTAGATAATAATCAATTAGAAGCATTAAACACTAATAAATGGGTTGTTATAGACCCTGGAAAACGTGTGTTATTATATATGAAAGATAGAAAAGGTAATACATTTAGATATAGCAATAAACAGCATATAGATACAACTAAAAGATTAAAATATCAGAGACTATTACAAAATTATAGGAATAAAAAAGATATTAGCAATATTGAAAATGAATTAAGTAATTATAATTCAAAAACATGTAAATATGATCCTTTTAAATTATTTATAAGTAACAAAAATAGATTAAATAATATTCTATTATCAAAATATCAAGAAGAAATATTTAGAAAATACAAATGGTATTCATATATAAATAAGAAAAAATCAGAAACAAACTTAATTAGAAATATTAAAGAAAAATATGATAATGATAGTATTTTAATAATGGGTGATTATTCAGATAAAAACTGTGCTAATAAATTAAAAGGTAAAATGTCAACTCCAAATTTAGGATTAAAAAGAAAATTAGGCGAGTATTTTACAATATATACTTTAGATGAATTTAGAACATCTTGTCTAAATTATAAAACAGAAGAAAAATGTGACAATCTTTGTTTACCTGATAAAAAGGGTGTTATTCGGTCAATTCATTCAATTCTAACGTATCAAACGGAAAATAACAGAATGGGATGTATTAATCGTGATGAAAATGCTACTAATAATATGATAAAATTAGTAAATTATTTTCTAAAGAATAAAGATAGACCACAAAAATTTAAAAGAGATTTTAAATTTGAAAATGAAATAAAAGATGATAACCCTAGTTTACGTAAAAATAAATTAGCGTCAAATATCGTCAAGCCTGTAAAGGTACAATTACATCAACTAAAAAGAAGGTGATTTAATTCTCATTTTTCTTTTCGGTTGGTGTAATACATCTTTAGCTTTATTTGTAGGTGCTGCAATTATAAAATTATCTATCATATCAAGTAATTCCCATTTATTATTTTGTACTGCTTCTAGAAAATATTCATACCTTGTAGCAATAGATATATCTAGATAGGATAATATACTAGAAATAAGGATACTTGTTTTACCTGTACCTGCACTTCCATTAATTAGAAAACGTGAAAATCCCTTTTTTAGATTAATAAATTCAGTTATTTTATCAATACACTGTTTTTGTTCTTCATTAGGTTTTAAAATAGATGTCATTATTTGACTATTTTACTAGTTTACAAAGTTTTAGATAATAATGATGAAAATAAATTAAAAAAAGAAAAAATCAATTTTTTATAGAACAATATCACTATATTTTACTAATTCAATACGTTTATTATCATATTGTATTGGTGGATTTGTTAGTCTTTGTATTTGTTCATTTAGGTTATCTAAAAATAGGGAACCATAAAGTAATGTGCGATTACGTTCATATTCTTTACTTGTAAATGGGTTTGTTGTGGTTGTAGTAATTGATATATTATTAAAATTCTCAGTATTCCATAATAACATAACTAGAATGATAAAAATAATTACTACTAGAATAATTTTTGTATTTTTCATTTTCTAAAATAATATTGGTTTCTATTTTGTAATTAGATTACTTTTGGTTTAGTGTCAAAGAATACACCTTTTATAAAAAAGAACATTACTATAAAGAAAATAATAGTAAATAACACCGTTCCACCAGCAAAAGCAATTGCTAGAATCGCACCTAATGCAAATAATGGTATACCAAACCATCGAATTATAAATGGTATAACAGTACCATAAAACCACCACGCAAAACGGGCTATGATAGTAACAGGACCACCAACCCCTATATTACCTAATTGTAACATAAACGTTAAAACATCTGCCATCTTAACTATATACTAATTATTACATATATCCTTTCACCGAATAAAGAATTAAAATTTTATAAAAAAAAATATAATCACTCACACAGTAAATAACCTCTAGCTAGATTATATTCTAGATAGTATTCTAAATTGCATTTGCAGAATAGTTAGGTGTAGTTTCATCAAATGTTCTTGTAGTCATATCATCAGGATATCGAAAAACACCAGGTTCGCCATTAAATGCTTCCCCATAAGGTGCTGGAACACTATTACGGGAATATACCCAATCTGCACCACCACGTTGTGTACGCCGATTACGTTTAAAATGCTTCTTGCTAGAATGCTTCTTACTAGAATGCTTCTTACTAGAATGCTTCTTACTAGAATGCTTCTTGCTAGAATGCTTTTTATGACTTTTATGTTGACGATGTCCGCCACCTTTAATGGCACCTAAACCACATATTGGTTGACCAGGAGAACCAAATTTCAAATCACCATTAACTAATGCAGGTGGACAACAATCATCATAAGCCCTATAAACAGGTTGTCCAGCAATAAATTCCGATGGATCTGTTGTAAAACCACCACCCTCTTGTTTAGGTGCTGGTGCTGATGCAGGTGTTGGTACTGGTTGTAGTGGTGCAGGTGTTGGCACGGGTACAGGTTCTTGTGCTGGTGCAGGTGTTGGTGCAGGTGCTGGTTCTAGTTCTGGCACGGGTTCTTGTGGCATTGTATTATTATTACCACGACCACGACCACGGCGACTAGTAGTATTACTACCACCACCAACAGAATTATATTCTTTTGCTAGACCATCTAAATATTGTTTAAAAGTATTGCTTTTCATGGATCCGCCAGAACCTTCATCACCACAGCTACGAAATCCACCTTGTAAAATATTACTACCTAGAGGAACAGGACCACCATAAGACATAAATTTATTATCAAGGTCTAATGATGCCTGTGGATTAGTATTGTGTAGATTTACAGCAGGATTTCTAACCAAAATAGAGGTATTCATAGCACCATCTAGAACACATGCGGGTGAAACGCCACCTCTTTGTTTACGAATTTTTTGCTTACGACTTAATACCATTTTTTTATTTATTTACGAATTGTTATTATTAATTATTTAGAAATTTATTTTATTTAGTATTTAGGCTATCTTAATAACTAACATAAAACTTATATAAATCTACTAAATAATAAATTCAAGATAGACAAATGGATTTACCGCCTGTAGAAGTGCGTATTGGTGTTGGAGGTAATGTGGATGCTGGAAAATCTAGTTTTGTGGGTGTAATAACAAAAGGTATTTTAGATAATGGTCGTGGTTATGCTAGGTCATTTGTTCTATTACACAAACATGAACAAGATACTGGGCGTACATCATCTGTATCTCAGCAATATATACGTCAAAAAGAAAAAATTATTGAATTTAATGATCTTGCAGGTCATGAGAAATATTATAAATGCACAGCAAGACAACTAGCAACTACACTTTTAGATTATGTTGTAATTGTAATAAATTCTGGTTCTGGTATACAAATGATGACACGTGAACATATTTCATTAGCTTTTAGTTTGCGTATCCCAATGTTTATTGTTTTTACAAAGATAGATAGTACACCATCTAATGTTTATGAAAGCAATCTAGAATATATTAAATCATTCTATAAACAAAAAATGAATCTAGAAGTAAAAGTAATAGATACAACTAGTTCTAAAAGTGATATTATACCATTACCAACACTACAAACTGTTATTTTATTTCCTGTTAGTAATGTTTCAGGTCAAGGGATAGACATTGTAAGAGAATATATTATTAGTCTTAATAAAACAATTGATTATACAAATGAATTAACTAAACCTGCAAATTTTCTTATACATCGTATATATCAAGTTCAGGGTATTGGTATTGTAGTTAGTGGTGTAATGAAAACCGGTATTGTTAAAAAAAATGATGTATTATACCTAGGACCCAATGCAACAGGGTTTACTGTAAATCCAGATACAAATATTATAATATCACCATCTACAGGAAAAGATGATTTAGCTACATCTTCACATTTTGAAACTAATCACCCATCTACTAATTTTTATAAGATTTCAGTTAGAGGAATACATAATAATTTTAAAGAATCTATTGACTATTTGTCCGCTGGTTATTCTGGATGTTTTAATATTAAAGCATTTGGAAAAGCAACTATTAAAAGAAGTATGATACGACCAGGAATGAGATTATTAAGTGATATTAATAGTGTATTTCAATTTCAAGCAAAAATAAAAATATGTAATACGAATAGCACTATTACTAAGCGTTATCAACCTGTTTTACATTGCGGTGGTATTTCACAGGCTGTTCAAATTGTTGCTATGGATAAGGAATATTTACGTTCATATGATGATGCAACTGTAACATTTCGTTTTCTATATCGACCAGAATATTTAGAAGTAGGAAATATATTTATTATGAGAGAAGGTAATTTAAAAGCATTAGGAAAAGTGATTAAAATAAATATGTAATTATCCTAACGAAAAATAGCTTTTTTGGTAGATATTAATAAAATTGAAACAAAAAAAACCGAATAGTATCGGTGTCTTCTCTCTACCAGAAGACTACCAATTAAATTAAAATTGGGTAAGTGTTTATTTAATCTAATTGCACGGGGGACTATGTGCTTACCGATTAAATTATCTATTCAGTTTTAGTGGTTTTTTTTAGAATAAAATGAAACCAAAGAGTATTTATATTATATATAAATTCATTTTTCTTATTGAAATACTTTTTTTTTCTATTTTGTAATTAAATTTAACAAATTTATTTTATAAATTTAATATAAGTTGTGTTCTTATAAAAAATGATTATAAATAAAAATAATTTAATATGTATTATATTTATTTTGATAATATTTTTTTTCATATATATGTATTTACAAACATATTATAAATCTAAAGTAAGTTCTAGAATAAGTTCTGGAATAAGTAATAATCTAAAAAAAGAAAATTTCCTTTCTACTGGTGAATTTGGATATTTTCAAAATGTTAATCGTATTCGAATTAGTACTGATACACCGTATTTAACTATTACAGGGTTTTTTGCTTATGATGCTAATGGTAATTTAATTAATCTTTCAAATATAGGTAGTCCTATTATAGGTTCAATTTATTTAGAAAATACTGGTATAAATAAATGGGATGCTAATGGTGTTTTAAAATGGATACCATTAAATATGAATCGTAGAATTGATGATGCATTAAATACAACTAATAATATAAATAATAATTTTGGATTAAATTTACCAAGTGCAGGGTTTCCAGTTTTACTAGAAGCAGAACCAAGCAGAGGTGCATTTACATTTAATTCATTTCAATCTTCAACAGGTTATTATAATACTATTTGGAATTACACTTTTAATAATCCAATGAATATTTCTTGTGTTGAATTTATGGGACGCAAAGATTGTTGTAATGATAGATTAAATTATATTTGTGAATTAATAGATATTAATAATAATATAATAGCAAGACAGATAAGTGGATCTAATGCAACCGTATTTATCCCATCTAATCAATCATTTGATAATTTAATTCATAATGTTTTTGTTGCAGATCCAACAATTATACCTATAAATCAACCTAGCTACGGACCACAAAATTTTTTACCTATTAAATCATTTTTTATTCTATTATCAAATTACTATATTCCAAAACAAAATATAACACAACCCCCAACAGTAGGTAATACGACACAATCCCAGACAGTAGGTAATACGACACAACCCCCAACAGTAGGTAATACGACTACTACAGCAGGTAATACGACTACCACATCAGGTAATACGACTACTACAGCAGGTAATACGACTACCACATCAGGTAATACAACTACTACATCAGGTAATACGACTACCACATCAGGTAATACGACTACCACATCAGGTAATACGACTACCACATCAGGTAATACGACTACCACATCAGGTAATACGACAGTAGGTAATACGTCTACCACATCAGGTAATACAACAGTAGGTAATACGTCTACCACATCAGGTAATACGACAGTAGGTAATACGACACAATCCCAGACAGTAGGTAATACGACACAATCCCAGACAGTAGGTAATACGATAGATAATAATATAAGTATGCCTACTATGCCTACTATGCCTACTATGCCTACTATTCAAACATTTCCGTCTAATCTAGATATGTTAAATATACCGATGGCAACACCTGTACAAATTACAGATTTAATTGATAAAGGGTTAGGTGTTGAATTATTAACTCGTAATGGTATTTTAATGAATCAACAGTATAAGGGTCCATCTACAAATATTTTACAAACGGATTTTACGGGAACATCAAATATTTATTCTCCATTCTTATTTTATAATAAAGGTTCTACAGAAAAATTTATTGGTGTAAATAAAATTCATCCGGAAGAAAAGTTTTTTAATTAGTATTGCTTTTCTTATGAAGTTTTATAACTACTGTAATTTGGGAAATACAATTTTTAACTGCATTTCTTTCCAAGGGTACTGTATCCCTTAAACGGTTTTGAATTTTTAAAAAAATCCAAAACGGTTATACGGATAGCGGTGGTTATGTGGCATAGCCACATTCACCTTTATTCCATCCCTAATTTTATGGCGTTAAAACGCCAATAACCGTTTAAGGGATACAGTACCATAGCTAATACTTTTTACAGTAAATTACAGCTAGTTATAAAACATGGAAAGAAATGCATAACAAATAGAAAAATTGGCATTTTCAATATATATTAAATGAAAAAATGATTTTTTCTTTTTTATTCTTTTATATATTATATCCCAATTTCCAGATCCTCAGTAACTGTTATCAAAAAGTTATCTGTATTAAAAATGTCGAGTAGCAATTCTATTTTAAACCCAGATTTTTATGAAACTATTGAAAGAAAGGAAGAAAAATTACCATATATTACTGTTTTGAAAAACGATGATTTGATTAAATTTACACCTCGAGAATTTAGCAAGTTTTTAGGATGTATCATAAAAATTGTATGTACACCAAATCCATATGATGGTCTTAGAAGAAGTATCACATGTATTCCAGATATTCAACAAGAATTTCTACCAGAAACTGATCGCTTTTATTTGATTTATAGGCAACATCATAATCTTATTTATCTACGGAAATTAAACGAAACAAATGAAACAGCACCACGTAGATATTGGTCTTTACGTTTGAATACAGCAGGTATTACTATATATGAAAAAGAACCTAACTACTATGATATTACTAAAGTGTTCATTTATAATCATATTACAAGTGAAATGTTTTCAGATTTGAACGAAAAACAACGTGAAAAGATTGAACAACAAAAAAAAGCCTTAGTAAAAAGTGATACTGATAGAGATTTCAAACTATCAAAATATATTTTACAGAAGGATATTTTTGATATTGTAATAACATATTTACCTATTCCTATTCATTATGCTATTGATCAACTTTATTACATCTACAGTTGGATTTTACGTGTTGAGCCATGTTCAAATACTGATAGCATAGAATAAAAGCATAAATAGTATTAGAAATTAATTTTTTAATTTTTTTTATTTGCTAGATTATTTTTTAATAATGTATATAATTCAAAATTAATTCCATTTACAATTACTGCACGTATTAGAGTAATACCCAATCCATTATAAAGTCGTCCCATGACTAAAAGTTCTTTTAAGGATTTATTATTAAATAGTTGCCTGCGAGTTTTAAGTGTATCAATTGGATAAGTTATAAACCAACTATTTACACCTGCACAAGCACCGGCAAAAAATGCTGGCATCTTCCATTCATAATACATTATATCGAATGTTAGAAAATATGCCGGTATGGATATCGATTCACGAATAATAGTTAGCCATAAACCATTATATGCACTTTTAATTATTGATTTGTAAGGATGTGGATTAATATGTGGATTAGTATGTGTTATTTGTGATTGTCTATGTATTTTAAAATAATCTAGTGGTGTTATAATAAATGCACCCAGAAAACCAGTTATAGACGCAGAAATTAATTTATTATTAGTATATTCTAGTAGTGAATTATAATTTCCAAACATAAATGTAGTTCCAATCATAGAGTTAATCATAGGATATCTCACACCAGTATATAAAGATAATGGACGTACTAGAAAAGGTTTTATTGTGTGTCGGTTTTGAATATTTGTTTTAAGGGTGTCAAATGGGTATCCTAAAATGGTTTGAGATATACCTACTAAATTGCCTAGAATATATTCATTCATAATTTATCTATTTTCAAAATAAGAAATATAATAAAATAATAAAACTAAAATAATTTATTTTTTTCGATAGTTATAAAAAATATAGATGTGTTTTATATAAAAATATATTAGATTTATTAGAACAAATGTAAATAAAAAAGAAAAAATTATTAAAAAATATATTTTCTTAATGTATAATAACAGTTTTCTTTCCTAGCTTTTTCTTGCTTATCTTAACTAATTAAAATGGGTGGTGGTCTTATGCAACTTGTCGCTTATGGTGCCCAGGATATTTACCTGACTGGCAACCCTCAAATTACTTTCTTCAAGGTCGTCTATCGTCGTCACACCAACTTCGCAGTTGAGTCTATTGAGCAGACTTTCAACGGCCAAGCTGATTTCGGTAAACGTGTTACTGCTACTATTTCTCGTAATGGTGATTTAATCCAGCAGATGTATCTAGAAGTTGTTTTACCTAATCTTATTACAAACACTAGTAATGCATCTAACATAGCAGTATGGACTTATGGTGTTGGCAATGCCCTAGTCAAGCAAGCTGAGATTGAAATTGGTGGTCAACTTATTGACCGTCAATATGGTGATTGGATGAACATTTGGACAGAACTTACTGTACCTGCTGGAAAGCGTGCTGGTTATGATGATATGGTTGGTAATGAGATTGATTCCACTGAATATGCTAAACAGTTTGGTGGTCTAGATGCAGATACCAAGAATCGTCTTTATGTTCCTTTTCAGTTCTGGTTCAATCGTAATCCTGGTCTTGCACTTCCGCTTATCGCTCTTCAGTATCACGAGGTTAAGCTAAATCTTGAACTTCGTCCTCTAGCTGAATTATATCAGGCAAATATTAATACAGGTGGAACTTTAACTGTTGCTAGCTCTCTTAGCTTAACTTCTTGCAAGCTTTATGTTGACTATGTTTATCTTGACACTGATGAACGCCGACGATTTGCTCAGGTAAGTCACGAATACCTTATTGAACAGGTTCAATTCACTGGTACTGTTAGCAAGGCTTCTGGTGATTCTAATAAGAATGTAACCCTAAACTTTAACCATCCTGTAAAAGAACTTATTTGGGCACATACCACTAGCACCAATGCTACAGCAAACAGTTCTCTAACTGCTGGTGGCTCTATCAGTGCTGATACCACTGGTAATTACTGGTTTAATTATTCTGGTGCAGATGCAGCCTCTAATGCTTGTGATTCCTTCACCACTGCTCTTCTCCAACTTAATGGCCACGACCGTTTTTCTGTTCGTTATGCTGATTACTTCCGTAAGGTTCAGAACTACGAACATCACACACGTGTTCCTCGTGTTGGTGGTGATCTTTCCCAAATGCACAGTGATGATAAGCAATCCGGTCTTCGCCAATATATCTATTCTTATAGCTTTGCACTTTCCCCTGAAGAGCATCAACCTTCTGGCACCTGCAACTTTTCCCGTATTGATAATGCTGTTCTCCAACTAACCTACGGTGCTGATAGCCAAACCGGTGTTCCTGCTGCAAATACAAATGCTATGAACCTCAATATCTACGCCGTCAACTACAACGTTCTACGCATCATGTCGGGGATGGGCGGGCTTGCTTACTCGAATTAGAGGGTCTCACCATTGTGGGCAATTATTTTTTTGTTATTTTTAATTATTTAATATTCATTCAATATTCATTCAATATTCATTCAATATTCATTCAATATTCATTCAATATTCATTCAATATTCATTCAATATTCATTCAATATTCATTCAATATTCATTCAATATTCATTACAATACTAATACTAGAAGGTTGTTAAACTAAGAGAATAAAATGATTACTAATTGTAATTTGATTATTAGAATAAGTTTCATAAAATATCTTAAAGTTATATATTTTGTTAATTTCTTTATTTTTTTAGATAGTTTTTAAATTTATTGTATACATTTTTGGTGTATTTTTTATATTTTCTTGTGTAGTGAAAAGGTTCATTATGTATTTTTTTCCTATTTTATCAAGGATTAATTTATTCCTATAAGGTATAATAACAGTTTTCTTTCTTAGCTTTTTCTTGCTTATCTTAATTAATTAAAATGGGTGGTGGTCTTATGCAACTTGTCGCTTATGGTGCCCAGGATATTTACCTGACTGGCAACCCTCAAATTACCTTCTTCAAGGTCGTCTATCGTCGCCATACTAACTTCGCAGTTGAGTCTATTGAGCAGACTTTCAACGGTCAAGCTGATTTCGGTAAACGTGTTACTGCTACTATTAGCCGTAATGGTGATCTTATCCAGCAGATGTATCTAGAAGTTGTTCTTCCTGATGTTGCCACAACTGTTAGCAACGAATGGACATATGGTGTTGGTAATGCTCTTGTTAAGCAAGCTGAGATTGAAATTGGTGGTCAACTAATTGACCGTCAATATGGAGACTGGATGAACATCTGGACTGAACTTACTGTACCCGCAGGTAAGCGTGAAGGTTATGATAATATGGTTGGTAATGCCGTTGGTGTAAGCAGTGAACAAGTTAGCGATCTTAGCGCTGACACTGCTCGACGTCTATATGTTCCTTTCCAGTTCTGGTTCAACCGCAACCCCGGCCTAGCTCTACCTCTTATTGCTCTTCAGTATCACGAAGTCAAGCTTAACCTTGAGATTCGCCCCCTTGCTGACCTTGTTCAGGGGTTTACTAGCACTGGCCCAACAGGTTCTCTTGGTTGTAAGCTCTATGTCGACTATGTCTATCTAGATACTGATGAACGTCGTCGTTTTGCACAGGTTAGCCACGAATACCTTATTGAACAAGTTCAATTTACTGGCACTGAGACTGTCAACGCAAATACTACTAACAAGAATGTAACTCTCAACTTCAACCACCCTGTCAAGGAACTCGTCTGGGCACACACTACCAGCAACCATTCATCTGCATATGTCGCAGCAACAACTGGTTCTGGTAACTGGTTCAACTATTCTGGATCTGATGCTAGTGGGTGTGATTCCTTCACCACTGCACTTCTCCAGCTTAATGGCCACGACCGTTTCTCTGTTCGTTATGCTGATTATTTCCGTAAGGTTCAGAACTACGAACACCACACTCGTGTTCCTCGTGCTGGTGGTGATCTTGCTGGTCTTCAATCCGACACCAAGCAAATCTCTCTCCGTCAATACATTTATTCCTACAGCTTTGCCCTTTCCCCCGAAGAGCATCAACCCTCCGGCACCTGCAACTTTTCCCGTATCGATAACGCCGTTCTCCAGGTTAACTATGCAGCAGATAGCCAACTAGGTTCTAGTGCACTTCAAACACAACTTGCTTCTACTTCTCTCAACCTTAACATCTACGCCGTCAACTACAACGTTCTTCGTATCATGTCGGGGATGGGTGGGCTTGCTTACTCAAACTAAAAGGTCTCTCTATTGCGTTCATTTTTCTTTTTTTTTTTGTAATATAAAATTAAATTTAATTAATTTAAAAA
>Ga0315903_10003180_pt1 | contig 23072 bp, 19 predicted proteins | sample LakEriMetagenome_7_FD_203524 | JGI IMG/M metagenome (GOLD analysis project Ga0315903, IMG submission 203524) | Freshwater fungal communities from buoy surface, Lake Erie, Ohio, United States - Buoy 2 MA119 | ecosystem: Environmental > Aquatic > Freshwater > Lake | place: USA: Lake Erie, Ohio... | reverse complement strand
AACGCTCCTGTCCACCGTTTCGAGGTGATGGTGGCTTCGCCGCTGTTCGCAATATTGTGCAGAGAATTCGTGTTGGCGATGTGATTGAATATTACTCTTTTGGCGAAGTAATGGACTCGATTTCGTTTCTGGATACCGGCGCAAGCAACTCCAAAACGGATGGCTTGAACAAAATCAAGGTTGGGGCAAACGGCTATATTTTCATGCCCCGCGTTGGCACTGTTCATGTTGTTGGCCTTACAATTCCGGAGGCTGAAAAGAAAATGAGGAAAGCCTTGCAATCGTTCTATCGGGCTCCAACCTTATCAATTTTTCAAATTGATCAGACCATCTTGAGAGTAACGATTTCTGGCCATGTCAAATCGCCGGGAACATATCAGCTCAGCACGCCGCTTGGTGAACTCAGCAAGGAAGAGGGAGCACTTCGCCAGCGCCCCAACACTGTCGAGGAAGTTGTGGTCCGAGCGGGTGGCTTGCTCAACACCGCAGACTTCGACCACGTGGAGGTTCACACTCGCAATGGCACCTGTTTTACCGTAAATCTGGATATTGACCAATCCGGCCGCTCTCGTGATGGTTCTCTGGCCCTTGATGATGGCGACAGCATTGTTGTGCGCGGCGTCGACAAGATTGATTATAATTCTGAACGGTTTAAGTTGATGGCACGTTCAGATTTGGCCTCAGCACGCCAGCGTGTGTTTGTACTTGGTAACGTCCTAAAACCTGGCGTCATTGAAATTCACTGGTTGACAACCCCCATGGAGGTCATCGCCATTGCGGGCGGAGCCACAAGCATCGCAGCCAACGAGGCCTTTCTTGCCCAACCGGACGGAGAAAACAAGTCATACACCTACCGAAAGTTTCCAATCAACGTCCGATCTAAGGAGTTTATGGCAGGTTACGAGGGGGTGCTCACGCAGGGAAGTATCCTCTATGTTGGCAAGTCTAGCTTGGCTAATTTCCAGCAAGTTGTGCAAGGATTCCTAGGCCCTGCAGTTACAGCAGTTGGCGTAAGTGAAGTCTTACGCTGATGACTTCCTCTCCTGTGCCCTCGCCATCGCAGCAGATCCGCTCGGAGCTGCTGCTCAAGCAGCATCCACTGCTGACGCGCATTCTGATCTATGCGATCTGCGTCGGAGGCTTGTTCATCCCCTGGTGGTTACTGAACCAAAGGGCGGCAGACCGTTGCGTTTTAAGCGAGCAGCTGCTGGTCTCCGATCCACTCAGCAAAAGTAAGTCTGAACTGTCTTCCGGTCTAGAACAGCTCGGTTTGGCGGGGCGTACCGACGACCCCACCCTGAAGGCTGTCTTGGAGAGCCAGTCGGTCACCTCCGCCATGACCAAGGCAATTCGGCAGCGCCATCCCAATGACCCCGAGGTCAACGCCTTGCTGGATCGGATCAATGAGGCCAAGGACAAAAACAGTGACGATTCGCCACTGCAGATCAGACAAAAACGCGGAGATCGATTCCAGGATCTCAGTATCATCACAATTACCGTCCGTGCAGACCGCGAGGTCTTACGCCGGATCCAGCCAGATCTACGCCAGTTTTACCTGAACTACGGGATTGATTATCGCAGCGAGCGAACGGGTAAAGCCTTAAAGTTTGCCAATGCGCAAATCGACCGACTACGTGCCGATTTCGAGAGAACTGACCGGGAGATGCAGGCAATCCGCCTCTCCATGGCCGGATTCACTCCCGATACAGTTGCCAACCTAGCGAAGGACAACTACGCTCGCATCGAATCGGCCTTGGCACAGTCAAAAATTGATAATTCAGAAGGATTTGGAATGTCCGCTCGCACGGATCGTCGCCTTTCTGAACTGATAGCGCGTAACAATCTTCAGCCAGTCATCACTTCTATTCCGTTCAAGCGGCTTATCTTAGCCTACAACACTGTTCGGTCCCGCCAACTGCTTCTCAAAAACACGCGACAACCTTCCGACCAAGAGCTGGTAGCCATCAATATCCGTTTGGCCGATCTTTACGGCCAAATCCAGTCTTATTTCAAGGGTCTTCCAATTCGACCCGAGGATATTCCCTCAACTCCAGCCGCCTACGATGCGTTCGAGCGGGAGGTGATCAATCAAGTCAAAATCTATTCTCTGCAACAGCAGAGTGTTCAAGACAAGAAATATTACTCTCAGCTCGCCGTGAAAGCGCAAGCGCTATTAGCTCGCTATCTATATCTTGAGGAAGAAGTAAAGTCAACCGTTTCAGTGCTATCTACCTATCGGCAATTGAAAGAGAAGCTGTTGCTGGATTCAGCCAAAGAATTGTCGTCCTGGAGCATCATCGCCAGTTCTCTACAATGCCAACCGATACCGCTGAGGTTGATTGGCGTGGGGCTGACGCTCTTGTACATCGCACTTATAGTGTTCATTCTCTCGCCAACGATGCGTTCTTTCGGTCGTCAACGTACTGAAAAGTTGGTTTCAAAATTCCATGATCTCTAATCCTGTATGTACACGCGATGATTGTTGCAAACGGGCCCCCTGACAACACCGGCTTGGAACCCGCAAGCGAAGCCAGCCAGCAGTCAGGACATCGGCAGTTACGCCAGCGTTTGTTAGTTTTGATTGTGATCGGAATAGGACTCTTCTATGCGATATTTGCCTATCGTACTTTCGTTCTCCACTATTATCCATCACCTCCGCTCATCTTTGATGAGGGCGATTCGTTGGCAGACTGGACCAATACTTGTGCCTGGTCTGATCGCAGTGACCGTTACACAGTATGGCAGAGTCTTTATACACCGTTCTCGCACTTTTTGTGTACGATTGCAAACCAAATATTTGGCCAGATTCCACCCGGCTACTTTTCAGGCTGGAGACAGTTCAGCCTGAATATCAAATTTATTGTCGCCATGCATATCTGTATGTGGCTGACAATCCTCGTGCCAATAAGGCCTTTTCCGAAAGGGCAGTCGCTGATCAAGAATATACAGTATTACGGGATTAGAGTCCTACCATTCAGGCTGATAACCCTGTTTTCCTATGCAGCCTTGTTCAGCTTTGAACGAGGCAACACGATTGGGGTAGGGTACATATTCTTCTGGCTATCCATCCGCTTTGCCTATTATCCAAAAGCAAGAATTCTTTTGCATCCAATCATGGTTGGTGCAGCGGCAGCGATTAAACCCTACATCTTGCTCTTTTCACTTTATGGCCGTCGGTTTTCCGGCTTGCTGATCTCCTTTCTCACCGTTGTCATTCTGCAAATTATACCGATACTCATTGTAGGGGCACCGGGCATCGAGAATCTTCCCGACAATCTGGCCTTCTACTCAAAAGAATTTACAATTTTGAATGTGGTCTCTAAAGCAATTTACACCTTCTCCTTTAATGGCTACCGCGACATGAAGAGACTGGTAGACTTTGGCATCGGTTCTGATATGCTGGGGCTTGACTATAGGCTCTATTTAGACATTCTTTATGGAGCAAGCTTTTGCCTGTTTCTAGCCTTCTGCTGGCTGGCCTTCCGCTGTTTGCTTACAGGCATCAAGTGTGACCAACGCGAATCAGAGTCATCTGATCTGGGTACTATGAGAATAACCTCAAGAAACGTAGCCAGCCCTGGCGAGTCTTTCAATGCACGATTGGTAATGTTGCGATACGCAATTCCATCGTTTATTAACGTGATGCTATTTTTGATCTTTTCTCAGTCCTCAGGTGCCTATGTAATATTATTTTTGTTGGTCTCCATCTTCTGCATCGAGGAAGAAACGCAGATCATTTCGAGCTCGCCGATACTGTTGAGCTTATACTTTGGCGCTGTGTGCGCATTTGATCTGCCTGGAATCACCAGCAAGGCCTATGAATGTGGCATCAGAAGCATATCTCTGGAGTACTTTCGTCAGATACCTTTGCTATCAGAGCTTTCCGGTCAACAATTTTTGTGCCTGGGTACATATACAGGCCCCGTAGCATTACTTAGGCCCATATTCTTTTTGCTGTTTGGTTGTATGCTCATGCTCAAACTCCGTCAACAGATCAAGCGCAGCCACGCCAGGCTCACGGCCATCCCCTCCGCAGCCCTTCGTTCTTCGGCCACGGGACATGAGAGCGAGCAACCATGAGCAGGACGCTTCAGCCAGGAGCTGAGGAAGCTTCACGACGAGATGTGAGCCATCGTCTGCCGTTGCGAGCTGAAAACCCCATCCAGCCCATGCCTGAGCAGCCACAGCGGTTGGCCTCAACAGCGTCCTGTGCGTTGAAACACAAGTGCTGCTGATTTGAAAAACTGCCTTGCTCCGATCAGGGGTCAGTTACAACACCGCCTAAGCCGGCAAGCTGCTGCTGATCTTGTAAAATCAACTAACTTTCCTGTTGACATGGACAGCAATGCGGGTCTCACTTTGAACGTAGTGGTGCCGGCCTACAACGAAGAGGAAAACGTCTGGCCCCTGACCGAAGCGATTGAGGCATCACTTCAAGACAAAGAGCTGCTGAACAGGCTTGGACCCTTTCGTTACAGAATAACATTTGTAGATAATTGCTCACGGGATCAGACCTGGAATCGGGTGCAGCAACTGGCGGAGAGTAATCCCCATGTGAATGGCATTCGTCACGCCATAAATTATGGTCAACTCTTGTCTCCCTTCATGGCGATCTGCCAGTCGGATGCCGACTTAACCATTGGTATGTGTGCTGACTTCCAAGATCCCCCTGAGGTTCTTCCCACACTTATTTTGGCCCAACTCGATAGTCAGGCAGATCTCATCGCCGCAGTCTGCCAAGAGGATCAAGAATCTGCCTGGCGGCTTGGGGCTCGCCGCCTGGGCTATAAGTTTATGGGAAGAATCTCGGATTCACACAGCATTCCCCGCTTCTACGGATTTGGGCTTTATACATCTCAGGCTGTCAAGGCGTTTAGAAGATACCACGAGCTAAGACCTTATATTCGGCTTATCCCAACCTATATGGGCTTAAATATCCATCAGGTCTCATATATTCGTCAGCAGCGGCGTCATGGTTCATCCAGCAATAATTTTTCCACACTGTTTGACCTTGCTGTCGATGGCATCATTCAGTTTTCCAGCTTCCCGCCAAAACTGATCACCTCAGTGGCTGTATTCCAGTGGTTCGTGACACTCACCGTTTGCCTGGTCTTGGCGGTCCATCAGATCTTGACATCGGGTGTAACTGTTATCTTTTCTTTATTACTACTGATTTATTTCGGCGTGTCCTTCTTGATCCTCTGCATGGGTGTTGCCCTCCAATACATCTTTCGTAGCTATGCCATGCAAACTGGTCGTCCATACTATAGAATCCAGGCCACCTGTGGTGACCTTAGCCAGCTGAAGCTCTCCCAATGAAGCGTCTACGTCGTTTCGGCCGCTATGGAGCCCTGGGTACAGTCAATGCCGTACTCTCTTATGTGATATTTGTGTCATTGGCGCTTGTTGTTAGTCAACTCATGGCATCTATAATCACCGAGATCTGCATGCAACTGTTTCGCTATTACGGTTTAGGTCGTTTTGTATTCACAGGTGGAAACGCGCAACGGCCCACACTGCTTGCCTACTTTTTGGCGGTGCTGCCAGGCTCGCTGGTCCTATTTTTGAATGTGGCTATCTTGGCTCAGTTCACGCCGGCTTATATTACGGGTGCAATCTCCCTGGTTGTTGCCATCCTCTACTATCAAGTTTTGAAGCGCTTATACAGAGCTCATTGAGGGCAGCGACATTGATGCCGCTAGGGCCTTATTGGCGGAGAGATTGTAAACTAGGATTGGTTGAGCCAAGAAGCTGTTTCGAGAAGCTGCTCTTTGAGGTCTGGCGAGGCCAGTTGGCGACGTTGCAATAGGGAGAGAAAGGCTGTAGAATCTGCAGTATAGCAATCGGCGTCTAGATTATGATCAACCTCATGCTGAGGGGCTGGTAGATGCCAGATCTGACTGATGATCTCAGCCAGCTCAAGCAGGCTCATGGTCTGTGTACAAGCATCAATCTGTTGGAAGCCCGGGGCCAAGGGCTCGCGGAGCAAGGCCCAACATAACTTCATCAGCGTACCCACGTGGACGTAACTGCGCAGCACAGGCCGACGGCTCTTGATCACGATGGCCTGGCCATTCAAGGCTTTCTCCACAAAATCTCCAAACGCGAAGAGCTTCGGACTCTTCAGAAATCGTCCGGAGGCTGCATAGACCCGAAACACCAACGCCATGCGTCCCTGGGCATGGCGTCGCCAAAGGTGCTCTTCCTCTTGCTTCAGCACTGCATAGGGGTTTTGGAGGAGGCCTTGCCCTTGGTTTTGCAAGGCTGCAGCTGCGCCGGAGGAGGTGGTGATGATCGGTAGGTGTGGATGCTGCTCAACCAGGCGCTCGATCTGATCGCTGATCGCCCGGTTAGTTGCGATGTAGCTCTCAACATCAAGATGCTGAAGTTGATCACGGGTCAGAAAGGCGAGATGAATCAAACCGCGAGGCTTCTCAATCGCCGTGATCGAACTGAGTGGCTGGGCTGGCATCGGCCCGTGGGCACTGCCAAAATCGATGGACTTTGCCGTGGATGCAAAAGCCACCACGTCCCTGCGCAGGGCTTCAGGGCCACGACTCTGCTCGTATTCCCACAATGCTGTCCTACCAAACCAGCCGCTGGCTCCCGTCAACAGGAACTGACCTTCAGCAACGGGTACGCCAGCGGGAAAGCTCATTCCTGATCAAGCACATGCCAACGCGCTTCTAACATCTCAATACGTGTTTCGTCTTCTTTGTGGATAAACCCGTAGTAGTCACGCTTATTCAACAGCCAGAGCAGTTCAAAGTGAACGGCATCCTTAAGCGCCTCCTCAAGCGCATCACGATTGAGTGCCTCAGCCTCGAAGACAACCTTTCGTGTCTCAAACCGGGTGAGGTGAATGCTGTTGAAGCGTTTAAGATTATTGAGGGCATCAATTGAAACGGCACCACCAACGACAAAATCAAGACCGGCACTCTTGCATGCGGCGGCAGCAATCTCGGCTCGGCTGGTGACCTCTTGCGATTCAATTCCTTGCCGGCCAAGGCCGAGGGAGCCAGAAAAATCAACTCTCCCGAAGACCATGCCATGACAACCGGGGGAACCGCTGGCGATGGAGATCAATTCATGGAGATGCTCATAAGCAGTAATCGTTTCGAGGTTGAACAGAAAGTCAACCTCGTCATTCTCATCATCACTAAACACCTTCGACGTGGCCTGGATATATTTACTCAGGGCATAGGGCGTTTCCACCATAGGAGCAATGATGTACCGCACTCCAAATTGCTTGGCCTCGAGCAGATCTCGAATGGCTTCGCAACCGCCCACTTTCAAGGCGATATCCACACCTGCACGGTGGGCAATTTCAAGTAAGCGCAGCAGCTCATCCGTGCGTGTTCCTTCGGCTTCAAACTCTGCCTTGGTAGCAACGACGCCGTGTCGCTCTCGGCCTGTGCGCAAAAGTTCGCACATTTTACGCTCGTAGGTGTTCAAGCTTCAAGTCATTAGCTCAATGAAAATTACCATGGGCTTGCGCGCTGGTCAAGCATCCGACTGACAGTGCACGGCTTGTCCACATCCCCATCGCGGCTGCAACAAGGGAATCAGATCGCCGATTCGGGCAATGCTGAGTATTGCGGCAAGTTCATCCTGTTGCCAACGATGGAAGCCATAGGTAGCAGCAATAAACTCGAGGCCGCAGGCGAGGCTGGCACGGCGATCTGCTGGTGTGTCACCGATATAGATTGCAGCCCCATCAGAGGCTGGCAGGCGAGAATTAACCAGTTTGATCGCTTCTGACTTGTTGGCAAACACAGGGCCTGTGCCTTGGGTGACGAGGTAATCTATTCCGACCACAAGTTCAAAGTATTCGCTCAATCCCCCGATGCTCAAGAGTTCCAACGTCGGCTGGGTAGGCTTGTTGGTGATGATGGCCAAGCGCACCCCAGCGACTCCGTTTAGGGCCTGAATGGTTAACTTAACCCCGTCATACCAATGACATTGGCGGAAACGGACGTTGTCATAGTCGTGACGAAACCTTTGGCGGAAGGACTCTGCCTGCTGCTCGGATAGCTCAGGAAAGAATCGACGCGCCAACAACTGGACCGGAGGGCCGATCGAATCGCAGAATTCCTGATAAGCAGGAGCTTGGAGATCCAGACTGTTACAGGCCAGCTGGAATGACGCATAGATACCTGGAGAAGAATCGGCCAGGGTGCCATCAAAGTCGAAAAGCAGCTGCATCAGCGGATGGCCATTGCCGCGGCCTGAAGCTTCGCCATGGTTTCATCACCAAGCAAGGGGCTCATGTCTTCCAGCTCCGCAGTGACCATCGAACCATCTGCTAGCTTTTTACTCGCTAACTTCGGTGCAAACTCTTGACGGAGATCGAGAATCACCTCCAGCAGTGCTGGCCGATCGTGGGCATAGAGCGCGGTGATGGAGCTCTCAAGGGCCTCTTCGTCATCGAGGAGGCTGTAGTCAAGTTCAAAGCCTTGACAGAGATTTGCAAACTTCGGGAATGGCAAACCTGATTCCGCACCGCAACCAACAGGATTGTCAGGAAAGTAGTTATTCTGGGTCTGGCGAATCGAGTGGTAACCCAGGTTGTTTAGCAACACGATTTTGATGGGCAGCTGCTTGCCGCCAATGAATGCGAGCTCCTGCAAGTTCATCATGATCGATCCATCTCCAGCTAAACAGGTCACAGGAGCTTGCGTCGCGTGGTATGCACCGATGGCGGCCGGCAGGTCATAGCCCATCGAGGCACAGCCAGAATTGTGAAACATGCGCTGAGCACGCTTGAATACGGCGGCCTGGAAGCCAACCACGCAGGCAGTGCCATCGGCGCAGACGGTCGTGGATCCCTCAGGCAGATGATGGGTGAGGCGATCAATCAAACGGTAGGGATTAACATGCCCACTCTTGGTTGGCAATGCATGGCTAACCGCAGTGTAGGTGAGGAGCTGCATCCTCAACCATTCCCTCCAGGCTTGCCAGTGGGATTTCACGCGATCCAGATCAAGGCCCTGGCTCGCGGCCACGTCAGTCAGAGCCTTCGACAATCTTGGCAAGAAGCCCTTACAAGTGGCGCGGATCTTTAAGTTGGAGGCAAGGGTTGGTTTGTTGAGCTCGGCTGGGTCGATGTCCAGATGGCAGGTCCAGGCATTCTTGGCAAAGGATTTCCAGTTGAAGCTAACCTGGCGAATATTGAGCCGACAGCCAACCGTAAGCACAGCACCCGCATATTGAACGGCAAAGTTGCCGGCCCGGTTGCCCACACTTCCCGGCCTTCCGCTATAGCAAGGGTGATCGTCCCAAAGCAAATCGTTGCTATTCCATCCCGTCACGGTTGCCAGGGGCCAGCTGTCAAGAAACGACAGAAACTCATCGTAAGCCCCGGCCTGGCGAATACCACTGCCTACATAGAGAACGGGACGCTCATCACGCAGCAGGTGGGTTGCCAGCTCGATCAACTCCTGGTCGGAGGCCTCAGGATCCTTAGCCGGCTGCGGCGTAGCAAGACTTAGTTGCTGACCAACCAGCAACGCTTCAAAACGTTCTGGTAGGGGTGTGGCTTGCACGTCGATGGGAACATCAAGCCAGACGGGACCGGGCCTTCCACTCGTTGCCAGTTGATAAGCTTGATCGACAGCTTGATGAATTTGCAATGGATCTTGGATCAGCACACTCGACTTGCAAATCCCTGACACCATGCGGATAATATCCACTTCTTGATCACCCAACTGGCGCAGACCTTCCGTATTGCAGTTCGCCAGAAGGGTTTCTCGTTTGGCCTGGCCCGAAACAACAATCATCGGGATGGAATCAACAAAAGCACCGAAGACACCGTTGATCGCATTGATGCCGCCCGGCCCAGCCGTAACGTTAACGATACAGGGTCTGCCCGTGATTCTGGCAAAGCTTTCCGCTGCGATCGCACAACTCTGTTCATGGTGCAGACAATGCACTCGGCTGCCAAATGCTTTGGCGAAAGCATCGTTGAGATGCATGGCTGCCCCACCCGTGACCATGTACACATCGGTGCACCCCAGAACCTTCAGGCGTTCCGCAATGAAGTCAGCAACTCTCATGGAAAGGATTCTCGTGTGGAGCTGGGCGGGGGGTCAGTGAGCCCGTGGACTGGTTGGTACGGGCTGAGGTAGCAATAATGCTGGAGAGTGAGGCTTGATCAGTCCCGTGCTCTCAGTCCCGTGCAGGGATCGCGTAAAGCACCGTCTCGAAGGAATTGTAAAGATGCTGGCGCACATAAAAGCGATAACTGGCGTCGCCTAATGTTTGCCTCAAGAACAGTGTAAGTTCAACAATATCGCGGGGGCGGTGGTAGAGGGAAACAGCCACAACGGGTCTGGAGCGTTGCAATAACTCCTGCATACCCCGTATGGCCTCGCGATCGTGCCCCTCAACATCAATCTTGACAAGATCTACTTCACCCGCAGGCATCATGTGGTCCATGGGGTTGACAGTTACGGTGTAGACATCTTCTGTTTCGGACTGCCCTTGTGGGGCATGAAGACTGGATGCTTCGCCGCTTGCCTCAAGGACGATGCATTGATATTCGCTACCAGCGCCTAGGGGCAAGGCGATGGGGCGTAGGAGTGGATATCTGGATGTCAGCCTTTTAGCATTCTCGATCAGTTGGCTAAAATTACAGGGATCTGGCTCGAGCAATATGGCCGTCCCCACAGTAGCTTTTGCACAGAGATGCTCAAGCGTATCTCCACTGTAAGCGCCAACATCAAGATAGTTAATTGGACGGTCTTTTGGCAGCGCTTGCAGTGTTAGCTGATTAAAGTACTGCTGCTCTTCTGACTTAAATGCTGAAAAGGCAAGGTCGGCTCCGCAGCGGAAGGCAATGATTCTCTCAATGATCTTGCGGCTTTCATCGTCAGCAAGGAGCTGAATAACCTGTTGGTATTCAGGATCCTGTTGCCAGTGCTTCAAGTCATGAGGTTCTGCGTCCATCCAGTAGCACCAGCCCAGTTGCTGATGAAGTTCCGGATAATAGTGCCAAGGCCAAAGAATTTCGGTAAAACCATTGTCATGTAAACTATCGGCCAAGCCTTGATAGGCATCGCCGCGATTAAACACACCACAGGCGATAGGTCCAGCTTCTCGCAACTCTGAAGGCAGGGTTGAAAAGCTATGACATGGAATGCCATCAATGCGATCGGCCGTTGGCGCTCGGCTCGACACAAACGCATGAATCTGATGACCTTCCGCCTGAAAGGCTTTGGCTAGCTTACGGGCATAGGAGCCCGCGCCAAAAATCAGCAGGTCGGTGGCGATCATCAATTTACTCCCGCAGCTTCACGTGTTGTGGCCGCCGCAGAGCGGGCGTAGTTCTGAATCACTTCAATTTCACGTTCGATCATCGCGTCCGTAAGCCCAGGGAAGGTGCCCAGGAACAGTGTGTGGTTCATAATTTCATCAGAACCCTTCATCTCGCCACAAACCCGTAGGGCCGTGGGGCGATCATTGCGTAACTGCACAAAGGCGGGCTGGCGCAGAAGGTTGCCTCCGAACAACATGCGGTTGCCGATCTGGTTGAGGTCTAGCTCACGGGCTAGATCGGTGCGGCTGAAGGGTGCATCAGGCTTGACGGCAATCTTGAAGCCGAACCAAGAACAATCGACACGACACCCGCTGGAATCCCAACTAAAGCCAGATTCGGGATGCCAGGAAGTGGCATGGGTCGGCAGAGCAAACTCAAGCACATCCTCGTGGGGCACCAATCCACGGCGTAGCGCCTCCCAGTTGCGTTTTCGCGCCTCGATGAATTCAGGCAATCGCTTCAGTTGAACACGGCCAATCGCGGCTTGAGGATCGAGTGGCTTGAGGTTGAAACCGAGATGGCTATAGGTGTATTTATGATCGTAACCATGGGGAAGCTCACCGAGTTGCCAGCCAAAACGCTTATTGCAAGTGTTGTCAATCCCACTCGGACACCAACAATCGCGACCCCAATCACGGAAGCTTTCGGCGATCACCTTCAACTTCTGATCGCGCACGATATTGACGGCTCCACCTTCGCCCATCGTGAGGTGATGGGGCGGGTAAAAGCTCTGGGTGCTGATGTCGCCCCAGGTGCCAGTCCAGCGAACGACGCGGTCGGGCCCCTCATCCAACCCGGGGCTGTTCTCGCTGAACCCAAGGCTTTCGGCCAGTGGCCGCGGCATCGAATAACTGCAACCCAGGGCATCGCAGTTATCCTCCACCAGCCAGAGGTTGTACTTCTGGCAGAAGGCCAAGGTGATGGCCAAATCAAATGGGTTGCCGAGGGCGTGGGCCATCATCACGGCCTTGGTTTTGCCCGGGTTGAAGGCCGCCTCCAGTTGCTCGCAGCGTGCGTTGCCAGTGATGGGATCGGCGTCGATGAATACGGGCACCGCACCCACCTGCACGATCGGCGCCACGGTGGTGGGGAAGCCAGCAGCGACGGTGATTACTTCATCACCGGGCTGAAGCCGCCTTTCCGCTGACAGCTTGGGCGAGGTGAGCGCCGAGATGGCGATCAGGTTTGCCGAGGAACCCGAATTAACGACAAGGCTGTGGCGTACCCCCATGAAGTCGGCGAGTTCCCTTTCGAAGGCCATCCCTTCCTTGCCGAGGGTCAACCAGAAATCCAGAGTGGCGGCAACGGCCGCCTCGACTTCGTCTTCGGTGAACACCCGGCCTGCATAGGGGATGGGTGTGCCTTCTTGCCAGGGACGGCGATCGGGATCGCTGGCGGGGCGGAAGGGAGCGTGAACCTGCCGCGAGTATTCGCGGGTGAGGCGGAGGATGTCCTGGCGGAGAGATTCGGGAGAAGTTGTCATGGTTCTGCTCAGCATCCCGCGAATCGCAGGGACCGCGCATCTTCGCGCTCGGGGGGACTGGAGACGGTCATGCCGGCGACTAAACTTTCAGGATGTCTTAATGCCATTAAAGGCGACGTGGGGGCTTTGCGGCCGAACCGTGGACCAGTTGAGCGTGCGTGTGAACGCTGATGGCCAGAGCCGGCCCAGCTGAACCGCATGGACTGAGCAAAACAGGCAGAGCTTGATCAGGAACGACAGCCAGACGTTGATCCCCCCACACCGCTGGAATGGGCTGGCCGGATGTGTCGGCCCCAACAGCCGATGGGCGCTGCGGCGAACACTGAATCAGCGCGGCCTGTGCTTAGCGCAGCCACTGTTCAGGCCAGCCACTTTTCAGGGTAGCCACCATTCAGCGCAGCCACATCAGGATGAACCTGGCAACATTCCCCACACAGCATCACGAACCGCATCAGCAGTTAACTGCAGCAAATTGATCCAGCTTGAGATTCGGATGGTCGAGCGGACTGCTTTGCTGACACAGGGGGGGGGGAAGATCAGCTGTGCCGGCAGGCCAAGTAGGCCGCCAGATCATCGCGGCAACACCGCAGGGCGTTCTCTTGTCCTTCGTGGACCCGTCGGTACCAAGACACCGTGCGCTCCACCGTGGTGGCGAACGGCCAGCGAGGAGCCCAGCCAAGCTGGTGGTGGGCCTTATCGATCACCAGATTCAACAGGTTGGCCTCGTGGGGGCTGGTCGGATCGCTGCGGTCATCCCAGCGGCCAGGCCAGTGCCGTAAAGACTCCTCCACCAGCTCACGCACGCAGCGATTGGCCTCAAGCTGCGGTCCGAAGTTGAAGGCGCTGGCCAGCTGCTGATCAGCAGCCGCTGAGCCGAGGTGAAGCCTCTCCGCCAGCAGCAAGTAGCCACCCAACGGTTCCAGCACATGTTGCCAAGGGCGCGTGGCATTGGGGTTGCGCACACCGATCGACTCGCCGCGGCCCAAGGCCCGCATCGCATCCGGAACGATCCGATCAGCCGCCCAGTCCCCACCGCCAATCACATTGCCAGCCCTGGCGCTGGCAATGTGCAGGTGGGGGGTTTGGTGGGCTCCACGGCCACAGAAGCTGGCGCGCCAAGAGGCGATCGCCAGCTCCGCCGCCGCCTTGCTGCTGCTGTAAGGGTCGTGGCCGCCGAGGGGATCATTCTCGCGATAGCCATACAGCCATTCGTTGTTGCGATACACCTTGTCGGTGGTGATCAACACGGCCGTGCAGGGCTGCTCCAGGGGCCGCAGAGCTTCGAGCAGATGGATCGAGCCCATCACGTTGGTTTGCCAGGTGGCCACCGGCTCGGCGTAGCTGAGCCGCACCAGAGGCTGAGCCGCCAGATGCAGAACCAATTCCGGTTGCGTGGCCGCCACCACCTGCTTGAGCAGATCCGGATCGCGGATATCACCGGGGCGGTGGTCGAGCCGCTGGGCCAGGTCCAGCTGTTCGAACAGATTGGGGCTCTGATCCGGCTCTAGGGCCACGCCGGTGACCTGTGCCCCTAGCTCCAGCAGCCAGAGGGCCAGCCAGCTTCCCTTGAAGCCGGTATGGCCGGTGAGCAGCACCTTCTTACCCTGCCAAAAGCTGGGGTTGGGATTGGCGTGGGATGCAGCGGATTCCGTCATCGGATCAGTCCCAGAGTTTCCAGGGGGCTCGGCCGCTCTGCCACAGCTGCTCCAGCAGGTTCTTGTCGCGAAGGGTGTCCATCGGCTGCCAGAAGCCGCTGTGGTGATAGGCCGAGAGCTGGCCGGTCTCGGCAAGGGTCTGCAAGGGTTGCTGTTCCCAGGTGCACTGATCACCATCCACAAGGTTGATCACCTCGGGATCCAGCACAAAGAAGCCACCATTGATCCAGCTGCCATCACCCTGGGGTTTTTCCTCGAAGGCCAGCACACGGCCGCGCTCAAAGGCCAGCGAGCCGAAGCGGCCCGGGGGCTGAACGGCGGTGAGTGTGGCCTGGCGGCCCTCGGCATGGTGGTAGGCAATCAGGGCAGAGATGTCCACGTCGGCAACGCCATCGCCATAGGTGAAGCAGAAAGGATCTGTACCGAGGTAATCACGCACACGCGCCAGGCGCCCACCCGTGAGCGTGCTCTCGCCAGTGTCGACGAGGGTGATCTTCCAGGGTTCTGCCTTGCGACTGTGAACCTGCATTGAGTTGTCACTCATGTCGAAAGTGACATCGCTGGTATGCAAGAAGTAGTTGGCAAAATACTCCTTAATGACATAGCCTTTATAACCACAGCAGATCACGAAATCATTGATGCCGTGATGACTGTAGATCTTAAGGATGTGCCACAGAATAGGCTTGCCGCCCACCTCAACCATTGGCTTCGGCCGATTGCCTGTTTCCTCGGAGATGCGGGTGCCGAGGCCTCCCGCCAGGATCACGGCTTTCATGCTGCAGACGAAAGTGGTTTGGAGTTTATTCACCAGCCCCGCCATCTCCGGCGCTGGTGTTCGGCTGTTCGGCCGGCAGCGGTTGCGATCACCTCCTGTTGCATCTCCGCACTGTTGAGCCGATGGCGCAAACGGGCCGCACCAGCAAGGCAACGGCTTCTCTGCACAGCGGCAGGGCAGGGCGGGTCAGGGACAACCGCCATGACGCAAGCGACGCTATCCGGCGAGGCCTTGCACCTGGTGGAGCACAAGCCCAGCCCTGCGAAGGGGGCGACGCCGGGAGCCTCGGCAACGCCCCGGCTCGCCGTTCAGCGCCGAGGCACCTGCATCAGCCCACAGCGGCCTGCTGCTGTTCGGCCAGCACCTGTTCCAACCCTTCGAGGTCTTTATCGGTGATCTTGGTTTGCATCGGGCAGTGCTTGGGCCCGCACATCGAGCAGAACTCAGCCTGCTTGTAGATATCAGCCGGCAGGGTTTCATCGTGGTATTCACGGGCCCGCTCGGGATCCAACGACAGCTCAAACTGCTTGTTCCAATCGAAGCCGTAGCGGGCGCGGCTGAGTTCGTCATCGCGGTCACGGGCCCCCGGGCGATGGCGGGCGATGTCCGCGGCGTGGGCGGCGATTTTGTAGGCGATCAAGCCATTGCGCACATCTTCGGGATTGGGAAGGCCCAGGTGCTCCTTGGGCGTGACATAGCAGAGCATTGCCGTGCCATACCAGCCGGCCATGGCCGCCCCGATGGCGCTGGTGATGTGGTCGTAGCCCGGGGCGATATCGGTGACCAACGGACCCAGCACATAAAATGGCGCTTCGGAGCATTCATCCATCTGCTTGCGCACGTTGAATTCGATCTGATCCATCGGCACATGGCCCGGACCCTCCACCATCACCTGCACGTCGTGCTTCCAAGCGCGGCGGGTGAGTTCGCCGAGGGTCTTCAGTTCCGCCAGTTGCGCTTCATCGGAGGCATCATGCAGACAGCCCGGCCGCAGCGAATCCCCCAAGGAGAAGCTGCAGTCGTAGCGCTTGAAGATCTCGCAGATGTCGTCAAAGCGGGTGTAGAGGGGGTTCTGCCGATGGTGGTGCAGCATCCATTGGGCCAAGATGCCACCGCCACGGCTGACAATGCCGGTGAGACGACCCTTTACCTTCGGCAGGTGTTCAATCAACAGGCCAGCGTGAATCGTTTGGTAGTCGACTCCTTGCTGGCAATGCTTTTCGATGATGTGCAGAAAGTCGTCCTCAGAAAGCTTCTCGATCGAGCCATGAACGCTCTCGAGGGCCTGGTACACCGGCACGGTGCCGATCGGCACCGGCGAGGCCTGAATGATGGCTTTGCGCACCTCGTCGAGGTTGACGCCACCGGTGGAGAGATCCATCACGGTGTCGGCGCCGTATTTCACCGCCAGCTCTAGCTTCTTGAGCTCCTCCGCCACATCGCTGGCATTGGGGGAGGCGCCGATGTTGGCATTCACCTTGCAGCGGCTGGCGATTCCAATCGCCATGGGCTCCAGATTGGCGTGATTGATATTCGCTGGAATGATCATCCGCCCGCGAGCGACCTCCTCGCGAATCAGCGTTTCCGGCAGGTTCTCACGCTTGGCCACATGGGCCATTTCCTCCGTGATCAGGCCCTGCCGGGCATAATGCAGCTGGCTGACGTTCGCGGAACCGCAACGCTTCTCGATCCAGGCTCTACGCATGACGGGGTCGGCGGAAGGACAGGCGGCGCAGGGGACGGACTGGGGGATGCTGGCTCAAAGAGCAACAGACCCTGCCGATGGATGGGCCCGGTGGCCTGGACTTGAGTTCGACCGCACTTCCCTTCGCCGGCATAACCCGGATCAGGTTCCGAGGGTGTGATCTCAGCCCAGTGAACGCGGTTGCAACCAACCATCGTCCGGGCACCCCTAGCGACATTCCAATCTAGCAGTCGCAGACGGGCAACTTGGCTCAGCCTTGCTGCGAGCCCTGGCCCAGATGCTGCAGACCGTTCAGGGCAGCCGCCACCACCCGGTGATCGGCATCGGCCTGAAGGGCCTGCAACTCCTGGCGTGCGGTCAGGGCCGTTGCCGCTTGGCCACCCTCACGCACCAGGCGGCCGAAGATCTCGGCGGCACCGATCCGCACCGTGCCGTCGTCGTCGCCCCCTGCCTTCTGGGCCAACTCCAGCAGCCATTCAGCCGGCATGTCAGGCGCTTCCGCCAGGGCCGAGAGGATGCTGCAGCGCACCAGCCAGCCACCATCTCGACTGAAGGCCTCAGTCAGGAGCGGCCAGGCCCGCGTCACGCCGTAGGAGGCCAGGGCATTCGCCGCTTCCGCCCGCACGTTGGCGTCGTCGTCCTGCTGAAGGGCACGCACCAGGGCTTGCCAGCCAGCTTCATTGCGCTTCACCCCCAGTCCCGCGCAAGCCAGAGAGCGCACCATGAAGGGTTGTTGCTCCAACCCCAGCAGCAGCAGCGGCACCGCCTCCTCCTCCGCCACATGACGGAGGCTCGCCAGGGCGGGCATCGCCAGGGCTGGATCCCCCGATGCGATCGCTGCGCGCCGGTCCGGCGCTGCTGAAGGAACTGAATCCATGGGTTGAATGATGAAGCACATGTTGGCGCAGGTCCACGGGGCTCCGGCGTGCGGGATGCCGCCTGCCCCTGCACCCCTTTCAGTCCTGCCGCCCCAGCCCTGGGGCCGGCTGGCCAGAGCGCGGCTGGGCGGGGCCGACTCAGCCTTCGCTCGCCGCCGCGACGGCAGGGCGTTGTTCCTGGCGCAACGCCTGCAGGAGTCGGCGCCGTCGCCGGCGCCGACTCAGCCAGCTGTGGACCATGAGTCCGACGCCGATCAGCAGGGCCGGCAGCGCCTGCAGTCCCCGCCGCCCCTGCAGCAGCAGCATCACCAGGGCGAGAAGGATCAGCAGCGGCCCCGACAGGGCCATAAGAATGGCTCGCTGCTTGGAGGCCCGGGCACTGGCGGAGATGGGGGCGCCAGCCGCGGTCGGCAGATCTGAAAACGGGCTCACGCCAGGCCTCCCAACCAGCGCAACAAGCTGAGGCTGAGCACACGCACCCCCACCTCGAGGCAGCCTTCGTCAGGGGAGAAGCTATTGCTGTGCAACGGGGTGCAGCCAGCGGCTCCGGCAACCCCCAACCGGAACATGGTGCCGCGAACGCCGTGTTGCAACGTGGCGAAATCCTCCGCGCCGAGGGAGGGCTGTTCCAACCAGACCACCTGGGAGTGGCCAAGCAGGTCAGCCGCGGCCTCCGCCACCAGATTGGTGAGTTCGGGATCGTTGTGCACGGGCGGGGCGATACAGCGATAACGAACGCGCGCCTCACCACCATGGCCGCGGCAGAGGGCATGGACCGTGTCCTCAATCCAGCCCGGCAAACGGGCGTGTAGCTCCAGGTCGAGGCAGCGCACCGTGCCAAGCAGGCGCACGTGATCGGCGATCACATTGAAGGCCTTGCCCCCTTCGATGCGGCCGAAGCTCACCACCACGGGATGGAGGGGATCGAGCCGCCGGCTGATCGCCTCCTGCAGGCCGCTGACCACCCGGGCGGCGATCCAGATGGCATCGGTGCTCTGGTGCGGCCTGGCACCGTGGCCGCTCTCTCCAAGCACCTCGATCTCGAGCTCGCCCGCCGCGGCGGTGAGGCTGCCGCTGCGCAAGCCGATGCTGCCCACCGCCAGGCTGGGGAACACATGAACCCCGAACAGGGCCTCCACGCCGTCCATCGCCCCAGCGGCTCGCATCCAGGCCGCGCCCTCGGCGGTTTCCTCGGCCGGCTGGAACAGCAGCCGCACCCTGCCCCGCAAGCGCGGCGCCAGCGGCCCCAACAGGGCGGCGGTCCCCAGGCCCACGACCGTATGGACATCGTGGCCACAGGCATGCATCAATCCCTGTTCGCGGGAGGCGTAGTCGAGACCGGTGCGCTCCTCGATCGGCAGCGCGTCCATGTCCACGCGGGCGGCCACCAAGGGCCCCTGGGAAGGTCCCAGCTCGGCCAGCACTCCCGTTCGCCCCACCCCTTCCCGCACCCGCCAGCCCCAGCGCCGCAGCTCTCCGGCCACCAGGGCGGCGGTGCGCTGCTCCTGCCCGCTCAGTTCCGGATGGCGATGGATGTGACGGCGCAGCTGGATGAGCTCGGGAAGGTGCTGCCGCTGCGGCGCCTCTAAACCAGCGGCGCACCAGTCGGCCGGCAGGGTGATGGCTTGGCTGAGCGGGGGGGGAGGGAGCGCCATCAGCGGGGAAGTCTTGCCGTGAAACCGATGGCGCTGGTTCAGGCCATGGGTCTGAGCCTGGCGGCTGGGGAGCAGCGTCGCCGTGTCGGCGGTGGCCATTCCTGCGCAAGCATGCCGGTTCGAGGGGCGTCCTCGGCCCTCCTCGCTGGGCCTCGGCTCAGGGGGAAGGCGCGAGCGGCGGCACCCCCGGGGGGGCGTCCTGCACGGCGACGCCCCGATGGGATGTGCTCCGCCAGCCGGGAGATGCAACGTCCGCGGTTTCGGCCAACATGGAGCGCGGGGGCCCCGCGAGGCGTGATTCTGCACGTGAACAGGCTGACTCAGTCCCTGGTTCCGGGCCGAAGCCTGGTCCCGCCGCGCGACGCCTGCTGGCCCTGCTGCTGCTGGCTGTCCTCAGCGCCATCACCGCCGGGCTGATGGCGGCTCAGGCGGCGCCGCTGGCACCGGGGCCAAGCAACGGCAACGCCCGCCTCGAAGCGGCGCTCGGCCAGGAGTTGCGCTCCCTGCGGGAGGCCAGTGAGGCCACCAGCCCGGTCGATCTCGAGAATCAAACCAAACTGCCAGGAGCGTCGCCGGCGGTAACCGTGGAACGGGGCCTGCTGCGGACAGGGCAGGCCGAGGCGACCCTGCGCCGGGCCGTCGCCCAGGGGCTGGTTGAACCCGGCTGGATTCTTCTCCGGCCCGGTGAACAACGCGGCGACTGGCGCCATCGACACGATGCAGCAGGCCACCCAGTCCCTGGACCTCAGCGAGGTGCCCAAGGCCCTGAATCGGGCGTGATCAAGGGCCAGATCGCCTCCCTGGGCATGCGCTTCACCCGCATCCGCCAGGAGGATGGCGCGATGTTGTCGCTGCCGAACTCCCAGGTCGCCGGCTTGGTGGTCACCAACTTCCGCTTCCAGGATGCCGAGCTTCTGCAGCTGTCGCTGCCGCTCGCGGCGGAGCTGCTGCCGCAGACCACGCTGCTGCTGGAACAGGCCAGCCAGCTGGAGGCCACCTGTGCCGAACTGATCTGCGGTAGCAGCTCGATCGCGAGCCCCGAGGCCTGAGCTGGTCGCTGAGCCCCAGAAGCTTGGCGCGGGGGATCTCCTGGGCAAGTCCCCGCGAAACCCCAGGGCGGGCCGATCCCAACCTCAGCTCAGGAAGCCCTACACGGCCGCTCTCGCCGGGGGAGCGGGGGCCTGTGGCGTAAGCGCCAAGAACCGCTGCAGCGCCCTCACCGGCTCTGGCGGCCAGCGGCGAATTCCAAGCAACCAGTCCGCCTGGCGATAGCGGGGATCAAGGCCGGAGGCCGCCGCCCAATGGCTCTCGGCCTCGCCCCGGGCACCGCGGCTCCAGAGCAGGGCGGTGAGACCGGCGCGGGCGTCGGCGAACAGGGGATAGCGGCGGATCAGCGACCGCAGCTGCCGCTCCGCCTCCTCCAGCTCGCCCAGCTGAAAGGCGGCCAGGGCGGCGCTGGAGCGGGCCATGGCAAACCCGGGCCGAGCGCTGGCGGCGGCCGTGAAGCAGTCCCGCGCCGCCTGCCAGTCGCCGAGGGAGCCGTTCACGTTGCCGAGGTTGTAGAGGGCAGAGGCCTCGGCCGGATCCCGCTCCAAGATCCACTGGTAGTCGGAGGCGGCGGCCTGCCAGCGGCCCAGGGCCTCCTCAGCGGTGCCCCGGTTGAGGTGGGGATCGGGCTGCTCCGGATCCAGGGTCATGGCCTTCCCTTGGTCCTCAATCGCCCCTTCGGCGTCGCCCAGGGCCAAACGCACATTGCCGCGGTTGCTCCAGGCGGCGGCATCCTGGGGCCTGAGCGCGAGCACCTGATCCCAAAGGGGCAACGCCGCGGCGAAGCTGCCGGCGCGGCTGGCCGCCAAGGCCCGCTCAAACAGGGCGGCCTCGCCGCCTGGCGAAGGCTGGATGGCTGGGGCTGGCGCTGGCGCTGGGGCGGCGCTTTCCGCCAGGGAGGCGGCCGGCAGGGCCAGCAGCAACAGGGTCAACAGCGGCAACACCAGCCAGGCACGCAGCAACCCTCCCCGCGGTCGGGCCCAGCCCGGGGGGGGCTGATGGGGGAAACCCGCAACCGGGCCTGCAGGGGGTCTCATGCCGGGCTGTCCTGACTCTGGCCGATGTGGGCACTCCCCGCCGCGGTGATCACCCGACCGCGGGGGGTGCGTTGCAGAAAGCCAAGTTGCAGCAGGAACGGCTCAACCACGGTCTCCAGCGTGGTGGCATCCTCTCCGAGGCTGGCGGCGAGGGTCTCCAACCCCACCGGACCGCCGCCGTGGGCCTCAAGCAACAGGCGCAGCAGGCGCCGGTCGCTGGCATCGAGACCGCGACAGTCGACGCGGTGCAGGCTGAGCGCCTCGTGCACCAGGCCGGCATGGATCCGTTCCTCGCCTCGCACGGACGCCACGTCGCGCACGCGCCGCAGCAGGCGATTGGCGATGCGGGGGGTACCGCGGCAGCGACGCGCCACCTCCAGGGCCGCCTGGGGCTCCAGCGTCAGGCGCAGCAATCCAGCGGCCCGTTCCACAATCGCCCGCAGGTCGTCCAGGTCGTAGAACTCCAGCCGCTGGATGAGGCCGAAACGATCCCGCAGCGGCGAGCTCAGGGATCCGGCCCGGGTGGTGGCCCCCACCAGGGTGAACGGTGCCAAGGGCAGGCTGCGGGTGCGGGCGGTGGTGCCCTTACCCACGGTCAGGTCGAGGCGGAAATCCTCCATGGCGGAGTAGAGGAGTTCCTCGGCCACCCGGTTGAGGCGGTGGATCTCATCGATGAACAGCACCTCGCGCGGCTGCAGGTTCACCAGCAGCCCCACGATGTCGCGCGGGCGCTCCAGGGCGGGGGCACTGGTGATGCGGCAGCGCACCCCCAGCTCCTCGGCCAGCACCAGCGCCATGGTGGTCTTGCCCAGGCCCGGGGGACCGTGGAGCAGCACGTGATCGAGGGCCTCGCCGCGGCCGCGGGTGGCCGCCACCGCGATCGCCAGCACCTGCTTGAGCTCCCGCTGGCCGATGTAATCCTCAAGCCGGCGGGGGCGGAGGCTGTCTTCGCGGCTGCCGCCGTCGCTGTCACGGCCGGGGTCAACGCCGTCGAGATCGGGCTGCGCCGCAGCATTGAGCAGTCGTGACCCAGCCTGGGAGGCCTCGGCCTCCTCCCGCTCCGGCGGCTCGACGCGGCGCCGCCGCCGAAGCGGCGCCGCGTTGGCCGGGCCGGAGGAGATGATCGCCATGCAGCGAGGGTACCGGGGTCTCCCTAGGGTCGGGAGTGAAGGGGGCGAGCGGAGACCGCGCCATGGCCAAGGTTGTGAAACAGGTGGTGAAACAAGCGGGGAAACAGGCAGTGGGCAAGGGCGCGGCCAAGGCGCGGGCCAGCGCCAACCGCCGACTGGCGGAGAACCGCTTCGCGCGCCATCAGTACGAGATCCTGGAAACCCTGGAGTGCGGCATCGAGCTGCTGGGCACTGAGGTGAAGTCGATCCGGTCCGGCCACGCGAACCTGCGCGATGGCTTCTGCCTGATCCGCAATGGCGAGCTGCAGCTGCACAACGTGCATGTGTCACCGCACAGCTATGCGGGCCGCTATTTCAACCACGACCCGCTGCGGGTGCGGAAGTTGCTGG
>Ga0315903_10003177_pt1 | contig 23081 bp, 23 predicted proteins | sample LakEriMetagenome_7_FD_203524 | JGI IMG/M metagenome (GOLD analysis project Ga0315903, IMG submission 203524) | Freshwater fungal communities from buoy surface, Lake Erie, Ohio, United States - Buoy 2 MA119 | ecosystem: Environmental > Aquatic > Freshwater > Lake | place: USA: Lake Erie, Ohio... | reverse complement strand
CATCGGGTAACTCCGGTAATGATCAGTGAAGTGGAATGTCTCCGGATCGGCCGCACAGAGCATTTCCCGTTCATCGAAACTCACCTGCCCCAGCACGACGCTGTCGTCCTCGCTGCGCAGGCGCGTCAGGAATTTTCCGAACGCCTTGTAGGCGGGCTGGCCGTAGGATTTTGACAGTTCCGTATGCGGAAAGCCCAGCACCACGTCATGAAACTGCTTTGGCCCCATCGCGTTAGGTCTCTCCGCAAGCCATGGCGCACACCGTGGGCGAAACAGCTTAGGACTGAACCGATGTTCATGAAAACAGGGCGAAAATTCCTTGAGCCGGTCTTGTTTTCGCCTGTTGCGAAGCCGAGGTTGGTCGCCATGAGCATCCTCAGCACCTTCTTCCCCCTCGCCCTTTCCGTGTCCGCGCAAGCTCTGGCTGCGCCGGCGCCAGTCGAAATCGCGCCGCTTCCCGTGGCGCCCGTGAACGCGCCGGCGGTGACCCCTGCCCCTGCGCCGGTGGTGAAGGCGCCGGTCGCCTTGCCAAAGGTTGCAGCGCCGAAACTGGCCGCCAAGCCTGCAGATGCCCGGATCGTCAAGGTGCAGGCGCCCGGCGCGCTTGACCGCAACGCCATCATTGATCGCGTGGCCAAGGCGATGAGCGACACCAAGACTGTGCAGGGGAACTTCACTCAGGTGGATCCGTCAAACTCCCCCTCGAGCGGCGCCTTCTATATAAGCCGTCCCGGCAAGGTGCGGTTCGAGTACACTGTGCCCGAGCCCATCTTCATCGTGTCCGACGGCACGACCGTCTCGATCGAGGAGCCCAAGCGCAGGGCTTATGACGCCGTGCCGCTGTCCTCGACGCCGCTGAGCCTTTTCCTTCGTTCGAACATCGATCTCCGGAAGGACGGCAGCGTCACCGATGTGCAGACGTCGAACGGCTCGCACTACGTCACGCTGGTCGACAAGACCGGCGAGGCTGAAGGCAAGATGATCCTGCAATTCCGCGAGTTGGACTTCGAACTGCTTGGCTGGCGCCAGATCGACGGCTCAGGCGCGGAGACCCGCGTGCAACTGAGCGGCATCAAGAAGAACGTCGCGCTCAAGCCGTCGCTCTTCGTGGTGAAAGACCCCAGCGACGCTGGCGACGACCGTCGATAACGACTTTGACCGGAGCGGCTTTGGTCGCTCCGGTTTTACGTCCACCTGCCTGGACCGCAGGGATTACGCGTAGACTTCTCGACACACACAAACTTTAACCATGCTTTGCGTGACAAATCATGCGGTTCGTGTCTTAATTGCAACGTGGATCGAGTTCGCTCGCGCCTGAGCATCCCCCCACAGGCACTCGAAGCGAATCGAATGCCGGAGCTATCCCCCGGCCCATCAGCGCCCCCGGGGCGCAGCGCGCGCCTGGCTGTCCCCGCAGCCGGGCGCGTTAGCATTCCGGGCCAGCTTTCCGCCGCGACGGCCACGCGCTTTTCCTTGATTTGCAGGCCGGCGCACCTGATGGTCGATTGATACCGCCATTTCACGCACCCTGGCTTTCCCGCGATATGAACCGCCTTTCCCTGGCGACCTGGAACATCAATTCGGTTCGCCTACGCATCGACCGCGTCGTCGCTTTCCTCAAGCGTGAGAAGGCGGATGTCCTGTGCCTGCAGGAGATCAAATGCCTCGATGACCAGTTTCCGCGGAAGGCGTTCGAAGCGGCGGGCTACAGGCATATCCACCTCTCCGGCCAGAAAGGGATGCATGGCGTCGCGATCGTCTCGAAACTGCCGATCGAGCCGCTGGAGACGCCGGGGCTCTGCCGTCATGGACATGCGCGCTGTGCGGCGGTGAAGGTTGCCGGATTCGAGGTGCAGAATCTCTATGTGCCTGCGGGCGCGGACATTCCCGACCCCGAGATCAACGAGAAGTTCGCGCACAAGCTCGATTTCGTCGAACGCATGCGCGAAGTCTATGCCGCGCGGGCCGCCAGGCGCTCGGCGATGCCGCTCCTTGTCGCCGGTGACATAAACATTGCGCCTGAAGAGAACGATGTCTGGTCGCACCGGCAGTTGCTGAACGTTGTGAGCCATACGCCGGTCGAGACGGACGGCCTCAAGCGCGTGCTGGCGGAGGGCAAGTTCACCGACATCGCGCGCGCCAAGCACAAGCCGGATGAAAAGCTCTACACCTGGTGGAGCTATCGCGCCGCCGACTGGAAACTCTCCAACCGCGGGCGCCGCCTCGATCACTGGTGGGCCGACAAGCGCGCGGCGCCGCTGGTCGATATCGAAAGCTACCAGATCCACGCCGAAGAGCGCGGCGGGGAGAAACCCTCCGACCACGTGCCGGTGACCGTGAAGGTGACTGCTGCAGCCTAGTCGCCCTGCCTGACTGGCGGCCTGTGTTATCTCCCAAGCACTGCGATAATCGGAAGTCCGTCATGAAGCGCCTCGCCCTCTTCTCCACGCTGTCCGCGGTCGCGCTGGCGTTCGCCGCTTGCAGCCCGGCAGCGGAAGCGCCTGCGCCCGCCACGCCGACCGCCGAAACGCCGGTCACCCCGCCAGAAGCCACGCCCGCCCCGGCCGGCGATTCACTGACCGCCAACGGCTGGGGTCCGCTTCGCATCGGCATGACGAAGGCCGAGGTCATAGCCGCCGTGGGCGATACGCGGTCGCCCGAGGCTGCAGGCATTCCCGGCAGCGACTGTCTGGAATTCCAGCCGATACGGACGCCTGACGGTTTCTGGGTGATGCTCGAGGCGGAGAAGCTCTCGCGCATCTCCATCGGCGACATGTCGGCAGTAAAGGACAGCAAAGGGCTCGGCCTGGGCGACACCGCCGCCAAGGTGAAAGAGGTCTACGGCGCGAGCGCCGTCGCGAGCCCGCACAAATACCAGGACGCGCCGGCTGAATACATCACCGCCTGGGAAGGCGGCCCGCGCGCGGAGCCTTACGTGCAGGATGAAGCGGCCCGCGGCATCGTCTACGAGATCGACGGCGCCGGCAAAGTCGGTGCGATCCACGCGGGCGGTCCGAGCATCCAGTATGTCGAGGGTTGCGCTTAGCTCTGGACCGACGGGCCCCTGCCCGGCAACACCACCCAGGCGTCGAGGCGGATGAGGTTCGCATGAGGTTGACACTGCACACGGCCATGCTGGTCGCCGCGATCATCGCAACAATCGCGCCCGCCCGCGCCGACGATCGCGCCGACATGGAACGATTCATGGCGGACTATCTCGAGCGCTGGAATGCGCATGATGCGTCCGCCATCACCACCCGCTTCTACCGGCTCGAGGGCAATCATCCGTGGAGCACGGAGGCCGGTATGCGCGCCGAGTTCGATCGCCTGAAATCCCAGGGCTACACAGTGTCCGACATTCACGGCATCGTCGGCTGTTCGCTCGGCCCCGACACTGGCCAGGTCGAGCTGCGCTTCACGCGGCTGACCAGCGACGGCGGCTTCATGCCGCCGAAGGATCGCACCAGCCTCTACAAGCTGCGCAAGTTCGAGGATGGCTGGCGCGTCACAGGCATGAGCGCCTTACCCGCAGGCGCGCGCATGGAATGCCCGTCGAGCTGAAGCGACGTCAGGCCTGCAGCCTGTACCCGCCACTCTCCGTCAGCAGCAGGCGCGCATTCGCGGGATCCGGCTCGATCTTCTGGCGCAGGCGGTAGATATGCGTCTCAAGCGTGTGCGTGGTGACGTTGGCGTTGTAGCCCCACACCTCTGAGAGCAACTCCTCGCGCCCCACCGGCTTACCGCCCGCGCGGTAGAGATACTTCAGGATGTTGGTCTCCTTCTCGGTGAGACGAACCTTGCGTTCCTTCTCGTCGATCAGCAGCTTGGCCGCAGGGCGGAACTCGTACGGTCCCAGCCGGAAGGTCGCGTCTTCGCTCTGCTCGAACGTCCGCAGGTGCGCCCGCACGCGCGCCAGCAGCACCGAGAACTTGAAGGGCTTGATGACGTAGTCGTTCGCGCCTGAATCGAGCCCCAGGATCGCATCCGCATCGGTCGACTGGCCCGTCAGCATCACGATCGGCGCCGCGATGCCGTGCTTGCGCATCAGGCGGCAGGCGTCGCGCCCGTCCATGTCGGGCAGTTCGACATCCAGGATAATGAGGTCGGCCCGGGCTTCCTCGGCCTTCTTGATGCCTTCGCCTGCCGATCCCGCATGTTCGATGCGAAATCCTTCATGCAGCTCGAACTGCTCGGCCAGGGCCTCGCGCAGTTCCTGATCGTCGTCGACCAGCAGGATCGTCTTGGCGGCTGTCATCTAAGGCATCTCCCGGCCCTGCATTCTGCGTGCATGGCTTAGCAAGTGTAGGTACGATGCTCCAGCCGAGGAAGCCATCACGAAGCGGACATGAGGCATGACGGGCGCGTCGTTCGTGGCGGATTCAACGGGCAGACTGCGCTGGCCCGGCGGCGAAGCGCGCTGCGCGCTGGGCAGAAGCGGCGTTACGCCCGCAGAATCCAAGCGCGAAGGCGACGGTGCGACGCCCCTGGGCGCCTGGCCGATGCGTTGTGTCTACTGGCGGCCCGACCGCCTCGCCCGGCCGCAGAGCGGCCTGCCGGTAGAGCTCCTGATCGCCGAGGCGGGCTGGTGCGACGACCCGGCGGACGTCTTCTACAACCGCCGGGTGATCCTGCCCTATCCGGCTGGCCACGAGAGACTCTGGCGCGAGGACCATGTCTACGACCTGATCGTCGCGCTGGGATATAATGACGACCCCATCCTTCCCGGCAGGGGCAGCGCCATCTTTCTGCATGTCGCGCGACCGGACTATTCGCCGACCGAGGGATGCGTGGCCTGCGCGCGGGACGACCTGCTCGCGTTGCTGGCGGCGGCGAAGCCTGGGGATGTGCTGGAGATCGTTCGGTAGCACCCTCCAGGCGCGTCCTGGCCCTGCCCTCACGACAAATCGACATCCGGCCCGCGCCCCGCTAGCAAGCGCGCATGAACACCCGCACGCTTCTGTTTCTCGCCGGCGCCGCCATTGCGCTGTCCCATCTCGCCAATGAGTGGGTGAGCCTTGCGCCTCCTGGCGGCCTTGTCTGGAAGGCGGCGGGCATCGTGCTGCTCGGCCTCTATGCACTGAGCCAGCGGGCGTGGCTGGCGGGCGCGGCGCTTCTGTTCTGCGCGGCGGGAGACGTGCTGCTGGAGCTGGTCTTCGTCGCTGGCATGGGCGCATTCGCGGTTGGGCATATCTTCTACGTCCTCGCCTTCCTCGAATGGGGGCGCATTCTCGGACCCAACAAGCGCGACTTCCCCATCACCGTTCTCGTCGTCATCGTCTCGCTTGGCCTGCTCGGCTGGCTGCTGCCCGGCATGGGCGATCTTCTGATCCCTGCGCTGATCTACCAGGCGATCATCACCACGATGGTCGCGACGGCCTTTGTCGTGAAGGCGCCAATGCTGGCGCGCCTCGGCGCCGTGATCTTCATGATCTCGGACACGTTGATCGCGGCGGAGAAGTTTGCAGGCGTCGACGTCTTCCCCGGCGCCGTCTGGATCACCTATGCTGGCGCGCAGATCATGATGGCGTGGGGCATGAGCCGCGTTGCGCCGTATCGCGATCGGGCTTTGAGAGAGAAGGCGGCGGCGGCCTGAAAGCTGCGCCCGCCTTCAGTTGCGCGCCCCGAACAACGCTGACCCCACGCGCACGCTGGTCGCGCCCAGCAGCACGGCCAGTTCGTAATCTGCGCTCATGCCCATCGACAGTTTCGCGACGCCATTGCGCGCGGCGATCTTTCTAAGCAGGGCAAAGTGGGGGCCGGCGGGCTCCTCTGCGGGCGGAATGCACATCAGCCCCTCGATCTCAAAGCCATAGTCGCGGCGCATTGATGCGACGAAGGCGTCGGCGTCCTGGGGTGCGACCCCCGCCTTCTGCTCTTCCTCACCGGTATTCACCTGCACATAGAGGCGCGGCGTGCGGCCGGCCTTTGCGCAGGCATCCGCCAGCGCTCCTGCCAGCTTCTCGCGATCCAGTGTCTCGATCACGTCGAACAGCGCGACGGCCTCTTTCGCCTTGTTCGACTGCAGCGGCCCGACCAGCCGCAGCTCGAGATCAGCATGTTCAGCGCGGCGTTTCTGCCAGCGGCCTTCCGCCTCCTGAACGCGATTCTCGCCAAAGACGCGCTGGCCCGTCGACAGCATCGCCTCGATGCGATCGTCGGGCTGCGTCTTCGAGACGGCCACCAGCGCCACGGATGCGGGATCGCGACCCGTGCTCTTGGCGGCGGCGGCAATGCGGGCAAGAACATCGCTGCGGGCAGCCGCAATGCCGGGATCGGTGACGTCGTTCATGTCCGCCTCTCAAACGCACTCTTCCAAAGCGCAGGCAGCGATCCGCCGCAAGCTCATGGCGGCTGCGCGCGCCGCAAAAGGCGCAAAAGCGCGCAATGGCGCACCCCTGCCCCGCGCTTTCTTCGTGACCGACCCGGCGCGGACGCCGGACGTGCTCGCAATTGTCCGACGCCTGCCGCGCGGCACGGGGGTGATCTGGCGTCATTATGGTGAGGAGAGGCGCCTCGCCATGGGACTTGCGCTGGCGCGATTGTGCCGACAGCGGGGGCTGATCCTGCTTGTCTCGGCCGACCCTGCCCTTGCTGTGCGCATCGGGGCGAGCGGCGTGCACTGGCCGGAGCGCCTGCTGCGCGGCGTTCGGTCACGCGCGGGCATGGTCGAGACGACGGCCGCTCACTCGCGCGCCGCGATCACACGCGCGAGGCGGCTTGGCGTTGACGCCGTTATCGTCTCGACGGTCTTTCCCAGCCGCAGCCCGACCGCCGGGCACGCCATGGGCGCGCTGCGTTTCCGTCAGCTGAGCCGTGAGGCGCCCCTGCCCGCCTACGCGCTCGGCGGCGTCGACGCCAGCAACGCGGCAAGCGCGATGCTGTACGCAGCCGGATGGGCTGCGATCGACAGCGTGATTGCGGGTTGGGGCAAGCGCTAGATTAGAACGAAAAAGCCGACTCGATGCGCACGGAGGCTTCGGAGCCCTGCTTGCCGAAGCGGGTGGCCGGATCGGACAGCGACTCGGCGACCGAGTCGCCCTTCACGGTGACGCCACCGCCGAGGCGGAAGCGCGGCGTGAGCTGGTAGGTGACGCCGGCCGTGACTTCCTCGCGCGGGAAAAGCTGGGCGGGCAGTGCGTTCGACGAACGGCTGGTGAGATCGAGCGTGACGCCCCAGTTGTTCGCTGGCTTCCAGGTCAGCTCGACCTCATCCTTGAGGATCGGTCCGACCTGCAGGAGCGAGCGTTCCGTACCGCCCTTGTTTATGCCAAGGCCGAAATTGAACGGCGATGCTTGCGCGGGCCGCTCAGCATTGTCGCCGGCCGGCGACGCGGCTTGCGACAGGGGCTTGCCCTGCGGTTTCGCCGCAGGCTGCGTATTTCCCTGCGCGAACGCAGGGGCCGCCGCCAGCGAGGCGGCCAGACAAAGCAATGTTGTGGAAATCCGCATGTCCACCCTCTCGCCCGACATAATACCCGCGACTCAGGCTACAAAAGTTAACAGGAGTTAATTGAAGGCCCTTTGGCCCTCTTTAGCCAGAGAGTGTCACTAATTACGCACAGTGAATTCCACCAAGAGCCCGTCATTGCTGGCATTTCTGTGGCCAGTGCTGATTCCGGACGTTACCGGAATGTCTGCTTCAGCAGCGCTCCAGGCGACGCCGAGTTCCAGGTTTTCGGAAATGTCGTGGCTGACGCCCACCAGCCAGCTGGCGCCTTCCACGTCCAGAAGACCATCCGACGCCCAGCCGCCCTCGACGCCGAACCGCCAGCCCTCGACGTCCTTCACGAGGCCAACTTCCCAGGCTTCGTAGTCGCCATCGCCGGCCTGCCAGGCATTGTTGCTGGACAGCCAGCGGGCCCCGCCCGTCCAGCCGTCATGCTCCAGCTCGACCCCGGCGCCCCAGGCTTCATAGTCGCCAAAGGCGGCAAGCGACGATGCGGCGGCGGCGTTGGTATAGGTGACAGCGCCGCGCACGCGCAGATCCTGCCCGGCAAACTGGCGGGCGAACGATACCGCGCCCTCCCAGACGTCTTCGATTTGCGCGGACGCGAGTCCGGGTCCGCTGAAATCGGGGTCGAAATCGGCCGAGCGCTCGTTGGCTTCCGGCGTGTAGGACACGCCAACCCTAAGCCCGAGCCAGCGCGGCGAGAGATAGCTCGCCTTTGCCGACGGCCCGGTCACGTCATTGCGTGCGCGCACGATGCTGAGCGCCGTCGGATCAAGGCCGGGCGAATAGGCGGAGGCGCGGGTCAGCACGCTTGGCGCGCGCGCATCCAGCCGCGCGGCCGCCCCCGCGTCCCAGCCCAGCACCCCCTCGCCCCACGGCCCGGCCAGCGACACCGACGCCGCCTCCAGAGCCACGAAACCGTCCTCATTCCTCCGCACGCCGCCCGCTGACAGGCCGGTCGATGGCGCGACCGGCGACAGTCCGCCAGCCGAAGGACACCCGGCAACCGCGGCGGGACAGACGGCAAAAGACCCAGCAAACGCCGGCCGCGAGGCCGCATCCCGCTCGAACCGCGCCGCACCAAGCCAGCCGAGCGTCAGCCCGTTCTCGAACGTGTCCGATCGTGCGACCTCGACCATGGCCGAGCCAAGCAGCACATCGCCCGCCGGAGCGATCGGATCGCCTTCGTCGATTGCTCCGGCGACGAGCACGGCCTCCGCCTTTGTCTGCCACTCCCCATCAGCAGACTGGGCGGAAGCAGGCCCAGCCGCGCCGAGGGCAAGCGCTGCAATCGTCAGCGTCGGCGAAATAGGTCCGCGCATGCCAGAATTCCTCCGCAATCACAGTTCAGTTCAGGCTCTATATGAGGCGGTGTTGCGGCGGGGCTAACGGCGCTCGGCCCTTGCGTGCGGGACCGGCCAGCAGCTAAGGAAGCGGCTCCCTCGCCTCCCCCCTTTTCTGGAGGGGGGCTTCCCTTGGGGGCGCAATGCGCCGGATGACGGAGTGACGTGGTGATGTTTTCACGTGTGGCGACTGCCGCCCTGATGGTTTCCGCCGGCCTCGCGGCCTCGGGATGCACCATCTTCGGCTCCTCGACCGCAAACACGGCCGAATCCTCCAGCTCCCAGCTGGGCCCGGAAGAAACCGGCAGCCTTGGCGTCAACGCCTATCTGTGGCGCGCCACGCTCGACACCCTGTCCTTCCTGCCGCTCGCCTCGGCCGACCCGTACGGCGGCGTCGTCATAACCGACTGGTACGCCAACCCGTCGAAAGCCGACGAGCGCCTGAAGGCTACCGTCTACATCCTCGACACGCGCCTGCGCGCTGACGGCATCTCGGCCGCCGTCTTCCGGGAAACGCTGGTCGGCGGCGCCTGGGTGCCTGCCTCGGTGAGCCCTGACACCAATATCGCGCTCGAGAACGCGATCCTTGCGAAGGCCCGCCAGCTTCGACTCGGCGGCGTCGAATAAGCCCCGTCGCTTTTCGTTTGGCGGCGGGATATGCAAACCCCCGCTTCTGAACGGACACGAGCGACACGATGGCCACCCGCTACAATCCCAAAGAGACCGAGCCGAAATGGCGCGCCGCGTGGGAACGCGCGCAGGTCTTCCGCGCCAGGTCCGCGAGCGAAGCGGGCGACATGCCCAAGGCCTACATCCTCGAGATGTTCCCCTACCCCTCGGGCCGGCTCCACATGGGCCATGTCCGCAACTATGCGATGGGCGACGTCGTCGCGCGCTATCGCATCGCCAACGGCTACAACGTCCTGCACCCGATGGGCTGGGATGCGTTCGGCCTGCCGGCAGAGAACGCCGCCATAGAGAGACAAGCCCAGCCCCGCACGTGGACGCTGCAGAACATCCAGGCGATGAAGGATCAGTTCGCGCCGCTGGGACTGAGCTTCGACTGGTCGAAGGAAGTCACGACCTGCGAGCCTGACTATTACGAACAGCAGCAGCGCATCTTCCTGAGGATGCTGGCCAACGATCTGGTCTATCGCCGCTCTGCGAAAGTGAACTGGGATCCTGTCGAGAACACCGTGCTGGCCAACGAGCAGGTGGTGGACGGTCGCGGCTGGCGTTCCGGCGCTGTCGTCGAACAGCGCGAGCTGGAGCAGTGGTTCTTCCGCATCACCAAGTATGGCGATGATCTGCTGGAAGCGCTGAACACGCTCGACCGCTGGCCCGACAAGGTCCGCACGATGCAGGCCAACTGGATCGGCAAGAGCCAGGGCGCGAAGATCTGGTGGGAGATCGCGCATGCGCCGGACTTCCTGCCCCGCCCCACCGGCGATGGCGGCCCCAATCACGCGACCGACCCCATCGAAGTCTTCACCACGCGTCCCGACACGCTGTTCGGCGCCGCCTTCCTTGCGCTCGCGCCGGACCATCCGCTGACGAAGCAAATTGCCAAGTCACGACCGGACGTTGCGAAATTCATGGCCGATTGCGCCGCGCGCGGCACGTCCGAAGCCGACATCGAGAAGGCCGATAAGGTCGGCATCGATCTCGGCATCCGCGTGAAGCATCCGTTTGATCCCAACTGGGAGCTGCCCGTCTGGGCGGCGAACTTCGTGCTGTCCACCTACGGCTCAGGCGCGATCTTCGGCTCGCCCGCCGGCGACCAGCGCGATATCGAGTTCGCGGAGAAGTATGGCCTGCCCTTCAAGCCGGTTGTGCTGCCGCCTGGCGCCGACCCTGAGAGCTACACCGTGCGCGGCGAGGCCTATGCCGGCGAAGGCACGATCTACAATTCCGACTTCCTGAACGGCCTCACGACGAAGGACGCGATCACCGTCGCGATCAAGGCGCTGCTGGATCGTCAGGCCGGCGAGGCGACAACACAGTATCGCCTGCGCGACTGGGGCGTCTCGCGCCAGCGCTACTGGGGATGCCCAATCCCGGTCATCAAGTGCGCCGCATGCGGAACCGCGCCCGTGCCGGACGATCAGTTGCCCGTCCGTCTTCCCGACAACGCCGACTTCTCCGAGCCGGGCAACCCGCTGGCGCGCCATCCGACGTGGAAGCATGTCGCCTGCCCCAGCTGCGGCGGCAAAGCCGAGCGTGAGACGGACACGATGGATACGTTCGTGGACTCGTCCTGGTATTTCGCGCGCTTCTGCGATCCGAAATCGAAAGAGCCGATCAACAAGGAAGAAGCCGGCTACTGGCTGCCCGTCGACCAGTATATCGGCGGCGTCGAGCATGCGGTTCTCCACCTGCTCTATTCGCGCTTCTTCACCCGCGCCCTGCGCGACATTGGCCTGCTCGACCTGCCCAGCGGCGAACCCTTCGCCGGGCTGTTCACGCAGGGCATGGTCACGCACGAGACGTACAAGTCTGCGGATGGCCAGTGGCTCCTGCCCGAGGAGATCGAGAAGCGCGACGGTGCGCTCGTCGAAATCTCCAGTGGCAAGCCTGTCGCGATCGGCGGCGTCGAGAAGATGTCGAAGTCGAAGAAGAACGTCGTCGATCCGATCCAGATCATCGCGGACTACGGCGCAGACGTCGCCCGCTGGTTCGTGCTGTCGGACTCGCCGCCCGAGCGCGACTTCGAATGGACCGACGCCGGCGTACGCGGCGCGTGGGGCTCGATCCAGAAACTGTGGGCGCTGGTGGAAGCGGCCCCTGCGGCAGACGATGGCCCGGCCGACAGCGGCGAGCCGCTGGACCTGCGCCGCCTCGCCCATCGCACCGTGCGCGATGTGACGAACGGCATCGAGAAATTCCATTTCAATGTCGGTATCGCCCGCATGAACGAGCTGGGCAACGCCCTGCGCAGGGCGGAGCAATCCGCAGCGCCCGGCATGGCCACCGCCCGCCGCGAGGCGCTTCGCCTGTTCGCCCAGATCGCAGCACCCTTCGCGCCGCATCTGGCCGAAGAATGCTGGGCCTTGCTGGGCGGCGCCGGCATGGTTGCGACAGCCAGGTGGCCAACACCGGACCCTGCCCTGCTGGTCTCCGACACGGTCACGCTGCCCGTGCAGATCAATGGCAAGAGGCGCGCGGAAATCACAGTATCGGCCAGCGCCGACCCGGCCGCCGTGGAGGCCGCCGCCCGTGCGGATGATGCGGTGATGCAACATCTGGCGGGGCTCACCGTGCGAAAGGTGATTGTGGTCCCCGGCCGTATCGTCAATATCGTCGCATCATGATCCGCGCAGCCTTCCTTGCCCTCGCCCTCCTGCCACTGACCGCCTGCGGATTCTCGCCCGTCTATGGCGGCGGCCAGGGGGCGGCGTATGCGAATTCCGGCCCGATCGCGATCAATGAGATCCGCGCGGTCGCAACGGCAGGCGCAGCATCCGGCCGCACCGGTCACTTCCTTCGCCAGGAGCTTGTCCGCTCCGTCGGCCAGGGTGTACCGGGTTTCAGCGCCGGCACGCTCGACGTCGCTCTTCGCCAGAGCGTCGAACGCCTCGCCTTCACGCCCGACCAGGCCGCCTCGCGCTCTGACTACGTCGGCAGCGCCGCCTGGACCTTGCGCGGCGCCGGTGGCGCGATTCTCGGCGCCGGCTCCGTTGAGGAGCGCGCAAGCTTCAACTTCGCTGACGCGGCCTATAGCGACCTCGCAGCCCAGACGGCGGCGCAGGAGCGGCTTGCCACCCTGCTCGCGCGTTCGATCCGCGCCGAGATGATCATGGCGGCTGGAAAGACGGTCGATCCCAAGACGGGCATTCCAGTCCAGCCCACGCCGCCCGCCCAAATCCAGACGCCGGGGAAATGAAGCTCACGGGCGCCCGCGCGCTCACCTTCTGCGACAAGCCGCAGGGCAAGACACGCATCGCGCTTATCTTCGGCGGTGATCCGGGCCTGGTCTCCACCGCTGCCGACATGCTGGCGCAACGCTGGGTCCCCGGCATCGACCCGTTCAATCTGGTCAAGCTCTCCGACGACGATCTCAAGCGCGACCCGCAGACGCTTGCCGACGAACTGGTCGCAAGATCCCTGATGGGCGGGGACCGTCTTGTTCGCGTCCGCATCGATCGTGAGACGAGCGCCAGGCCTGTCATCGAAATCCTCGGCGACATCGAGAAGGGGATGCTGAACCCGGAAGCTGCCTGGATCGTCGAGGGCGGCGATCTTGGCAAGGCGAGCAAGCTGCGCGGCGCGTTCGAGGCATCGGACGCTGCACAGGCGCTGCAGCTTTTTGCCGACGACGAAACGACGATCAACGATCTCGTGACGCGGCGCCTTGCGGCCGCAGGCGTCGCGATGGAAGAGCCTGCCCTCGCCGCTTTCGTGGCCGAACTTCCCGGCGACCGCCGGCTTGCACTTTCCGAACTCGAGAAACTCGAGCTCTACGCCATCGGCCTCGGCCGCGCCGTGACGGCGCACGACATCAGCCTGCTCGCCTCCGCCGAACAGCCGCGCGGCGCTGATGATGCGGCCGACGCCGCCATCCTCGGCGACGCCGCGCAGGCGACGCTGTCGATCAACCGCTATCTTGATGCAGGCGGAAGTCCGATCTCGGCGCTGCGCACCCTGCACTTCCGCATGCTGCGCGTGATCGATGCGGTGGGTTCAGGCGCAGGGTCCGGCATGCGGCTGCGTCCGCCCGTGTTCGAGAAAGAGTGGCCCGCCTTCTCGCGCGCCATCCGCGACTGGCGCGCACCAACGCTGCAGCGAACCATCGCCCGCCTCTACGAAGCCGAAAAATCCTGCAAGCAGGCGGGGGCGCCGTCGGACGCTATAATCCGCAACCTGATCCACCGGATTGCGACGCGGACGATCTGACGAACGCCTAGTCCAGCCCGTCATTCGTTACCGCAACGCGCGGCCGCGACAGCAGGCGGCAGATTTCATCGAGCTGCTCAAGCTGCGCATACTTGATGCGCACCTCGCCGCCCTTGCCGTTCACATGGCGGATGTCGACATCAAGCCCCAGCGCGCGCTGCAGGTCGAGCTCGAGTGCTTTCGTATCGACATCCTTGTCCGCGCCCGCCGACTTGATCTCGAACTTTCCGCCCGACACCTTGTCCGCCTTCGACAGCGCCTCGGTCTCGCGCACCGACAACTGCCTTGCGATGACTGTCGCGGCAAAACCCGACGGATCGGATGTCTTCATCAGCGCCCGCGCATGGCCCGGCGTCAGACGCGCTTCACGCACATGCTCGCGCACATCTTCCGGCAGCGAGAGCAGGCGCAGCGTGTTCGAGACATGCTCGCGGCTCTTGCCGACCTGCTGCGCGACAGATTCCTGCGTCCGGCCGAACCGGTCGATCAGCGCCTTGTAGGCTTCGGCTTCTTCGACTGCATTGAGGTCTGCGCGCTGAACGTTCTCGATGATGGCGATCTCGAGCATCTCGCGATCGTCCATCTCGCGCACGACCGCCGGCACCATCGAGAGACCGGCACGACGCGCCGCACGCCAGCGGCGCTCGCCCGCGATGATCTCGAACATTTCAGGCTGCGTCGGATCGGGGCGCACCAGGATCGGCTGGATGACGCCCTTGGTCCTGATCGACTCGGTCAGCTCTTCGAGGTCCGCCTCGACAAAGGTGCGCCGCGGCTGCTTCGGGTTCGGGACGATGCGATCGATCGCGATCTCCGACGGCGAGGGATCATCCGTAGACGGAGCATTGATCGCGGCGGCCTCCGGCTCGCCAGCTTCGATCGCATTGCGTGCGCCAGCATAGTCGCCCAGCAGGGCCGACAATCCACGCCCGAGTCTCGCCTGCTTCATAGGTTGTGTCACGCCGCCGCCCTCTCGCGTTCACGCTGCATCAGCTCCTGCGCGAGCATTATGTAGGCCTCGCTGCCAGAGCATTTGTGGTCATAGAGTATGGCCGGTAGTCCGAAGGACGGGGCCTCCGACAAACGTACATTCCGGGGTATGACTGTCTGGTAAACCTTGGAGCCGAGATAGGTGCGCACTTCGGTGGCGACCTGGTCGGAGAGGTTGTTCCGCTTGTCGTACATGGTCAGCACGACGCCCTGCACTTCGAGATCCGGGTTCAGTCCTGAACGCACCAGTTCGATCGTGCGGAGTATCTGCGAGAGACCTTCCATCGCGAGGAACTCGCACTGCAGCGGCACGAGAACGGCGTTCGCCGCCACCATCGCGTTGATCGTCACGGTCGACAGCGACGGCGGGCAATCGATCAGAACGGTGTCGTAGTCGCGGCCCAGCTTCGCGAACGCCGCGAAGGCCTGCCTCAACTTGAAATTCTTCTGCGGATCATTGTGCAGCATCGTCTCGACGCCAGCGAGGTTCTCGTCGCCAGGGATGAGATCGAGGTTCGGCACCTTCGTCTTCACGATCGCATCGACCATGCCGCCATCACCGACCAGCACGTCATAGCTGGTCTTCATCCGCGCCATCGGCTCGACGCCGAGACCTGTCGAGGCGTTGCCCTGCGCATCGCAATCCATCACGAGTACGCGCTTGCCCACCGCTGCGAGCGCGGTGCCAAGATTGATGGCGGTCGTGGTCTTGCCCACTCCGCCCTTCTGGTTGGCGACGGCGATGACGCGCATCAGGCCCTCCTGGGTTCAATCGACGAAATCGTCAGCACGCGCCCTTCCGGACTGGAGAGGCTTTCCCGCTCGGCGACCGTGAAGGTCCAGGAGCGGCGCGCCTCGGCCAGTTCGGCGGCCGTGTCCCTACCTTTCATCAGCAGGGCGTTACCGGAAGGTTTAAGCCATGCGTAACCATACCCCAAAAGCTTGGGCAGCGGCGCCAGCGCCCGCGCCGTGAGCAAGTCGAAACGATCCCGGGCCAGCGACGCCGGCGGGTCCTCGATCCGCGTGTTCAGGACCCGGGCAGGCAGACCGACCTTGGCAATAGCGGCTTCAAGGAACTCGGCTTTCCGGGGACTCTTCTCGACCAGCGTGACGGAGGCGCCCGGCCGCTCCACCATGGCGGCGGCGATCAGCAATCCGGGAAATCCGGCTCCGGAACCGAGGTCGACAATTTTTTGGTCCTCTGGCCGGATCTGGTCCAGCAGTTGCAGGCTGTCGAGCACATGCCGCCGCCACAAATGGCGCCCCTCGCCGGGGCCTATCAGGTTGATTCGCTCCCGCCATGCGTCCAGCACGGCGAGGTATGAACGAACGCGCGCCAGTGTTTCACGTGAAACACCGGTCAGCCCGATCGCGTCCTCAGGCCCGAAGCCATCTTCGTCATGCGTGGGCCAGGGCATCAGTCCAGACTCCGGGAAGCCCGCCCTCGTCCTTCGAGACAAGCCCTGCGGGCTCTCCCAAGGATGAGGGCTTCTCTACCAATCGATCCGAAGTCCTCATCCTGAGGAGCCCGCACAGCGGGCGTCTCGAAGGACGAGGACGGGCTCACAAATGTGGCGGCTCGGAAGCTCACCCCTGCGCCGCCCGCCCGACCTTCTTCGCCGACCGCTTCAGGTGCCCCAGCACCGCAGTGATCGCCCCGGGCGTCATGCCTTCGATCCGCGCCGCCTGGCCAAGCGTCGCCGGGCGCACGGTCGAGAGCTTGTCCTTCGCCTCGTTCGAAAGTCCGCCGATGGCGCGATAGTCAATGTCGGCCGGCAGCCGCATGTCCTCGTCCTTCCGGAAGGCGACGATGTCCGCCTCCTGGCGGTCGAGATAGCCGGCATACGCCGCCTCGATCTCCATCTGCTCTGCGACCTGCGGCGTCACATCGGAAAGCTCTGGCCACACGCCGCGTAGCCGCGTGAAGTCGACCCCGTCATAGGCGAGGATCTCCAGCGCGTTGCGGCGCTTGCCATCGAGATTGATCATGATGCCGTGACCGCGCGCCTCGTTCGGCGTAAGCGTCAGGGTGTTGAGTTTCGACCGCGCCGCATCGATCGATGAATGTTTCACGTGAAACGCTTCACGCCTCCACGAGCCCACAACGCCTGCGCGAACACCCTCTTCGGTCAGCCGCTGGTCGGCATTGTCCGCTCGCAGGCTCAAGCGGTATTCGGCGCGTGATGTGAACATGCGATAGGGCTCGGAAACGCCCCGCGTAACGAGGTCGTCGATCATCACCCCGATATAGGCGCGGCTGCGATCCAGGATGTACGGATCACTGCCCGCCGCAAAGCGCGCCGCATTGAGACCGGCCACCAGGCCCTGTCCTGCAGCCTCTTCATAGCCTGTCGTGCCATTGATCTGGCCGGCCAGGTAAAGGCCGGGCAGGCGTTTCACGGCAAGGTCCGGGGTCAGCTCGCGCGGGTCGACATAGTCGTATTCGATCGCATAGCCGAAGCGCAGGATCTCGACATTTGCGAGCCCGTGGATCTTGCGGATGAAGGCTTCCTGCACGTCTTCCGGCAGCGAGGTCGAAATCCCGTTGGGATAGATGGTGTCGCCATACTCGGTGCCGGGCAGACCTTCGGGCTCGAGGAAGATCTGATGTTTGTCGCGATCGGCAAACCGCTTCACCTTGTCCTCGATCGAAGGGCAATAGCGCGGGCCCCGCCCGGCAATGGCCCCCGAATAGACCGCCGACTTGTGAAGGTTGTCGCCGATCACGGCGTGCGCCTCGGCCGACGTCCAGGTGATGCCGCACGCAATTTGCGGCACGTCGATCCGGTCATTCAGGAACGAGAATGGGATCGGCTCGGCATCCGCCGCCTGCATTTCCAGGTCCGACCACTCAATAGTTGAGGCGCGAAGCCGGGCAGGCGTTCCGGTCTTGAGTCGGCCCATCTGGAGGCCGAGGCCATAGAGCCGATCCGACAAACCAATGGCCGGCGCCTCGCCGACGCGGCCCGCCGGAATCCGCTTCTCGCCAATGTGGATCAGGCCTTTGAGGAATGTGCCCGTCGTCACCACGACAGCGCCTGCCCGCCACGAGCGGCCCGATTGGCCGATGACGCCCGCAACCCGGCCATTCTCGAGGATGAGGTCTTCGACCCCATCCTCGATCTGCGTGAGGTTCTTGTACTCGGCCAGGATCGACTGGACCGCCTCGCGATACAGTTTGCGATCCGCCTGCGTCCGCGGCCCGCGCACGGCAGGACCCTTGGACCGGTTGAGCATGCGGAACTGGATCCCGCCGCGATCGGCCGCCCGGCCCATCACGCCATCGAGCGCATCGACCTCCCGGACCAGATGCCCCTTGCCCAATCCGCCAATGGCTGGATTGCACGACATCTCGCCGATGGTCGAAAGTCTGTGGGTGACCAGCGCCGTCCTGGCCCCGAACCGCGCAGCCGCAGCGGCGGCCTCTGCGCCGGCATGTCCACCGCCGATGACGATGACGTCGAATGTTTCAGAGGGCGCGTTCATGCGGCGGCTGCCTATTGCCCGGTCGTTTGGGGATCAGGGCGGTCATTTAAGGGAGCCCGCCCCCCGCGTCGAGGCGCCCCGGACGTTTCACGTGAAACGTTGGCAGTCCTAACCGGGCCGTACAAACGGAAACTGTGCAGTTTTCGGGGGAAGGCCGTTGTTGGGACTTGGGGGAAGCAGAATGTCTTTATACAATCAATACAGTAGCTTAGGCGAAATGTCTGGAGGAAACCATGGCGCCAGATCGGGGGGTGTTTGCTGACTTGTAATGCCCGGCATGAAACGAGCACGAAACCGCGCACACGGCCCAGGCAACCCACCGCTCATCCAGCTTTCGCTGGAGGCGGTGCTGTGCGTTTTCGTGGGCCTCGTGCAAGGCGCCCGCACAACGCGCTCAGGATGCTCTTCAACCGCTCTCTCCGTGATTGGGACGGGGGGAGCGCGCTCGAAGACCGGCCCCAGGCGACGTCCGGCAATCACCTTCCGGAATCCAGCCCCACCCACCGTGGCATTCTCGGGCTCGTCCCGAGAATCCCTGTAGGCCCATCGCGGGGCCACGGCATCGATCCCCTCGAAACCCACAACCGGGATTTTCAGCACAATGCCGAGAATGACCCCGTTGATGTCGCACGGTCCCGAAGGAAGCGGACCTCTTGGTCCGCGTCCCCCGCGCAGGCGGGGGTCCAGTCCTGCGCGAAGCACAGACCCGCGCCCACCGAAGCGCGCTAACGCGCGCTGACCATGCCGCCGCCTGCGCGGGGGACACGGCGGTTGGAGAAGCCCTGAGATTCGCAGCACCGGCGATTTCGGGCCCGCGCATGCTTCGGTTCGCCCCCTGAAGGCGAATCTGGACCCGGTTGCGCAAAGCCCGCGGCCCTGTCGGCCAGCGGGAACGCCTCCCCGTGCGCCGGCCAATGTTTCACGTGAAACATCCTATTTCCCCACGCAGAACTGGCTGAAAATCCGCTCCAGCAGGTCCTCGACATCGATTGTCCCGGTAATCCGCCCCAGCGCACGGGCGGCAAGGCGCAGGTCTTCGGACACCAGCTCGGCCCCGATCCCGCTCTTCGCCCCTTCCAGCGCCCTAAACACCGCCAGAAGCGCCTGCTCGACCAGCTCCCGGTGCCTGGCGCGAGTCACGAGTGGCGCCTCATCCCCCTCCAGCCGCTCCCGGACAATCTGAACCAGCCGCCGTTCCAGCGCCTCGAACCCGGCCCCGGTCCTGGCCGAAACCACGAAGACATCTTCCGCGCCCGCCCGCGACGGCGCCGTCCTGACCAGGTCAGCCTTGTTCAGGACCTCGATGTCGCCGGGCCGGTGAGGGGTCAATGTTTCACGTGAAACATCCGCCGCCGCGTCGCTGACCCAGATCCGGAGGTCGGCCTCCTCGGCCCGGGCCAGCGCCCGTCGGACGCCTTCGGCTTCGATCGCGTCCGAGGCCTCCCGTAGTCCGGCGGTATCCGCCACCCAGACCGGGAAGCCGGCAAGCACCAGGCGGACCTCAACCACGTCCCGCGTCGTCCCTGCAACCGGGGACACAATGGCCGCTTCGCGCCGAGCCAGCCGGTTCATGAGCGACGACTTCCCGGCGTTGGGCGGCCCGAGAATCGCGACCCGGAACCCTTCCCGAACCGCGTTCAACCGCCCAGCATCACCGAGCGCCGCCTCCAGTTCGGAGGCCAATTCCGCGATCGGCGCCAGCGCCGCGAGATCCACTTCGCCGGGGATGTCGGCTTCGTCGGGAAAGTCGATCGAGGCTTCAAGGGCGGCCATGGCAGTCATCAGAAGTCCCCGCCACGCCTCGAATGTCCGCGCAGCCTCGCCTCGGTAAAGGCGCACTGCCTGCCGCCTCTGGCCCTCGGTCTCGGCGTCGATCAGGTCCCCGATCGCCTCGGCCTGGGTGAGGTCCATCCGACCCGCATCGAACGCCCGCCGCGTGAACTCCCCCGGCTCGGCCACCCGGCAGAGGCCGGTCGCCAAGGCCGCATCGAGAACAGCTGCAATGACAGCCGGTCCGCCATGGACGTGGAATTCGACCGTGTCCTCGCCGGTGTAGGAATTCGGCCCCGGCATCCAGAGGACCAGCGCCTCGTCGAGGAATCCGCCGCCAGGGTCGTGGAGCGACCGGATCGCAGCCCGACGCGGCGCGGGCATCGGTGTTTCACGTGAAACACCGGGCTCGTGGGCGCTCAACTGCCGAAGCAGGGCCCAAGATGCCGGTCCTGATGTCCGTATGACCGCAATACCAGCCCGTCCGGCGCCGGACGCCAGGGCGATGATCGTGTCGGTAGGGCCGCGCCTGATCGTCATGTTGCTCCGGCCATACCGGGCCAAAGCGGCTTGTTGTGGCCATACCGAGCCCTACAACCCGTCCAGCCAACAATCCAGAACGGGAGCACCGGTCATGGGCCGCAGGATTACCATCCAGGGAAAGGACGGATCCTTCGGCGCCTGTGTCGCCGATTGTAAAACCAGTGGCGGGCCGGCCATCGTGGTCATCCAGGAGATCTTCGGGGTCAACAAGGTGATGCGCGACACCGCCGATTTCCTCGCCGAGGAAGGCTATACTGCGGTATGCCCGGACCTGTTCTGGCAGGTTGAACCCGGTATCGACATCACCGACCAGACCGACGCGGAATGGGAGAGGGCCTTCTCCTGCTTCAAGGCGTTCAACGTCGACAAAGGCATCGAGGATATCGCCGCCACGATCGCCTGGGCGCGTGCTCAGGGCCATTCGAAGGTCGGGGCTGAAGGCTACTGCCTCGGCGGCCTGCTGGCCTTCCTGGCCAACACCAGGACCAATGCAGATGCGACCGTGAGCTAGTACGGCGTTGGCATCGACAACTACCTTGGTGAGGCTGGTAGGGCCCGTAAACCGGCGCTGCTTCACATCGCGGAGGAGGATGGCTTCGTCTCGGAGGAGAGCCAGGCCAGGATAAGGGCTGGCCTGACCGCGCCGAACTTCCAGCTCTACTCATACCCCGGCCGGGACCACGCTTTTGCATGGGATGGCGGCAAGCACTTCCATCAGGGCGACGCCCTCAAGGCCAGCAAGCGGACGATGGACTTCTTCGACAAGCATCTGAGCGGGCGGTAGGGCCGGTATGGCCGGCGGCCGGCGCGTTTCACGTGAAACGCGTCGGCAAGATGTGTGAACACCCGACCGGTCAGACCCGGTAGTTGAAGCTGATGCTGATCCTGGGCGTGCTTGCGCGATTGACCGTCACCTCGTGGCGCAGCCAGCTTTCCCAGAGCAGGACCTCGCCGGCCATCGGCGCGACGTAGACGAAGCGACGGTGTTCCTCGTCCGCATCTTCGCGCGGGGCTGGGGCGGCCATCATCATCGCCAGACGCGGGTCCTCGAACTTCAGAGAGGATGCGCCATCGGGTACGCGCACATAGTAGGTGCCTGACATCACGCAGTGCGGATGGATGTGTCCGGTATGAGAGCCGCCCGGCTCGAGCACGTTGACCCACAGGCTGTCGAGCTTCAGCCGCTTGCCGCGCAAGTCCATCTGCAGGTGAGACGCGAACGTCTCCGTGTGTGTCTTCAGTACACGGACAAGCTGGTCGAAGCATGTCGCGCGCTGTGGAAGATCATTGAGCGATGCGTAGGAGGTGTAGCCTTGGTAGCCATGTTCGCGGCACCAGGCGCGGCCGGCCTTGTCTTCCTTCGCGAGCATCTTCGATGCATCGAGCAGATCGGCATTGAGCTCGGCGTCGCCGATGCTCTCGCGATAGATCTCTGAGATGAAGTGGCGTGTGATCGACATGCGCAATGACTAGCACACGCGCGCAGACAATTCGAGATCGCCCTTGCGTTGCAGGCCTTTGCTCATCGTCAGCACATCGCGGAGATTTTTCGTCGAACGTCTTCGCGTTCGGAGTTGAGTAAGGCTCGTCGCGCATTCTTCTCGTGTCGGGCGAGCGTAAGGAGTGGGAATGAACGAGCAGTCGCGTGAACCGGAGTGGGCGCCGGAAGCGGACGAGAGGAGCGAGAGAATGAGGCGAGCATGGTCGATCGAGGATCTGAGAAACAGGCTGGGCGTGGCGGCGCCAGAAGCGGGGCCAGAAAAGCGGGAAGCCTCCCGCAAGACTGAAGCGACAGTGACGACAATGGAGCGGCCGCGGATCGTGCGGCGAGGCATGGCCCCGGCGCTGGCATAGCGCGGGCCTACGGGTCGGATGAAGACAAGAAACCCCGCCTCCTTGCAGAGGCGGGGTTTTGCATTTCGGCTTTGGGGCGATCGGCTAGTTGTTCATCGCCGCGAAGAATTCGCCGTTCGTCTTCGTCTGCTTGATCTTGTCGAGCAGGAACTCGATCGCATCCTGCGCGCCCATCGGATTGAGGATGCGGCGGAGGACGTAGATCTTCTGCAGCTCCTTGGCGTCGGTGAGCAGCTCTTCCTTCCGCGTGCCCGACTTGAGGATGTCGATGGCCGGGAAGATGCGTTTGTCGGAGACCTTGCGGTCGAGGATGATCTCGGAGTTACCCGTACCCTTGAATTCCTCGAAGATGACTTCGTCCATGCGCGAGCCGGTTTCGATCAGCGCCGTCGCGATGATGGTGAGCGAGCCGCCTTCTTCCAGGTTGCGCGCTGCGCCGAAGAAGCGCTTCGGTTTCTGCAGGGCGTTGGCGTCGACACCGCCGGTGAGCACCTTGCCCGATGACGGAACCACGGTGTTATAGGCGCGGCCAAGGCGCGTGATGGAATCGAGCAAGATGACAACGTCATGCTTATGCTCGACCAAGCGCTTTGCTTTTTCGATCACCATTTCGGCGACCTGAACGTGACGTGTCGCCGGTTCATCAAAGGTGGAGGATACAACCTCGCCCTTCACCGAACGCTGCATATCGGTAACTTCCTCAGGCCGTTCGTCGATCAGAAGAACGATCAAGAACACCTCTGGATGGTTTT
>Ga0315903_10003173_pt1 | contig 23106 bp, 18 predicted proteins | sample LakEriMetagenome_7_FD_203524 | JGI IMG/M metagenome (GOLD analysis project Ga0315903, IMG submission 203524) | Freshwater fungal communities from buoy surface, Lake Erie, Ohio, United States - Buoy 2 MA119 | ecosystem: Environmental > Aquatic > Freshwater > Lake | place: USA: Lake Erie, Ohio... | reverse complement strand
TCCAACGCTGGCTCCTACCGAAACTCCAGTTCCAACGCTGGCTCCTACCGAAACTCCAGTTCCAACGCTGGCTCCTACCGAAACTCCAGTTCCAACGCTGGCTCCTACCGAAACTCCAGTTCCAACGCTGGCTCCTACCGAAACTCCAGTTCCAACGCTGGCTCCTACCGAAACTCCAGTTCCAACGCTGGCTCCTACCGAAACTCCAGTTCCAACGCTGGCTCCTACCGAAACTCCAGTTCCAACGGTTACGCCGTGCCCATTTAATATTTGCCCAACGACAACTCCAACCGTAACTCCATGTCCTTTCAATGTTTGTCCGCCAACGCCAACACCTTGTCCTAACAATGAATGTTTGCCAACTGTAACTCCTTGTCCATTTAATATTTGTCCAACTTTAGAACCAACTCCAACGCCATGTGTTGAATGTACTCTTACTCCAACTGTTACACCTCAGCCAACTGCTACAGCTTGTCCAGAGAATATTTGTCCGCCAACCCCAACCCCATGTCCGTTTAATATCTGTCCAACTTTAGAACCGACGCAAACACCGTGTCCAGCTAATATCTGCCCGCCAACCCCAACACCTTGTCCAAATAATATTTGCCTTCCGACTCCCACCCCTACGTTCCCAACTCCGACTCCTAGCGTAACGCCTTGTCCGTTTAATATTTGCCCAACAGCAAGTCCTACCCCGTGCCCAGGTGATATTTGTGATCCTACTCAAACTCCATTGCCTACTCAAACCATATTACCTACTCAAACTCCTCAACCTACAGATCTGCCAACTCCAACTCCGGAGCCTACTGAATGTATCGTATGCACCCCAACTCCAACTGCTACATTTGAACCAACTCAAACTCCAGAGCCAACTGTAACACCTTGTCCAACTAATACTGCAGGAGGATTAGATTGCTTGCCAACTCCTACTCCAGCGCCAACGAGAACACCAATACCAACAAGAACACCTACCGCTACGCCTAAACCTACACTGCCAGCGACTCCAACGCCTACAGCTTGCGTATCTTGTACACAAACCCCTACTCCTACAGCTACGCTGCTTCCAACCGCAACCCCAACGCCATGTCCGTTTAATATCTGCCCGCCTACCCCAACGCCATGTCCGTTTAATATCTGCCCGCCTACCCCAACGCCATGTCCAGCTAATATCTGTCCGCCAACCCCAACGCCATGTCCAGCTAATATCTGTCCGCCAACCCCAACACCATGTACTGCATGTACTCCTACGCCAACCAATAAACCAACTCAAACACCTTGCATTGCGTGTACTCCTACGCCTCAGCCAACTCCTACCTCTCAACCAACTCCTACGCCATGTTCAGGAAGTGGTTGCCCAACCGCTACGCCTCAGCCAACTGCAACTCTTTTGCCTACGCCTACACCTTGCCCAGGAAATGCTTGCCCAACCGCTACGCCTCAGCCAACTCCTACCTCTCAACCAACTCCTACGCCATGTCCAGGAAGCGGTTGCCCAACCGCTACGCCTCAGCCAACTGCAACTCTTAGTCCAACTGCTACGCCATGCCCAGGAAGCGGTTGCCCAACTCCTACACCTTGTCCAAATAATATTTGCCCAGGTACTCCTACTCCATGTCCAGCTAATATCTGCCCTGCAACTCCTACTCCGTGTCCGGCTAATATCTGCCCGCCAACCCCTACTCCGTGCCCAGGTAATATTTGCCAACCTACTCAAACCCCTAGCCCAACCCCTCCTCCTCCAGATAATACAGGTCAGTGGAGCTGGAATGGAAGTACATGGGTTATGATATGCGGTTGGGGATCTTGGAACCATGACAATTGTTCGCCATACACTTGTGGTGAGTACAATAGTCCGCTAGTTTGGCAATGTGTTAGAAGCGCTTCTACATGTACAAGTACTAAAACTAGAACAGCTTACGGTCATCAGAATTGCAGCATCCCGCCTGGAACTACTCAAACAGAAAATACATGGCAATCTAAGGGAACTATGGATCCTAACTTTATTCAGGATCCAAGTACTTGTCCGCTTAATGGACTTGGTCTTTGCGCTTCAGACGCTTATCAATCACCAATGCCTGTAACATGCGATAATACTTGGACAGATGCAAACGGGTGTTGTAGTACTGTTACAAAAACCACGCAAGGAACTAATCCTGGTCAATGGTCAATGACCGCTGCTAGCCAAGCCGATCGACTTAAAACATGTACATGGACTCAACTTGATGTTGAATGGTATGATACTCAGGGAATATGTACTTATACTTATACTACTAAGATATATGGATTAGATCCATGTGCAAATTGTAGCTGTTTCATGATTGGTGCTAATGATGATCTTTTGACGTGCGATCCTGCAAAACAACCACCTGGATATCCAAAATCTACTACATATAGCGCAGGAGCGTCTTGCGGAACTAATCCTAATACTGGCGCAGATATAACATGGTCAGCAACTACTACATGTTTTGCTTGCTATTAATAAAAATAAAGATCTAAAAATTTGCCATCTTCTGTTTTTATAACTTGAAGACCTTTATATATATATCTCGGATCTTTATTGTAATTTTTTATAGTTTTTAAATACTCTTCTGGCGAATTTTCTATTTGAATAATTTTTCCATATAATTTAAATTCATCGCCTGTTAAGTTTCCTACAAAGCTCCCGCATGCTCTTTCAAGAGTTTCTAGAATTCTATCCTCTTTTTCGTTTTCCAGTAAGTTTAAAAAAATTTCTACTCCAACTGATGGTTCTTTTTCTATAAAGGTTCTAATATTTTCTCGACAAGTACAATTAGGGTTTTCCATATAAGAAATAGCATATGGTAATATATCTGGAAAACTTCTGAAGCTGCTGATCAACAATCCTTTTGAGGATTCGCTTGTTCGAAATAAAGAAAATAAATAAGTAATTACATGAGACATCTCTCTTTCTTTAAAAGGGTTATTAGAATAAAGAGCTTGCAATTCATTAAAAAGTTTTTTAATAGAGTCTTTCATAGCATTTTTATTATAATAATAAAAAGATATTTTTAAAAAAATGTGTATAGGTATATAGATTTTATTTTTAAAAAAAAAAATATATGATAAACGCGTTCAAACAAATTAGATTATCAAACGGAGTTTTAATCAGCGGATATGAGGGAAGAGTTAGCGTTGCTGATAGCGGCTCTTTAGCATTTACTTCAGAAGTGGATGCATTGCAATCCGGCTTAGCTGAGGCAACAGATAACATTACTGGTTTATTCGATACTACTCAAACTCTGCAAAGTGGATTAGATCTTGCTTTCGAAAGTATTAGTGGAATAGATGAAAGAATCGATATTTTTGAAAGTGGCGTAACTGAGGGTTTTATTGAACTTGGCGATATCATTGATATAGTTTCTGGGTCGTTAGAGTCTACTAAATTAAATGTTTCTGGATTATCTGATAATGTTAATCTTCTTTCTTCTGGACTTGGTGAAGTATTAGATACCTTATCTATTCATTCTGGGGATATAGATAATTTAAAAACTGGATTAAATGGTGCTCTTGAAGTTCTTGTAAGTCATCATGATAGATTAAGCGGTATTGACGAAGCCATTTTTGATTTATATTCTAATTTAGGCGGAGTAGATAATTCAACTCAATCCTTTAATTACCCGATTGCTTTGGGATCTGAAGATATTACCGTACTCTTTCCGAGTGGCGCTTTTTCTGAAGTTCCAAAAATAAATGTTACTCTTATAAGCGAAGTGGGGTACATGCTTGCTTTAAGAAATAAAACAGTTAGCGGCTTTGGGGTTAGTTTTTCTGATACAATTCAAGAAAACGATGTTTCTATAGACGTAGTTGCTACGATTCAATCTTAAAAAGAAATATTATTTAAATTAAATAAAAACCCGCTAATTAACTAGCGGGTTTTTTTTTGAAAAAAGATATCTATTATTAGATAAAATAAATTATATTAGTAAAATTTATAAATGCCTAGAAAAATTTTCACATTAACTTCAAAAGAGGATCAAAACAAACATCTGCAATTAAATTCTTTGTCTTATGAGCTTGCCTTAGAAGAGGCTTTGGACATGCTTGGTTGGAGCATTTCAGAGGATGTAGATTACGCATATAAAGATATTAAATATCAAGATGAGCATATGATGTCTTTATTTTCTCAAAAAACCTACTGATTATTTTTTATTTAAGTGTAAAAAATAAAATTAGTTATCCTTAAATGGATACAGATTGGTTTATCCAACAATATTATGTCTACAAAGTTTAAATCTAAGTTTTTTTATGGGAAGAGCGGTATTTTTGAGTCTATTGGCTTAGGAGTACAAGACCCAGACGGCAATTTTCATATTTCCGGAAGAAATTTTATATTAAATAGTGGAGATTCATATTTTGATAATAGACCTATTGTAAGCGGTTCTCCTGTAATGGTTTCTGGAGATAGTTTTTATAGTACTAATAGTCTATACAATTTTAAAATAGCAGATGATGGAAGCTTGGTTATTTCTGATAATAATAGTACCTTGGCTACGATTGAATCTACTGGTTTAGCTAATAGGGTAATTACTCTTCCAAATAAAGATGGTATTATTGCTACTCTTGAAGATATAACGGCTTCAGCTGGCGATGCAAATTCTATTGTGTCTCAAGATGGATCAAAAAGAATTACACTTAATAATGTAGGAGAATTAGAATATCAACATGGAATAAATAATGAAACTTTTTCATTACCAATAGATGGAGGCACAATTGGATTAAGGGGTGGAGATACATATTTTGGTTCTGTGCCTCCACAAGTGCCTTATCGTGGATTGCGATGGATAGACACAGAACTTGGCAAAAGTTTTGATTGGCTTGTAGATGGCAATGATATAGGAGCCTGGTTTGAAAGCTCTGTAGGAACCGATGGGAGATCGGTGTCTTTGCGGGTTAGCGATGGCTATATCCAATGGCAGTATGTGGGAGATTTTGCTTGGAATAATTTAATAGCTTTAGATTTACTTAAAGGAGATACTGGTCTTAACGGATCATCTGTTGAGCTTAGAGTAACAGCTTCTCATATACAATGGAAATTGGTTACTAGCACTCAATGGAATGATTTAGTAGATTTAGGTCAAATCACTGGTCCAGCTGGTTCGGTTACTAGTGCTAGTATTAGTGCTGCTTTAGGTTATACGCCAGATGATCCATCATCTCCAAGACCTCCCGAGTCTCATAATCATGATGATAGATATTATACAGAATCAGAAATAGATACTAAATTATTAACTAAACAAGCCGCTGGCAGTTATTCTGTCGTTGGGCATACTCATGATGCTGGCTCAATTACAAGCGGGGTATTTGATCCTGCTAGGATTCCAGCTTTTACTGCTGCTAATCAAGTTGTGTCTAGTGGAAATCTTTCTGCTCTTACTTCTCAACAGCAAACTGAAATTAATACTGGAACGGTTGTTATTACTTCTGACGGAAATAGATATGTATATAAAGGAACTGGGACAAAAACATTGGAAGCAAGTTATATTTTATTGGCTGATATAACTCCAACTTGGAGCCTGATTTCTGAAAAGCCTGGCTGGATAGCAACATTTGATCCAATAACCTATACAATTTCAGCGACTAGAGTAGTAGGACTTTCTACCGTTGCAACATCTGCAAGCTATAATGATTTAATTGATAAACCACAAATACCAGCTGCTCAAATTAATGCTGATTGGAACGCTACTGCTGGCGTTACGAGAATTTTAAATAAACCGAATTTAGCTTCTGTTGCTTTTTCTGGAAATTATGAAGATTTGATTAACAGACCTGAGCAAAAAATACGCAGAACTGCTTGGGATTCAGTTAATTTATATTCTTATATTGGAACCGCTGCTTTTGGAACCGCCGATAATATCGCTGCATGGACTATAACTAGAATTGATACCACGTCATCTGGATTAGTTGATTCGGTTGCGATTGCCATAGGAGCTTGGACAAATAGAGCTAATTTATTCTAATGATTGCAACAACGTTTACAAAAAAAATAGCTGCCCCAGTCGTCGAAACATGGACACGTCCAACGGATTGGCTTTCTCTACCATCTGTTCCAGCTCAAGGACTTGTTGGGCTATGTGCCGTGCCGCCAGAGGGTGGATATGTTTCTATTTTAGCTAACACTAATCTTACGGCAGCAAATGGAGGTAGGTATATTGTAAACTGGGGAGATGGAACGCAAGATGAAATTAATGCTAATGTTAGATTTAATAAAATCTTAAATTATAATAATTATTCGAACCTTTCTTCTCTTGGATATAGGCAGGCTATTATTACAATAACACCGAAATCTGGACAGAACCTTACTTCTCTTCAAATAAGGGAGCATGTTGATCGACCAAATTCTACAACTCCATGGCTAGATATAGAAATAAATGCGACGACTACTTTAACTGGTTTGAATATAGGACTGATTACGGGGGCAAATGTATATCATCATATGCTCGAAAGAGTAAAGATTCATAGTCTTGGAAACGTAACGTCAATTGCTTCACTTTTTCGCGAATGTATCTCTTTAAAGGAGGTTATTTTACCTAGCACGACAAAAATAACTTCTATGAGTACCTTGTTTTATAATTGTTTTTCTTTATTATCTGTACCAGTAATGGATACGAGCAATGTTACTAACATGTCAAACATGTTTTATGGTTGCTATAAGTTGAAATCTGTTCCGGCTATGGATACAGCAAAAGTAACAACGTTTTCAGCCATGTTTCAAGGCTGTATTTCTTTATTATCTGCGCCGTTTTTAGACGCATCAAAGACGACAACTATGGCTAATTTATTTAATGGATGTGTTAAATTAGAAAATATACAAAACAATTTTTCTACTACTATACTCTGTACCAGTTTAGCTTATATGTTTTCTGGTTGCCGATTTTTAAAAAATTCTCCAACTTTTAGCAATACAAGTAAAGTAACTACTATAGCGGGCTTATTTAACGGGTGTACAGAATTGTTGAGCGCTCCAATACTGGATTGCTCAAGCGTTACAAACATATATGCCACTTTTTCAGGTTGCTCCAGACTCACATCGTTGCCAAATTATGTTTTTCCAATTGCGATAACGGATGCTAGATTTTTTATTTCAGGAGCTGCGGCGTTAAAAAGCATATCAAATTTAACTTTTTCTATCACGATAGGTAACGTTCAGGAGTTTGCTTATAATGCATGGTCGTTAAGTTCAGTTCCTTTAATAAATGCTACACCAGTCACAAACGGTACTAGTGCTTTTAATCGCTGCTATAATTTGGTAGATGTGCCAGTCGGATTTATGACTGGATGCAAGGTGACTATAGATTTTAGATACTGTAGTTTAAGCGCGACGGCGTTGAATAAAATTTTTACTAGTTTAGCAACTATTCCAAGTGCTCAAGCAACAAAACCATCTATCTATATTCGTGGAAACCCTGGCATTGCAACTTGTGATATAACAATTGCTACCAATAAAAATTGGATCGTTAACTCAACTTTAGCATAATATATATAATATATGGCAAATGAATTAAATATCGTATTACCAGACGCGGGCTTGATAATAACTTGTCAAGTTTATCTAAATGCTCAGCTAATTTATACTGTTAATCTTTCCGAGGTTAGTGCTGGCAGTGGTTTGTATAGTGGAAGTATGCCTCTCGGAGCTTCTGCGGGAAATTATTTGTTAGTTTTTCGCTCTGGCGGGGAAAATGTAGGAGGCGGAAGTATTCTTTGGGACGGGGCTCAAGAAGTTACTCTTATTCCTGTAAAAGCAAAAACGGACGCGTTGAATACGGATAGATTAGCTGTATGTAGTACAGTTGATATTACGGCTCAACAAATTGCTTCATTAATATGATTAATTTTCCTGATACCCCTCAAATAAATGATATTTATTCCGAAGCCGGAAAAACGTGGAAATACAATGGAGCTGCTTGGGTAGGTGTAGGTCAAAGCATAAATAACTTGGTATTTACTAGCGGAGATCAATCTATTTATGGTATTAAAAATTTCTTAAATCAGGCTAATTTTTCTGGAATTAAATTTGACACATTGACTCCATCTGAAATTCCTAATTATCAAGAAGGGTTAGTTTTTTATTCTGACGACTATCATACTTTAAATATATATCCTGATGTATCTGGTTTAAGTTTGCAAGTTGGCCAAGAAAACTGGGTTAGAGTTAGGAATGGGTTATCTCAATCTGTAAATATTGGATCTGTTGTTTATATAACTGGAACAAATGGCAATAATCCTGGAATACAATTATCTATAGCTACAAGTGAAGGATCTTCAGCTAGGACTCTTGGAGTTGTTTCTAATACTATTGCTCCAAATAGTCCGGGTTACGTTACTACTTTTGGAATAGTTAATGGAATAGATACAAGGAATTATTCTGTTGGTCAAACTTTATATCTTTCTACGTCTGGAAGCGGACAATTTTCTAGTTTAAAACCAACTGCCCCAAATCATATGGTGAGAGTTGGAACGGTTTTAACTTCTAAAAACGACGGATCTATTTTTGTTACAGTTCAAAACGGTTTCGAGGTAGACGAGTTGCATGATGTTAGCATAAATGGGAAAACTTCTGGGGATTTTATAAAATATAATGGAAGCGTTTGGCAGAATTCAAAAATTGCAATAAATGACCTTTCTGATGTAGATACTCAAACAATAACTCCATCTTCTGGGAATTACTTAATGTGGAATGGCACCTATTGGAAGCCTAGTTTAGTAGATTTTTCTAATATAAATACTTCTAACTTAGTTTACGCTACCGGTAATCAAACAATTAGCGGAATTAAAACTTTTGATCAGCGCCCTACGCTTAATGGAACTGGATTCTTGTTAATCGGCGAAGCTAGTTCTATAGTAGAAGATTATTATCCTAATAATAACCCAAGTGGATTCATTACAACTGGAAATTTAACTGGTTATGTAAAACTTTCTGAGACTGGAAGTTTTTACCCCATATCTAACCCAAGTGGATTTTTAACGACGGCAACTGTAAGCGGTTCATATGTAGCAAGTGTTCCAACGAATATATCCGGAGCTTCTCGGGTAAAAAATATGATAAGAATTACACAGTCTGGTTATAACGCGTTAATTCCTGACGCAGAAACACTTTATATTATTGTCGGATGATATTAACAGAATCAAGTTTTGCAAGAATAGGTGCCGATATTGTGAGGGCTATTTCTAGCTCGACTACTACTCTGCGCGAATTTTTTGTTTTTACTGATATTATACTTTCTTCGGCAATTTCTGGAAACGTTGGTCTTATAAAAAATGGCACTGGTATACTAACACTTTCAAATACTTCAAACTCTTATTCTGGGAATGCTTCTGTAAATACAGGAGTTTTGGTGATTACAGATATAGCCGCATTTTCAGGTTGGGACGCTAATGGAAGATATTCTGTTCAGTCAGGCGCAACACTTGCTGTATATAATGCCGTAACGGACGCGAATGTAACAACTATTTTAGGTACAACTAATTTTAATGCAGGATCGGCTATAGGTTTTGACACAACATCTGGCGATAGGACGTATCCAAATGCGGTTACAAATACAGCAAGGGGCGCTTTGGGTTTAACTAAACTAGGCGCTAACACACTTACAATTTCCTCTAACGTAAATACCTATACTGGCCCAACATTAGTTATTGCTGGGACTTTAGCAACATCAGCAGGGAATAGAATTCCAGATGCGTCTGACATTACAATTTTTTCTGGCGCTACGATTATCCTCGGAGGTTCGGAAGTCTTGGCTACTATTGCTGGCGCTGGAACATTAAATTGTCAAGGCAATAACATAACACTCAGTTCCAATAATCATTCAACTTTTTCCGGAATATTGACAAGTACGGCAAATTCTGGAAATTGCATTTATAAAACTGGAACAAATATAATAACGCTATCAGGGGCAACGGTTAGTGTTATTGGTCCTATTAGAATGGATACCGGAGGAATGACTTTAACTGGTAATGCTTCGTTTATCCAAAATAGGGTGAGTGGTGGACCAAGAGATTTTCAACTTGCTCTTAATGCTGCAAATACTTTTGTTTTGACTATAGGAAATGGCGCTTCTTTAACCACTACTGGGGTCATGTTTGGAGAAAATAATGGCGGATCGGCTACTGTTAATTTACTTAGTGGCGGAACATGGAATAGCGGCAGTGGGGGAGGTCAATCATGGATGGCTGGACTATCTAGTATTTTAAATATTGACGGTGGTGCTTATTCAGCAGGAGTTTTTTACATCGGCGGCGGAGTCGTAGCACAAAATACAACAGGTATTATTAATTTGAATTCAGGTTCGTTTAGTTTGACTAATTTTTTAGTTTGGCAAGGCGCTGGAGTATGTGTTTTCAATTTGAATGGAGGTATAGCGACTTTTGCAAATTTTCAACAGAATACTCCGGCGGTAGATAACACGTTTAATTTTAATGGAGGTACGTTTGCAACCCAAAATGGAAATTATAACTATAACTTTTCAAATATAAAATATAGAGTCAAGGCAGGTGGAGCAATTTTTAATATACCAAGCGGATATACTACAACATTTAGCACGTCACCATTAATTACAGATACTCTTAGTACAGGCGGTGGTCTTGTAAAAAACGGCGCTGGGATTCTTTCTTTGGGTAGCGCATCTAATACATTTACTGGTCAAGTATTTATAAACGAAGGGACGATAAGCGTAACGACTGTCAATAATAACTCTGCAAATGGACCATTTGGAAATAGTGTTTTTGCAATCGTTCTAGGCAGCTCCGGGAAAACAGGCATACTGCAATACACTACCGCTTCTAATCTTACTACCACAAGGAATTTTATTTTACCATTAGGAGCTATAGGAACTTTTGATATTACAGGCGCTGCCAACCTCGGATTAACAACAACTGGTGCTATTAGTGGCTCTGGTTCCCTCGTTAAAACTGGCCAAGGAGTAATCACATATTCTGGAAATAATACATATACAGGAGGCACAACTTTATATCAAGGAATAAATATTGTGGGTTCTGATACAGCTTTTGGTACGGGTACAGTTAATCTTAATGGTGCTGGTCTACGCGCTCACACGGTAGCGCGGAGAACGCTTACAAATAATATTATTATAAATACCTCTATGACATTTAATACTACTGTTGGGGAAAAGTCTTTGATTCTTGCTGGACCCGTTACAGTAACCGGATTTAGACAATTAGCTGTTGCAACGGGATCGAATGATCCAAATGAACCTTTGATAATTTCAGGTCCAATTGGGGATGGAGGAAATAATTATCAAATCAATAAATCGTCAACCGGTATTTTAGTTTTAACTGGACAAAATACATTTGGAGGACCTTTGGTTCTTCAAGCTGGAAATACTAGAATCTTATATCCAACAGTTGGAGATATAAGAACTACGGCGGGCAATCTTCAATTCGCACCAGGAATTACAAATGATATATCTTCTAGTATTAGAAATAATACACAATCTGTAAAAATTGATACTAACGGTCAAATTGTAACATTCGCATCTCTTTCTTCGTCAAACACCGCAGGTCTATTAAAGACGGGAGCTGGCACACTTACACTAACTGGTTCTGGGAACACCTATACTGGAGCAAATACAGTTAGCGCTGGAGAGCTGACGTTCTCTGGAACTTACACTGCAAATAATTCAGTTTCTATTAATGGTGCTTCAAATCCTATTTTGAATATAACTGGAACTTTCACGCAAACATATACAGCTGGTAGCGTTCGTAGTTTTCAACTCGCAGTAAATGCAGGAAATACGGGAACCGTAAATGTAGATGGATTAGCGGTTGTTACACTTAATGGCGGCATGATGCTTGGCGATAACAATGGTGGTAACGGAACATTCAATCAAACTGGTGGAACGGTTAGCACTAGCACAAGTGGAATCTGGTTGGCTGGGGCTGTCTGCTTGTTGAATGTATCAGGAGGAACATTCACAACATCCGGTATTGAGTGCGGTGGTGGAACTGGTGCTGGGACCGTAACCGTTTCTGGAACAGGAATAATCAATGCGGGTAGCCTTATTCTAACTCGCGGAAATGGTACTGGTGTATCTGCTATATTAAATATAAACGGCGGAACGCTGACAACTACTGGCATAACGCATGTTACTACCGCCAGACCAGCAACTATAAATTTCAACGGTGGAAAATTCTCAAGTCTTAATACGATGACTATGCCATCAACAGTGACGTGCGTTGTTAAATCTGGAGGAGTGACTTTTAATACTTCCGCTGGTCGGCTAAACTTTCAAGCTGCGCTTACAACAGACGGAACTGGAGGAGGATTAATAAAAGAGGGGACAGGAACTCTTTCGCTTGACTCTGTAGCTCACACATATACAGGGTCAACAACTATTTCTGCTGGGGCTATTACCGTCTCTAAAACAACTAGCGGCATAACTGGAATAGCCACTTACACGCCCACTAGTTTAACTGTGGATTTTAATAATACAACTCCAAATTCTGGAAATACGTACAGATTTTTTCCTGGATCAACAGCCACAACTGGGCTAACAATTTCGCTTATTAATGCTGGCGGAAAAACTGGATCATACGATTACTCAACTTCAACTTTAACAATAAATTAATAAAATGATTATACAACCTAATTGGACAGTAACGGATCAAGGACCTTGGCAACTTATTTATAACGATAGTGGCATCATATCTCTTTTAGAAGTTAAAAGTATAAATTCTACACAGGGAAATATGTTTGCAGGAACAAAAGAAGAGTGCGAAGCAGAGATTGAAAGACTGGGATTGCCTTGGGTTTCTGAAGAGGCTCGGAGAGCAAGCCTTGGACTTCCTCCTCCAGAGCCGCCGGAGCAGCCGATTTATAGATTAGTTTATAATGAAAGTGACTCAACAATTATATTTTTTGGTCCGAAAGTTGGAGAAACAAGCCTTTATGATGGGACGGAGTTTTTGGGAATAAAAAATGACTGTGAGGCTCAGATAGTTTTATTAAATTTAATAATCTCAGATAATTCTGAGATTTATAATTAAAAAATTGATTAATATTTATTTTTAATTAAAATATATTATGGCTAAAAAAAATAAATTACAAGATTTAGATCAGGTTGATGGCAAGCTGGCAGGAGGAAACTCTTTTAAAACATTGGACGCTTTAATTGGCGAGAATCTATCTAATCCTTATAAATGTACTGATGAATCGGATTATGAAGTTTATTTAAATGAATTAAATTCAACTGATTTACATAGGCACGCTGAAAAAGTTGGCTTGGTTCCTTCGGTCGAGAGAAGGGTTTTAAAAGACAGGTTGATGAGAGAGTTTAGAAAATTTATTGCTTCAAGAAGCATGATTCCGCAAGAGCTGGCTAAAAATCATATGAAAAATGACTCATATGGTTCAGAGTTGAGCGCTTCGGCTAGAAAAATATTGCGCGAGGGCGCTTAATTTTATTTTAAATACGCAAGTCAAAAAGCTTGCCGCCTAGTGTAAAGCATTCTTATGAGTTGTAATTATTATAATGACTTTATAAGATCTGTATATGAAGAAATAGGCGAAGATGCCGGTTACTCTTACGAGTATTTAGCTTACTGGTTTGCTGGTAATTATAATCTTGGAAGACTAAATACGCTTATTGATACATGTTACTCTGGATCATATGCAACCGGAGAGTATGGAGAAATGACAAGTTATACTATTACTCCCGATATGGGGTCTGAAGAAACAGCCATTTATCAAAAAATTTTTGAATTAGATTTTTATAATAAACAAGCTAGAAATACCTTGAAAGGCGCTGCTGGGTATGCTGGTGGAGATTGGGTTTCTTTGAGAGAAGGGGATTCTTCAATAACTAGAGCAAATAAAAATGAGGTAGCAAAAAGTTATAAGTCGCTGGCTAATGATACAAAGCAAGAATTAGATAAAATGATTCAGTCTTACCTTAAGTTTAGAGCTACTCCACAACAAGTTGTTGGCGATGATACATTTTCTAATGGATATTACGTAGGTCCTGGGTCTTTTTATGATACGTATAGAGGAAACAGAGAAAATCTTTTATAATGCAAAACTTTTTCACAGAAGAGCAAAAAGCCGGCTATGAAGATGCTTTTGAATCTATTCATGAATCATTCGGCAGAAATGTACTAATAATTAAAGAATCGAAAAGAGTTATAGTAAATACATCTGATTCTTCTTATAATTATTTTTATTCTGATGACTCACAAAATGCTATAGAAGAGGTTATTATTCCAGTTTCTGGAGTTTTTAAAATGAGAATAATGTGGCAGGATCCAAGTAGGGAGATTTTAACTTCTGAAAACGGAATGGATGCAGTTAGACCAAAAATCCATGATAATTTATGCCGAATAAAAATGCGAAAAGATGCGTATGATTTCATAGAGGGATACAAGCAATTTGTAGTAGATGATAAAAGATGTGATTGGGTTGGCTTTTCTAAGCCTCACGGAATAATTTCTCCTAATTTTTATACCTTAATGTTAAAAGAAGTTAATTAAATATGGCTAACCTTGATTATAAGACCCTTAATTTAAGTGTTTCTAAAATGAAAAATATTAGATCGGCTGCTCTTGAAATTGCAGAAAGTAAAATGCAGGATTCTAAAAAAGAGCTTTTAGAGACTTTTTCTTCTAATGAGGTTACTAAAGAAATTGAAGCTGGGGCTAATTCTGGAAACATCTCTGGAACTCTTGGCGGGTATGGAAATTTATTTTCTTTTATAGGTTTTCCAGACGGGCTTGATCCAATTTCTCCTGTTAAAAACTTAATAAATAAAATTAGAATTTTAAAAAAACCTTATGTTAGGCAGCAGAATAATGGGTCTTTAATAAGTTTTAATATTAATGCCCCCCTGCTTTCAGACTTTGAAAACGAAACTCCCATGCCGTGGGCTAGAGGTAGAAGCTGGCTTACAGGAATAGAAAAAGGAATAAGTGGGCTTGGCTATTTTCTATCTAGATCTGGAGATGGAAGATCTAGCGGAGGGCAGCAAGCGAATAAAAAAATTAGACAATTATCTTTTAAAAATGTATCTTATTTTTCCAGGATGTATTCTGATTTTTTTAAAAAGTTAGCGAGAACTAGATAAGTTATGAAGCCTTCATTTGTTAATGAATTGTCAGCGTCTTTTTTGATGTTTTTAGATCATGAGATATGCTATAACGGGCAAGGATTTGTTAATATTACTAGCGGTAAATTATATCCTTCTACTGATGCAAGTTTTGGCAATAGCACAATATATCAATCAGAATATAGACAATGGGTATCTGATAATAGCATAGCTAGTATGGGAGGGGTTATAGCTAACTCTATTAATTCTGGAAATGCAGTAATTAATAAGTCTCAAAATGGATTAAAAATAGATTATGGAATGGGAAGAGTTTTTTTTGATGAGACTTTTCCAAAAAAAATAAAAAATTTAACAGCTACATTTTCAAGAAAAGAATTTAATTTGTTTTTAACTTCAAAGGACGAAATGCAGCTACTGATGCAAGACAACAATTATTATAAACAGTTTCCAAGCGGTTTAGACAAAAATATTGAGCCTTATCCATTAGTTTATGTTAAAAATTTTTATGGGGAAAATAATCCATTTGCATTTGGTGGAATGGATGAGTCTGAATATGAGTTTAGATGTACTGTATTATCTGATAATGCATTTAAATTAGATGCTATTAATTCAGTTTTGCAGGATTCTTCAAAAAAGACGTTTTCTTTAATTCCTTCGTCTGGAATTCCTTTTAATGTTTTTGGAGATTATAAGAACAATATTCAATATGATTATTTTGATAAATGTAATGAATATAAAAATAATGGAGTTTATATAGATTCCGTTAGAGTTTCTAAGTTTGATGAAAAATTAAATAAGGTAATAAAAGATGGTGTTTGGGGCAGCTTTATAGATTTTAAACTCAAATGTCTAAGGCATCCAAGGATTTGAAAAAAGTATTCCCAACTTTAATTTTGTAATGTAATATGAATTATATTTCGTTTTAACTATAACTAAATAAAAAAATAAAATAAAATTATGCCAAGAAATCGTATCATTTATCAAAGTCTAGCTCTTTTTGCTGGACAAAACAACGCTCAATCCGGACTCCATACTGGAGCGAAAGCCATTCAGCAATTGTCTAGAGTTCAAAGTTGGGATTCTGATTTTTCTAGAAACTTTACAGATATTACTCAGTATGGTCAGCTTGCTGCTATAGAACGTATTGAGGTTGAGGCTCCAACTGTTAATATGAGTACTTCTTGGTATCCTACTAATGGTTTTAATGAAAGAGCTATTGGCTTGAGCGTTTGTGCTTCTGGACAAGTTCCAACAGCCTTGCTTTCTGGTATTTTGAAAAAAGAAACTGATGAAAAAAATTACTTTTTATTAGTTGCTAATGAAGGTAGTGATGCGGTTGGTTATAAAACTATTCAAACTGGCGTTTTTGGTGTCGGTAATACTTTCTTAACATCTTTCTCGTTAGAGGCTGCTGTTGGAGATGTTCCTACTGCTAGTGCTGATTTTGAAGCGCTTAACTTTGCCGTTTATGCTAACCACACGGGTACCTCTCCTGTTCCTGCCATCAATCCTGCAAATGGAACAAAAATTACTAATGTTTTATATAGGTTGCCTGCTGCTACAGCAAATACTGATCCAGATCAAGTAACAGTTTTAAGACCTGGCGATATAACTTTTGCTTTAACTGACGACCAAGTTAAGGGATTTGCTGCTAGCGATATTAAAATTCAAAGCTTTACTTTGTCTACTGAGCTTAGTAGAACCCCTATTGAAAAATTAGGAAGCAGATTCCCATTCAGTAGAGAAATTGACTTCCCAATTACTGCTACTCTTTCTGTTGAGGCTCAGATGGGTGATCTTAAAGACTTCAATTTGTCAGATCTTCTTTGCGAAACTGGTACATACAATATTGATATTACCATGAAAGAGAATAGCTGCTCGGGCAATGGTGATCCAGCTATCATTGCTCAATTAAAAGGTGCTAAATTGCTTTCGGAGAATATGACTACTACTATTGGTGATAATGCTGCCGTTACACTTGAATACGAAGTTAGTATTGGTGGTCCAGAAGAGCTTGCTAAAGGCATCTTTATCTCTGGAAGTTATCCAGCCGGATTGTTTTAATAAGTAAAATAATAAAGCTAATTAAAAAGCCTGAACTAAAAAGTTCAGGCTTTTTTTTGATCTTTTTTAAAAAATGCGTGTATACCTTTAATAGGTAAAAGGTAATTTTAAGGTCTAAAAGGTTAAATCATATGCAAAAATTTGAATTTTGTTTTGAAAAATTTCTTTCTCAAAAAATAGAAAAAGAAATTAAGTTTGTTTTTATTTCTCATTTATTGTATATCGAGGATCTTATGAATCGTAAGAAAATTTCAGAAGAGGAATATAATTTAAAAAGAAAAGAGATTTTGGATCGTGGCAACACTGCTATAAGAAATATAGAGGAACAGGTTTCTTCGATTTTTTCGAATTTAGAAATAGTTTAGATATAATATCAAAAAGGAAAAAAGGATTATGAATAAAAAAACTGATAGTAAATACTTGTATTATTTTAATGCTAAAGATGAGTCTGGAAAAGATAGAAAATTTTGTCTTTTAAAGCCGTCTAGAAAAATGAAGGAAGACGGAGAGCTTTTTTTTGCTTCTAAGCTGTCTCAATTTATTAGCGCTGGAATTTTACCAAAAATAGTTTGGCAGAAAACTTTTAAAGATAATGGCGGCATTATTTCTGGAGTTGATCAAAAAGAATACGGAGATTTATTTGTAGAATATTCTGAATATAAAAATTTATTAGAAGATCTTTCTACTAAGAAAGAATCTGAAAGAAGCGAGGAAGAAAACCAAAAAATTTCTTTTTATGAGGCTCAGATAGTAAGGGTTAGGAAAAGAATGCAAGAACTTGAGATGGATCAAGTTAATGCTTTTGAATATACTGCTGAAGCAAAGGCTCGCAATAGAACTATTGTTTGGTGGGCTGCTAATTTAAGCGTGGAGGAAGACCCTGTTTCTGGAGCTTATTTGCTATTAGGTGATGGGTCTATTGACGATAAGTTGGATAATTACGATTCAATCGTAGAAAATAATAAGTTTTTATCCGAATGTTTTTCAAGACTTAATTATTTGGTTACAGTTTGGTATCTGGGTTCTGCTGCTGATTTTGAAGAATTTGAAAAGCTTGATGCCGAATATTCAAAGAGAATAAAAGAAGAGCGTGAAGAGGCTCAAGATAATTCTGTAGAGGAAACAAAATCCTTAAATGATACAGATGTTAAAATTGAGCCGGTCAAGTCAGTTGAAGATTCTTCTGTAGTCGATAAAGTAGACGTCTCTGTTTAACAAGATTAAATCTTGTATTAATTTATCGTTATATTCTTATGGAGTTTGACGATATACAAAATTTATATACAAAAATTTGTCTTGGATATGAAGCTCTTTCTATTAAGGGGATAGATTGCTATTTGAAGCATCATTCTTATTTTGATAGAAATTTTTTGAAAAAAAAATATAACGAAGGTATTTCTATAGCAGAAAAAAATGGAATAAAAAAAGAAAAGGACTATCTTGAGTTTTATATAGAAAAAAAATGGTGGTCTAAAGATAAAGAAGATCAAATTAGAACTATTTCTGCTTTTGTAGAGAATTTAAAAAAGAGTAGAAATAAACTTCTTTTACCTTCTCAAAAAGAGAAGGTTAGCAAAACGATAGAAGAAGAAGAAAATAAGCTTTCGACTTTGCTTGTAGAGAGAAAAAGCATTATACCTATGACCGCTGAACAGTTTGCGGATAAATATTATAATAAATTTTATTTGCATAAAAGCTTATATAAAAATATAGAAATGAATGAGTTGTTTGCGCCAAGTGAAAATTATTTTTTGGAAGAATTGGATGAACTTGAATATGAATCTATTTGGGAAAATATATTTAAAGCTATAGGTTTTTTAAAAACTGAAAATATTAAATATTTAGCCGCAACTGGATTCTTTCAGAACCTTTTGATGTTATCCGGCAAGGATATGTCAGCTTACCATTTTTATGGAAAACCTGTTTCTTTATTAACAGTAAATCAAGCTGATTTATTTTCTTATGGGTGCAGCTATAGGAGATCTATAAATAATACTACTGAAACGATTCCTGATTATATTTTATCCGATCCATTAAATCTGATCGACTGGTGTGAGGGCGGAAAGAATTCTTCTGGAAGAGCTAAATCCGCTATGGACAAGGTTCCTAATAAAAATAAAACTCGTGGAGAGCGAAGCGGTAGAATGTCTTCCATGGTTGGGGCTAGCGCTTCAGACTATAAAACCCTAGGAATAGCAGATCTTTCTTCTTCGTCTTCTAAAGAATTTGATTTATTGTCAGAAGCAGAAAAGGCTGGCGGACAAATGGTTATAAGTCAAGTTGTTAAAAAAACAGATAAAGTAAAATAATTTGGATTTGATTGTTGTATTTTGTGTAAAATTATTGATATATAGGCACTATAAAGGTTTATAAAGGATATGGCTGAAAATCTAACTACGGCAACTATTGATGTAAGAGCTAATACTAGAAATCTTGAAAAAGATATTCTTAAGGCTTTAAAAACTGTTGAGTTTTCAGAGATTAATACTAAAAAAAGCTCGCAGGCTCTTGGCAGAATTACAGGTCAAGTCTCTGAATTTAATAAAAGCTTAGAAGCTTCTAATGCTCGTGTTATTGCTTTCGGGGCTTCAGCTGGAGCTATATTTGCTGTTGAAAAGGCTTTTTCTAGTTTAATTACATCTACTATTGATGTAGAAAAGAGATTGGCAGATATAAACGTTTTATTAAACGCTTCTTCTTCTACTATTCAAAAATTTGGAGATTCTTTATTTGGAATAGCTAAAAATACTGCTCAAAGCTTTTCTGAGGTAGCGGATGCTGCTACCGAACTTGCTCGTCAAGGTCTTGGAATAGAAGAAACTTTAAAAAGAACAAATGCTGCTTTAATTTTAACTAGATTAAGTGGATTAGATGCTAAATCTAGCGTTGAAGCCTTGACCGCAACCTTAAATTCTTTTTCCGGATCTGGTTTAGATGCTGTTGAGGTAATTAATAAGCTAGCAAATGTTGACGCTGCTTTTGCCGTAAGCTCTGCTGATTTAGCTAATGCTATTAGTCGTGTTGGTTCAACTGCTGTAGATGCCGGGGTTTCTTTAGACGAATTAATCGCATTGGTCACATCTGCACAGCAAACAACTGCTCGTGGCGGCGCTGTTATTGGTAACTCTTTTAAAACTATTTTCACAAGATTGCAAAGAGGAAAGGTCCAAGAGCTTCTTGGATCGTTAGGGGTCGATACCAACGAAGGTCAAAGTGCGGTTAGCTTATTACAGCAACTTGCAACTACTTACGACACGCTTGGAGCTGCTCAAAAATCGTATATTGCAGAACAGGTTGGTGGCGTCTTCCAGATTAACATTTTAAAAGCTGCATTGGCTGATTTAGGCAAAGAATATAGCATTTATGGAAGAGCTTTAGATACTTCTTTAACTTCTACAGATCAAGCTATTAAAAGAAATGAGTTATTGAATCAGACTGTTAGCGCTTTATCTTCTCAGGCTTATGCTAATTTAGAGCAAGCCGCAAGCAAAATTGGAACATTAGTTTTCGAACCGAACGCGAAGGGCTTTTTATCTGGAATAAATGACTTACTTTCTGCTTTTAATAATATTGACGCAGAAAGTGCTGGTGGAAAACTAATGGAAGGGTTTTTCAAGGGCGTCGGAGATTTCATTGGTGGACCCGGAGCTGTTTTAGCAACTGCTGTTTTGGTTAAGTTATTTTCTAGATTGACTCAGTTTGCTGCCGGATCTGCAAAAGAACTATTAGGAACAACTAAAGCTGCACAGCAGCAAGCAGCTATAGAGCAAAGTATTTTAAGTATTCTTCAAAAGAATAGTCAGTTTACTAGTCAGATCTTGAGTGGTAAAATGACAACGGTTCAGGCGGAAAAAGAATTGTTAAATTATCTTACTGCTCAATCTAATATTCTCAGGGAACAGGAAAGATTAAGTAAAGTCATTGGAACTAATTTAAGAATGGCTGGAGTTAGCGTTGGCGCGAGTGGTGTTCCAATGGTTGCTGCTGCTGGAAAAGGTAAGAAAGCTGCTGCTTCTGGATATGTGCCTAATTTTGCCGCCGATCAAGCGATTGGTCAAGCAATGGAAAATGCTGGCGCAAAGGAGCATGGGTACAAAGCTGGAAAAGCGCGAAAAACTACCATCCACGATGGTAATGGAAAATCATTTAAATCTTTTGTTAATAATAAAGAAGACGTAAAAACGTTTACTAATGCAGCTGGTAAGAAAGCCACGATAGTTCGTCCCCCTAATGGATTTGGTGAAAATACTCAATATGCAGCTGGTGGATATGTTCCAAATTTTGTAAAGATCGCTGAAGTTGTAAAGTCTAAAGAATTTTCTGTTAAAAATCTTGGACAAATTACGGGTTCGCCACTTAAATATGAAAAACGAGCAGATCCGGATGACACGTTCCAATCAAATATAAAAATCATACGCCAAAAAAAGAGCATCGATCAATATAATCGATCTGCGCAATCATTAACTAAAAGAATTCTAGCACGCGACGATAGGGGCAGACTAAAAAACCCAGATTTATTAAATAAAAAAATACAAGCTTTTAAAAATGCTGGAGTTGATGAGTCTGCTATAAAAGGATTAAGATCAACTGTAGAAAATACTCCAGAAGGAGATAAGTTTTCTATTGATGTAATGAATAGGTTAAAAGGCATTCGTGGAGAAATTGATGCTTCAAAAACGTTGGGCAGCAAGCTTACTACTAATAATGCTTTTTTTGATTTGGAATCTGGGGAAGAGGTTAAAACTAGAAAACTGCAGCCAATTTCGGAACTTGTTAAAAAATCGGCAAATCAGTTTTTATCAAATCCCGAAAATAATATCGCGGGAAATAACAAAACAGATCGAATTAAACCTGCAATGTCTGTGGTTATGCCTATTGGTTCGGCGCTCAAAAATGCTTCTTCGGGTTTTGTGCCAAATTTTGCCTCAATGAAGGCATCGGATACCATGACTCGAATGGTTATGGAAAAATTTTATCCAATTAAAGATGCTGCGAAATTCAAAGAGGAATATGCAAAGCAATCATTTAAACCAGCCGCATTAAAGGCTTTATATAGAGAAAGGGTGGAAGGTGCGGCTCCATCAACTGATTTATCAAATAGGGCGGCGGCGGCAAATAAAATTACTAGTGATGAGACTGCTCGGGCAAAGGTTAAAGACCTTGGTCAGATTGATTATACAATGATCCATGCTACCGAAGGTTCAAAACCTTTGTCTTCTGAGGTTGTTTCATATAAAAAGAAGGATAAAAAAACGGGAGAAGAGACGAGATATATTGCTAGTTTATCTTCTGCTTCTCTAGATAATAAAAAGTTAAATAATGCTAGCGTTCAACAACGTGTTGGTGACGCTCTTGTTGAGGAATCTAATAAACTTTCTGCTATATTTAATCCAAGTGGCGGCGCTCCGTTTTCTGATTATAAACAGCTTTCAAACTCTGGGTCGGTAATGAGCGCTGCTGGTACTGTTTTTGAATCGGCTGTAAGACAAGCGTTTAAAGTTCCAGCCCAGGGTCAAACAGCCAGAATAGATTTTCCAAATCCTTCTAGCCAATTAAGATCTTTTTTTCATAATGCTCCAGGTGACTATGAAGCAAAAATAAGTAATAGTCAAGATAATCTATCTAGCGCTCTTTCTAAATATATAGCTGTAAAAGGATTAGCAAAAGGATATGTTCCTAATTTTGCTAAATCTTCTGGTCTTTCTTTTTCTCAAACAAAGAAGGATGAATTTGGATTTAAGGAGCTTCGTGCCGCTATAGGTGGAAAAAATGTTGGAGCTTTTTCTTATGCAGAAGATAAACGCGGAGAAGTAGAAATCGGAGATCTTACGGTAGATAAAAAACATAGAGGTAAGGGATACGGCACTTCTTTATATCAAGAAGCGATAAAAAGAAATAAGGGTAAAAAAATGAAGGGGCAATTGCTCCCTCAAATGAATAGACTTTTAGAAAAAATTAAAAAAGG